>RCMY010017990.1_pt1 | contig 10706 bp, 9 predicted proteins | sample 2041341 | NCBI WGS metagenome assembly RCMY01 (sample SAMN09708234, study PRJNA481090) | Marine sediment metagenome, whole genome shotgun sequencing project.
GTGGCGACCGCGTACGTGGCCATCAAGCACCTGTTCCCAGGCTTGCCCGCCAATGCGGGTGTCATGCGGCCGATTGATGTGCGCGTACCGGAGGACTCGCTGCTGGCCGCGAAATTCCCGGCACCCACTGGCGGTTACACCGAAACCATCCTGCGCATGATCGATGTGATTTTCTGTGCGGCAGCCCAGGCGGCACCAGAACGCGTGGTCGCCAATGCGTATGGCACGATCAACGCCTTGTCCATCGCCGGCAAGCGCCAGGATGGCAAACCGTGGGTCATGTTCAGTTTCTACGGTGGTGGGCATGGCGCCTGTAACGAGAGCGACGGTTTGAATCACGGCAACGCACCCATTTCCACAGCAACGATTCCCCCCATGGAGATTCTGGAGGCTGCATACCCTGTCATGTTCCGACAATGGGCCTTGCGTACCGATAGTGCCGGTGCCGGTGAATATCGCGGCGGCGTGGGTGCAGTGTATGAAATCGAAGTGTTGGAAGAGCAGGGGGCAGAGGCCTTTCTGTTTGGCGAACGAGGGCGCTTTGCGCCCAAGGGTATTGCCGGTGGTGAGGATGCGGCGATGAACGTGTTTCATTACGAGCAACAGCATTGCTGGCACACACCACCCCTGGTGTCCAAGATGCGGGGTATTCGCTTGCAGCAGGGTGAAGCAGTGCGGCTCGAGACACCCGGCGGTGGTGGCTATGGACCTGCCAGTCGGCGAGATCCTCAACGCGTGTCAAAAGATGTGCGGCAAGGACTGATCAGCGCAGCGCAGGCGGATCAGCACTACGGCTCTGCCTGGCGGGACGAAACTTCACGATGATCCTCAACAAAGACAGTAAGCCCATGCGTCTGATCGGTGTTGATGTGGGTGGCATCTTCACCGATGTGTTCGTGCTTGATGAAAACAACAGTAGCGCCACGGTTGCAAAAGTTCCCACGACTCGACCCGATCAGTCAGCCGGTTTCCTCAACGGTATCCAGCAACAAGTCGACAATCTGAGCGAAATTTCTGTCGTAGTACACGGCACCACCGCCGGGACCAACGCGTTGCTGGAACGCAAAGGGGCGCGCACGGGCGTGATCACAACGCAAGGCTTGCGCGATGTGCTGGAGATGCGTCGCCGGGATCGTCCACGCACCTGCGGCCTGCGCGGTGACTTCGTGCCCGTGGTTGATCGACAGTACCGCCTGGAGGTGCCCGAGCGCACCCTGGCCGATGGCACGATACGAACACCCGTGGATCTTGACGCTGTGCGCAAGTGCACCAGGCAGCTACTCGCAGACGGATGTCAGGCGGTAGCCATTCTGTTTGCCCATAGCTATGCAAATCGAACGAACAAAGCGCTGGCCGTATCTGCAGTGCGGGAGATCTGGCCAAATCCACACGTCTCGGCGTCGCATGAAATTCTGCCCGAAATACGTGAGTTTGAACGCTTTTCCACGACCGCATTAAACGCATATCTGCAACCGGAAGTGTCTGGTTATATCAAGCGACTGGAACAAGCCCTGGCACGGGAAGGCTTCACAGGTGAGTTCATGATCGTGCAGTCCAACGGCGGCGTGATGGCTGTGGACACTGCTTGCCGCCTGCCGGTAAGAACTGCATTGTCTGGCCCTGCCGCCGGCGTTATCGCCGCAGCCTACATCGCCCAGAGTGCCGGGTTCGAGCATGTCATTACCGGCGACATAGGCGGAACCAGCTTTGATGTCTCTCTGATAGCCGAGGGTCATTCGATGCTCAGTCCGCAGTCGTCCATTGATTTTGGCCTGGTGGTGCGATCACCGATGATAGAGATCACGACTATCGGGGCAGGAGGTGGATCGATCGCCTGGGTTGATCCGGGTGGCCTACTCAATATCGGACCGGAAAGCGCAGGTTCCGACCCGGGACCCGTGGCCTATGGTCTGGGCAATGACCGGCCCACGGTGACCGACGCCAACGTGGTGCTGGGACGCATTGATCCGGCAAGCCCGATTGGCGGCAAGTTGAAATCCCTGGATGTAGCTGCAGCCAGCGAGGCTATCGACAAGCACGTTGGACAGCCGTTGGGTCTGAGCACCGTGGAGGCGGCAGAGGCCATCCTGCGTGTGGCCAACTCCCGTATGGCTGGTGCCATTCGCCTGGTCAGCATCGAGCGCGGCTTCGATCCCAAACACTTTACGTTCATGCCTTTTGGCGGTGGCGGAGCCCTGCATGCCGGTGCCATGCTGCACGATGTCGGCATTGCTCGCGCCCTGGTACCCAGATACCCGGGGGTCACCAGCGCCATGGGCTGCGTGATCGCCGACATGCGCCACGATCATGTACAAACCATCAATACCGTCCTGGATGTTCTGGACGAAAACGCACTCGCAAACTACATGCAGTCCCATGTCGACGACGGCATGGCTTTGCTGGCGGCCTCACAAACGCGATTTGTTGCTCGCGAAGCCGGCTTTGAGCTGGATATGGCGTATGCCGGGCAGACGCATACCGTCGCTGTGCCGATATCCGTCACACTCAACGACGGGGTGGTGGAGGCGATAGACCGTGAACAGATTGCGGCAGCCTTTGATGCAACCTACACACGCAGCTTCGGACGATTACTATCCGGTGGCGTGCGTCGCATCATCAACCTTCGTAGTGCGATCACCGGAAAACGACCCAAGTTCGATCTGCATACACTGGCACCCACCGCAATACATACGGCAGATAACCCACCTATTGCCAGGACGACACGCCAGGTGCACTTCGGCACACAGTGGCACGACACCGCTATTCATGATCGCCTGGCCTTGCCCGTCGGTGCCGTCATACCAGGGCCGGCAATACTGGAACAGCCGGATACAACCGTCCTCATCGAGCCGGGTTTACAGGGACGGGTAGATGAATTTGGCAATACGATTATCGATGCCGTAAAGAATCAACCAGCGAGGCACACATGAGCGATCCGAAGCACTGGGATCTGTCCCGAACCGCCATTCTGACCATCGATCTGCAGAACGACTTCCTGCACCCGGAAGGAGCCTATGGGCGCGCCGGGCAGGGTAGTGATGCCATCAAGCAGTTGCCCGCACGGATTGCGCCCCTGATCGCTGCTCTGCGACAAAAGAGTGGCTGTTACGTGTCAGCCCAATTCACGTTGGTGCAAGGGCGTGATGGGGAACCCTTGATAGCACCTCACCTGAAATCATTGCGCCCATTTCTGGGCAAGGGTGATTTTTCGCCAGGCAGTTTTGGTCATAGCCTGGTCGACACACTGGCACCGGCAGACTTTACGGTCGAGAAAGTCTCGTATTCTGCGTTTTATCAAACACGGCTGGAGTACATTCTCAAAGCAGCCGGCATCGAGCACCTGATTGTGGGTGGCATCGTCACCAACGGGGGGGTGGCCAGCACATTGCGCGATGCACACCTTCGCAACATCGACACCGTCATGCTCACCGATGGCTGTGCCGCGTTCAAGGCGGATTTGCATGAAGCCACGGTGCTATCGTTGGGCACGGTGACCGTTGGGATGACGTGTGCTGATGCGCTGGCATGGCTTGAAGGCGACGCGTGATAGCAACTACCACCATGAGCCTGAAACAACGACTTCAGCAACAGGAAATTCTGGTTGCACCAGGCATCTACGATGCTCTGACGGCCACCCTGGCCGAACCGGCAGGTTTTGAAGCGCTGTACCTGAGTGGCGCAGCCGTTGCCTATACGCGGCTGGGCCGCCCGGATATTGGCCTGACGTCGGTCAGCGAAATGACGGATACCCTGGCGTTGATTGCTGATCGTGTCAGTGTGCCTGTCATCATCGATGCCGATACCGGGTTCGGCAACGCACTGAACGCGCAACGCACCCTGCGCCAGTATGAACGGGCAGGCGCTTCTGCGTTGCAGCTGGAAGACCAGACACATCCCAAGCGCTGCGGGCATCTGGCTGATAAGTCGCTGATACCACTGTTGGAGATGTGCGGCAAGGTGAAAGCCATGGTAGATGCCCGACACTCCAGTGGGACGCTGATTATCGCCCGTACCGATGCCATCGCGGTGGAAGGCTATGAGCCCGCCATGGAACGCGCGGAGGCGTACCTGGAAGCCGGTGCCTATGTGTTGTTCGTCGAAGCGCCAGAGTCCCGCGAACAGCTATCCATGATCAGTCAACAGTTTGCAGGTCGTGTCCCGTTGCTTGCCAATATGGTTGAAGGCGGTGCGACACCGATCACCGGCGCGGACGATCTGCACGCACAGGGCTATTCGATCGTGATATTCCCGGGCGGCATCGTCAGAGCGCTCGCGCGTACCGCACAGGCCTACTATGCAAGTCTGAAGGTCAATGGTTCAAACAAGCCGTTTGCCAGTCAGATGTTCGATTTTGATGGACTGAACCAGGTACTGGGAACTGCGGAGATGCTGGAACAAAGCAGTCGATATAGCGAATGATTGCACCTACGCCACCCGCAGGGTTCGATCTTGATGTTGATACCTTGATCGTGGGTGCTGGCGCTTGCGGACTGATCGCGGCTCTGGCAGCGCATGAAGCTGGCCAAACGGTTCTGGTGCTGGAAGCAGACAACATACCCAGAGGCTCAACCGCCTTGTCCGCCGGCTTGATACCGGCTGCCGCTAGCTCGTTACAGTCGGCTGCTGGAGTTCCGGATTCATCGACCCAGTTCGCCGCTGACATTCAGGCGAAAGCACACCATCAGAATAACCCTGCGCTGGTACAGGCACTGGCCGAAGGCTCAGCTCCAGTTATCGAGTGGCTGATGGAACGGTACGCTTTACCGTTCAGCCTGGTCGATGACTTCGACTACCCGGGCCACAGTCAGCGACGCATGCACGGTTTGCCATCACGTTCAGGTGTGGAACTGATCGATGCATTGCGCGTGGCGTGCGAGACACAACAGATTGATATTGCGTGTCGGCGACGAGTAACCACGCTGCATCATGAGGGCGATCTCATTACCGGCGTGAGCACAGCCATCGGTGGCCAGGGTACAGAGTCAATCGGTTGCCGAAAACTCATACTGGCTTGCAACGGGTTCGGTGGTAACCGCGCGATGGTTGCCCAACACCTGCCCCGTATTGCAGATGGCCTGTGGTTTGGACATGATGGTAGAAGATCGCCCGTCAGTTTGAGGACTTCAAGCAGGCTGAAGCGGTCGGTGCTGTGCAGATGGCTGACTCAATTGAAATGCTGGCTGAGAAGTGTTCTCTGCCGTCCGAACAACTTGCAAAGACTTTGAAGAATCTGCCTTCAACGACGCCTGATGAATACGGTCGGGTATTCAAACATGAGCCGTTACAGGCACCGTACTGTGGGGTGCGTGTGACCGGTGCCTTGTTTCATACGCAAGGGGGCTTGGAGGTGGACGCAAATGCGCGCGTGCTACGCAGGGATGGCTCGGTGTTTCCCAATTTGTATGCGGGTGGGGGTGCAGCGTGTGGTGTTTCAGGAGTGGCAGACACGGGGTATTTGTCGGGCAATGGATTGTTGAGTGCAGTGGTGTTGGGGTATTGGGCGGGTAGGGATAGGTTGTAGATTCCATGATCCACATCGTTTATGACGTTGCTCCGGGCTCTTCTCCTGGCATCTTCCGAGACAGACCGCAGAGCTGGAAGTGCCAGTCGGACACTACCGTACCCAGCGGTCGACCCAGGGCATTTCAGCGTTGATCGATCTGAGCAACCAGCCGTGCGAGTTCAACGGTGCGATTGGCATAGCCAAACTCGTTGTCATAGATCTTTACGTGCGTCTGATTAACGACCATCGTCGACAGTGCATCGATGATGCTCGAACGCGGATCGCTCTTGTAGTCAATCGAGACCAGTGGGCGTTCTTCAAAGCCCAGAATACCCGACAGCTCGTTATCGGCCGCCTCTTTGAGCAGTCGATTGACTTCCTCAACGCTGGTGTTGCGACTGGCGTCGAACACGAAGTCGGTCAGCGAGGCGTTTGCCAGTGGTACTCGAATCGCATGCCCATTCAATCGCCCGGTCAGTTCGGGAAAAATTTGAGTGATGGCCGTGGCAGAGCCTGTGGTAGTGGGGATCAGGCTCATGCCGCACGCTCGCGCACGGCGCAGGTCCTTGTGGGGTGCATCCAGGATGGTCTGTGTATTGGTCAGATCATGAATGGTGGTGAATGATCCCTGTTCGATGCCGATGTGCTCATGCAGCACCTTGACCACGGGCGCCAGACTGTTGGTCGTGCAGGACGATGCTGTCACTATGCGGTGCTTGCTCGGGTCATAGGCGTCATGATTGACGCCCATCACGACGTTCAGTACCGCCTCCTCCTTCACCGGTGCAGTGACCACGACACGCTTGACACCTTGATCCAGAAACCCTTGCAGTGTATCGCTCGTGCGCATCGTCCCTGAAGCTTCGATCACGACATCGCAGTCGGACCAGTCAGTGTCGGACAAGGCTGTATGGCGTGTACAGATTGTCGTGATGCCATTGACGATCAGGTGCTCGCCTTTACCAGCCACGGACCGATCCCATATCCCATGGACAGAGTCAAAAATCAACAGGTGAGCCAGCGTGTGCGCATCGGCGCCCGGGTCGTTGATGCGTACGATGTCAATGTCTGTCGAGGCGTTGGCAACTCTAAAGGCGAGTCGGCCGATTCTGCCGAATCCGTTGATACCCAGTTTTATCGTCATGATCGTGTTAATCCGTGTTATCAGTGGAATGTGCCCGTGCAAGGCTAATGTTCAAGCCCGCTAAGCCGTTCCGTATAACTATATACGCCTAGGCATATACAAATGCAAATGCCCGTTGTACTATGTTTGAAGGTTCAAACTGAACGACGGCGCATGGTGGCCGTCAGTCGCTACAGTGACATGAACGACCAAAGTACTTCACGCAGCCCCTGACCTTCGAGATCTCGATCAATGACGCCGGTGACGTTATTCAAGTGTCTTTCCGATGAGACACGTTTGCTGTGCCTGTTACTTATCCGTAAGGAAGAAGAGTTGTGTGTGTGTGAACTCACCCAATCGCTGGGCCTGAGCCAACCCAAAGTGTCGCGCCACTTGGCGCAGCTCAAAGCGTGCGGGCTGGTGCTCGATCGCAAGCAGGGACTGTGGAGTTTCTATCGCCTCCATGACCAGTTACCGGGCTGGGTCAACACAGTGATAGACACAACCCTTGCTGACAATGCGACGTACCTGCGCCCCTATCTGACGAAGTTGAACAAGATGGGCTCTCGCCCTGATCGGATTGCCGTCTGCCGATGATTGCCATATGGCGCTGTGAAAAGACAGAGGCACTGGTGGAGGAAGCAGCGCAACTCCATGACCGGGTTTCAGGGAGATTCCTGCACGAAATTGTCCATGATATTGCCGATCAACAGGTCCATCGCCGCGCTGCTTCCAGATTCCAGTGCCGCCATGTCGACACCGTCGAACCACCGGTCGTAGTGAATCGTCACCCGCAAATCCGCTGAAAGAGTGTCTGTTGTTAATTCCAGCAAAGGTTGCAGAAGACGTTCAGCAGGCAGTGGTGCGAGGCTGAGATCAATCGTGAACGGGTTGATCGATGCATCCTGGGATCCGCTATGGTTTCCGCTGATACGCACACTGTAACCATTCATCTCAGGGTAGATACTGACACCGATGGCGTCTTCATCAGCGGCAGCAAGCTGCCAGCGAGTGCCGCAATAGTCGCCCAGTGGAGGCGAGAGTATGCCCAGCATTGTTACTTCTTCGACAAGTACATCGATGATATGGGGCACGCCGTAGCGAGTAGGCGCATTGGCTGTATGAGCTGCAGCAGGGGGTACTAGCCAGTCGAGGGCAAGAGTCGCTGCCTGAGTCGTCATATGCCGAAGCTCATCAGCCAGGCTTGCAAAACTGCTGCCGGTACAATCGGTGGCCAGTTCCACGCTGCTGACGGTGATCAGTGCCTGCTGCAGGGTTATGCTGGTACCTTCAAGATTGGTGAAGGACACCTCACCTGTCGTGTCATCGTGAATTGCATTATCAGTCTGAGTGGCAACAGACAATTGAATCTGGGTGCCAGCCGTGCTGCCACCTCCACCACAGGCGGATAGGGAAACCACCGTGATGACGAGTAGTGAAAACAGCAGGCTACATTGTCGATTTGAAGTTTGCATCTTTGTGTGCTCTGTCAATTGCATCGTTCGTGCATCGGTATGGTTCCGAAAGGATCCGAGTATTCCGTATTGCAGACGAAGCTCCAATCGGTCAGGCTGTCGAAGAATGCAAGCAAGTCATCAACTTCCTGATCAGTAACCTGGAAACCGAAAAGCAGGGTGTCCACATAAGGGCTGTCGGCGCCGTTTCCTGCAAAGGGTCCATCTGGTATTAGCCGGCCACCCTTGGCATAGTGATCAACGATCACCTCACGCAGCGTTGCCATTGAACCGTCGTGCATATAGGGCGCAGTCAGCGCAATATTGCGCAACGTTGGTGCCCTGAACTTGCCCATGTCAAATGGCTCGTTGGTGAATTCGTACAATCCCTGATTGCCGGTCGGATAGTTACCAGTGGGCAGGGGCAGGCCCGGCCCCGGGCCTTCGATGTTGTAAAGACCATTGTTCTTGAACTCGATGGTTTCCAGGACGGTACCCGTGTGTTGCACCGATTGGGCAAAATTGAATGCACCATGGCAGTGAAAGCATTCCAGGCGTTCTGAATTGAACAATTCTTTGCCGCGACGTGCTGCGTCACTCATCGCTCCCTCATTACCGTCTGACTGAGCGCGATCGAAGTCGGAGTCACTGGATATCAGAGTGGTCACAAAGCTTGACACTGCCATCGCTACATTATCGACGGTAAAGGGATCGTCTGTGCCCGGATAGGCTTCGGAGAACAAACCGGGATAATCTGGAGCGAAGCGGAATCGATCCAGTATCAGCGCTTCATTGTCAGCCCAGCCGAGCTCAAGAACGTCTTCATTGAACATGACCGATACGGCCTGCTGGTGAAGATCAGCCAACGTCGGGTTTGCCCAGTTCTGTCGGGAGTTGTATATCGTGTTGGTCAGGCTCATTGCGTTGCGTATGTGGACATCACCTGTCGGTCCTGTTGGCAGTTTCTTACCGTCGGTAAATGCTTTTCGTTGCTCGTGACACGTTGCACAGGAGCCTTCTTCGTTGATAGACATCCGGCGATCGTAGAAAAGCTGTCGACCCAGTTTCACCTTCTCGACACTCAGCAGATTGTCATCCGGAATGGATGGTTCCGGAAAGTGTGCCGGCAGTTTGAATTCGTACTTACTGGATGCTGAACTATCCTCGGAGGACATCAACGCACCATTGTCATCGCAACCTGCCAGCAGGCTGCCAAGGGCTGCCGTCAGGGGAACTGCCAGCAACGCTGGCAATCCCTTTTTCGTGAAGCTGCCTATCATTGGAAAAGAACGGATGTCTCGGCAGGCAATAGCTCTTCGTTGAGCATATAGTCCAGTCCCAGTTTTGGCATGATACGCGCGCATTCCGGGTCGTTCGGGAATGCCATGCAGCCCGCTGCGGTGCCTGCTGTATTGACTCGAATGTCTGTTTCCTCAAGTACTCGGGCTGGATCCAGACCAATGCTCGGTGTGTATTCACTACCCGCCGTCAGTGCCACGCAGTACTGGTAGGTGTTAGGCATGCTGCACTCCGATGTTGGTGCTGCAGTGGCATCAGCGGTGTCACAACCGGTACTGCCCAGGTGCAGATTGAATGGCTGGGCAGCTCCCGCCGGATCGGCCACACCATCAAATCGAATGAATTTTCTGCCTCCACTCCAGTTCCAGTTCATTGAAGGAAGGTTCAGTGGACTAGGTGTGGCAGCATCGGTGACATCCAGATGGTTCAGAGCAAATGGCACTCCCAGTGTGAAACACATTTCGGTGTAATCTTCAGCAGCAGCGACAGTGCCATCCACCACGAAGTTGGTGGCAGGTTCCTCTGCGCCTGTATCACAGCCTTCAACGAAGCCCAGCAGGGCAACATTGTGTGCCTCGTCCTGGTATTGCAGTCCGTCACCTCGATCACTCAGCATGATTGCTGCGGTACTGCCATCGGCATGCCTTAAATGAAAGTCGCTGGCATACCAGCGGTATTCGTTCATCTTGTAGTCGGTAGCCGGGTTGCCGACACTGGCTGTGTAGGTATCTCCACAGGCGGGTTGCTGTCCCGCCAGGCGAGGTTCGAAGGTAATTGCTATTGATTCGCCGGATACGTCGCCGCCATCATTGGCGGGATCCACATTGTCGTCGCTATCACTGCAGGCTGACAACATGACTGTCAAGCCTGCTACGGCACAGAGAGTTGCCATGCGAGTTGCGATTCTGGCGTTGCCATTCGAGCGTTTGATCATGAGCTGTATTTCCTGTTTCAGTGGGTAGGTCAAGTGAATCGATAAAGTCAGAATGCGGATGCTCAATGTCCCGCGTGGACATCGTTTTCCGGTACCAGAAACGCCGGTGTCGGCAGGTCATAAGTCAGACCGATACGAATCTCACCATCTTCAGACTGACTTCCGTTGAGATCTTCGTAGAGGGGGAGCTGAACTGCCAGGTTGAGCAACAGTTCCTGCCCCAGTCGTAAAGTGATTCCAGGTGTGAGATAGGCAACAGTTCCGCCGGAGTTTGGGTCGATCTCGTTGTTGTAACGATTAAAACCGGCCCAGCGCGTCTCAATCCCCGTCTGCAGGTTGACCATCGGCGAGAGTGCATATTGTGCGTTGACCGTGATCACAGCGTGCTCTGCA
>RCMY010005539.1_pt1 | contig 10705 bp, 10 predicted proteins | sample 2041341 | NCBI WGS metagenome assembly RCMY01 (sample SAMN09708234, study PRJNA481090) | Marine sediment metagenome, whole genome shotgun sequencing project.
GTTTATTCATTGCTTATCTATTGTTTTGTAAAGGTATCCATGCATCTCTTTTGTCGATGTCATTACCTTTTGAGACGCTATAATTTTTGAAGACTAATAATCTTTGAAAATTTAAGCGAGATAAAGCGTTGGCAATAGAACGTATTTTACCAAATACTTTGGGTTATCCAAGGACAGCACTCTAGCTGGCATAAAAATTTAAAGTCTTAGAGACCTTTTGATTTTATGCCGTCATTAAAGCACTAGTCATATATAATTTGACAGTTTATCTACTATCATTTTGAGTACACCTTTTGATTTAAGAACCGGTATGTTCACCGAATTTAGTATGTTTGGAATATGAAAAAAGTAACACACGTATACGTCTTATTAGTAGCTATTTTGCTTGCCGTACCCAATATATTAAATAGCCAAAATAAGGTGGCTGGGTCATCAGCAGATATCATTATTTATGGAGGAACTTCTGCTGCTATTATTGCAGCTGTAGAGGCAAAACAATCTGGCAAATCTGTACTTGTTGTTTCGCCAGATATACATTTAGGGGGCTTAACGTCAGGTGGCTTAGGATGGACCGATACTGGTGACAAAAGTGTAATTGGTGGTTTGTCTAAAGAATTTTACCATAGAGTTTTTATGCATTATAATTCTAAAGAGGCTTGGAATTGGCAACCAAAAGAAGCCTATGGCAACAAAGGTCAGGACACCAAGGCTATGGATGATGAGAACCGTACCATGTGGATATTTGAACCGAGCGTAGCCGAGGGTATTTTTGAAGATTTTGTTAAAGAGTATAAAATTCAAGTTGACAGAGATGAATGGCTTAATCGCGAAAATGGGGTGGTTGTTAAAGATGGAAAAATCATTTCAATCACTACCCTGAGTGGCAAAACATATTCAGGAAAAATGTTCATTGATGCCACTTATGAAGGCGATTTGATGGCTACCGCAGGTGTAAGTTATCACGTGGGTAGAGAGGCAAGTAGTGTTTATAATGAAGAGTGGAACGGTGTTCAAACAGATGTTGTGCATCACAAGCATCGGTTTCTATCTGATATTTCACCGTATGTTGTTCCTGGTGACCCTTCCAGTGGCATATTGCCCAGGGTTTCTGTTGAGCATCCCGGAGAAAAACATAGCGGTGATGATAAGATTCAGGCGTATTGTTTTAGAACATGTATGACCAACCATGAAGCAAATAGGCTACCATTTCCAAAACCTGATAGTTATGACCCATTGCAATATGAATTATTGGTACGTTCATTTGCAACAGGGCGAAAAGATTTTTTCCAAAAATTTGATGGCATTCCGAATTATAAAACAGACTCCAATAATCATGGTCCTTTGAGTAGTGATAATATTGGGATGAATTATGATTACCCAGAAGCTTCATATACCCGAAGAAAAGAAATAATTAAGGAGCATGAAGATTATCAAAAAGGCTTGTACTGGTTTGTAGCAAATGACCCAAGAATACCAAAAGATATTCAATCTGAAATGCAAACATGGGGATTAGCAAAAGACGAATTCACGGATAATGGAAATTGGCCACACCAAATATATGTTCGAGAAGCGCGAAGAATGATTGGACAACATGTAATGACCGAAAACGAATTGTTGAAAAAACGCCCAACACCAAATCCGGTTGGAATGGGATCTTATACCATGGATTCTCACAATGCACAGCGCTATATAAAAGATGATGGTTTTGTTCAAAATGAAGGTGATATTGGAGTGGATACTAAGGGACCTTATGCCATTTCATATGGTTCATTGGTGCCTAAAAAAGAGGAGTGCACAAATTTACTGGTTCCCGTTTGTGTGTCATCGAGTCATATTGCCTTTGGATCCATACGAATGGAACCCGTTTTTATGATTTTAGGTCAATCTTCAGCAGCTGCAGCGATATTAGCAATTGATAACAACGTAGCAGTACAAGATGTGGACTATGAAATGCTTAAAAATACTTTAGAGCAAAAAGGGCAAGTTTTGAAGAAATAAAAGTTACACCAAGAGTGAAATTAGCTGTAGAATCAATTTAGTAAAAATACACGAAATCAATTGACAATTTAATTACGTATCCATTCCACACACATTGCCCTCCCTCCTGACATCGGTCAGTTACTAAGTGCTCAATTACCATTTAAGACAAAACTTTTTTCTGTGAGATGAAGTGGCGCAAAAGAAAATGTAGTACCAAATATGTGTTCGTGATTAAGTAACCGCAATTCCATATTTTTAGGGTATTCTACAGGTGTGGATTTATGGAATTGAGACGCCATTTCTATAAGCTGATGAAGTTGGGACGTTGTAATAGTTCTTTCATCATACAGGTATGACATATCCTTACAATCGCTTTTCTACAGCGAAAATTTGTTCGTGTTTTGGATCCAAAAAACCAATAGTATGTAAACAAATCTCAAAATCTAAAATTGAAGCAGTAGCATCTACATACATACTGTATTTTTTATATTTTTTTTAAGCTTTGCCAGAAATCTTTTTTCATAATTTCTACATCTATTTCTGTATGGATATTTATTAAGCGTTGCGTATTTTCTATAGGCGTTAAGAAAGTATCGGTTTTTGATAATTGGGGATGAGCGAGTGCTTCTATAATAGCTACATCCCACATAATCCAAGATCTCTTTTCTGGATCTTCTTTGGTCCACCAGCGTTCATAGCTTTCCCATCGGTTTATAAGATAATCGGAGATACCACCTTTATTTTTTAAATTGACATCGACTTCTGATTTTTTAAACACAAGGTGCTGGCTGGTAGTTGCTGTCATTATATTAAGATCAAGATCTTCGGTATTTAGAAGAATCTCTACCGCTTTAGGATCATTTCCTGTATTGAACTCCTTTTTGTCATATGTATTGGTTTCCACATTATGCCAAAAACCGATATAGTGTACTTTCAATTTTTGTATAATGGAGGGATCCTCCAAAATGGCACTGGCGACATTGGTACAAGATCCTAAAACAACTACATTCAATTTTTGACCGGCAGGCAATTTATGCGCCATATCAACTATAAAATTCGAAGCAGGAGAACTAGCCGGTTCTGCATTATTCTCTATGGGTACATTGCTCCCCAAAGGAATCGGAATAGTATTCTGCCCCATTAACTGAAGTATTCTTTCATTAATTCTTTGGCTTTCATGAACACTACTATCAGTCGCTAATGGTGATGTATGAAACTGCGCTGAAGTAATGCCTAGAATATTGAATTTGGGCTCTACAATTGCTCGTACAATGGCATAAAGGTCATCTACTTCATTTGCAGTATCAGCATCAATAACGATAGGTAAACGCAACTCTTTAACCTGCGCTTCTACAGTGACATGTACGAAAAGAGATACTAGAATTATAAATTGAAGCAAAGAGATGTGAATAGCGCTATAAAAATTAAGGGTTTTAAATGTCCGGAGTTTATTATTTTTCTTCTGCATTCATTCTTTCTAAAATTATTGAAATAGTTTGTATTTACACTATACAGGATAAAAATGTGCATCATTTAATGGTGTCCACTTTTATCGTCTATATCTATTTTGATCCAAACAAATATATAGCACAAACTGAATCTGTACGGTTGATCCTGCGTTTGGTCGTACAAATTGGTCGAACATTACCTGTCGTAATATTGTAAATATATATATTTAAAGGTCAGTCAGTTAATAAGTGTTTATTCATAACTTGTTTATTGTTTTTTTGAGAATTCATGAATCTTGTACCTCGGTTTCATTAGCTTTTGGCACCTTCTTTTTGAAGAAAGATTTTAAATTATCCGAAAAAAATAAAGATACCCTAGGTACCTACATTTTATCGCGGATAAAACTACCAATTTGGTTAATCCTTCTCTAGCTATATAATGAAGCATATTCTAAGATATTATATGCCACAATTCATACGTAACTTTGCCAACGCTAAATAGCGTAACGTTTAAACCTGAAAATATAGATATGATAATTCCTAAACTACATTATATACCCCAAGGAAACTCATCAAAAGAGCTTCTAGAAAACATACAAAAAGCGTGTACTTCTGGTATTGAATTAGTGCAGTTAGGGGTAAACAGTGTTTCAGAAAAAAAGTTTTTAAAGATAGCAGAGGAGGCTAGAGAAATCACCTCTCATTTTCAAACACGATTAATCATTGAAAATCAATATAAGATTGCAAAAGCGATTAAAGCGGATGGTGTAGTATTAGATAAAACAGCTACTTGCCCTACTATAGCGCGAAAACAGCTATACACTTGGCAAATGATTGGCGGAATAGCAAATACCTTACAAGATGCAGAAACACTACTAGTCAAAGAAGTTGATTATATGAATTTGGGTCCTTTTAAATCTAGTACAGACGAAGAGGATTCAAGTCCGGTTTTAGGTTTAAATGGGTATACGTTACTAGTAGAAGCTTTAAAAACAGAAACACCAATTATCGGTTTTGGTGTAATCACTACAGCAGATGTTAAAGCACTATTAAAAACTGGTATTTCCGATATTGCCGTGTCAGAAGAAATTACTAGCAATTTTGATTCGATAAAAATATTTCACCAATTACTGCAAGCATCTTCAACAGCAGAACAACGGCATACTTTTGACTAAAGCAAACCTCACTTTAAATTAGGGGTTACTAAAAGTTAGCAACTCGAATAAGTCGTTCCATATGTAGCAATTGAATTTTACGCCCATCTATAGCAATAAGATTATCATGTTTAAAATCGTGAAGTACACGAGCCAAAGTTTCAACTACAGTGCCTGCCATATTAGCTAGATCTGACCGAGAAAGCAAAATATCGGTTTTTTCACTGTCGTCCACTTTATACTTATCATGTAGAATAAGCAAATTAAGCGCCACGCGTTCCCTGACTGTACGTTGAGACAATACCGCCATAAGATTTGCTAGAACACTAAATTCGTGGCTTAAACTCTTCAATAATAAACGCGAAAATGATGAGGAATTGTTGAGTATCTCATTAAAGTCTTTTGTGGTTATAAATGAGATTATGGCGTTTTCTATGGCGACTGTTGTATCGCCATAGGTACTTTCACTTAAAACGGAAGAATAACCAAAGAATTCACCCGCATTATAAATACATATAATCTGTTCTCTACCATCATTGTCCATTTTATATTTTTTCACTTTACCACTTTGTAAGTAAAAAATACCCGATGGCAATGTGCCTTCAGTAAATATAGGCTGGCTTTTACGATACTTTTTATCGACCATAATATTCTCAAGGAAATCTCTATCATTTGAGGGTAATTCACTTAAAATATTTTGGCTATTGAATGTGAATTTCGCTATCATAATTGGGCTACAAGTTTAATCTTGAATTTAATTTTTAATCTAAAATTTGATTTAGGTCAAATTTTACCAAGATATCAATCAACTGGTTTTGTTGTTAAGTAATCTACTTTTGTACATAACAAATCAGCTATTGTATCAATCTTTTGTAAACTACAAATTCCGCACTTGATTATAGCAAATTTTTACAAAAATGAAGTCGTATAGCATGCCTAAAATAAAAACAGATGCTGTTATGAGCTGCCCCAACTGCGGCTCTAAATACAAACAAAAGATGCCACTGATAGGTAAACATATTAATACTAAATGTGTTTTTTGCCACACCGTATTTGGAATACACCATTTGGATGATTGTTGTGTTTACTGCGAATATAGCGATGTATTATGTCCGAAAGCACAAAGTGAAAATAAGTAAATACAATATCATAAGTCTTACTAAAAGCAAAAGCTTATCTTTTATTAACTGTAAATTGAAGAATTTTTAAAAAAACTAAGGTGCTATTATGATGCAGGTTCCCAAAAACATCGATTATACCAAACAACACATATGGTTACAGAAAATAGGGCGCTATGACTTTTGTGTAGGAATAACGAATTTTGGTCCAAAAGGAATAGGTGCTATAGATGCAATTGAACATAACAGTAATGAAGGTACTGCATATATAAATATTGCTCCATACAACTACGGGTTTGCGGTTTTAACTGCAAAAATTGAGACTGTTTCTTTATTGAATTTTCAAGAATACAGAAGGTTGAAACAATGATATTCAAAAACCTAAAATTAAAAATTGATATAGAAGACAAACTTTTTAATACCCTTTATCCTCTGAGCATCAAAAAGCTTTCTGAGCACCACTGGACACCTGTTGAAGTAGCTAAATTAGCTATTGATTATTTGGTGGATAAACCGAAATGCAAGGTATTGGATATTGGCTCTGGGGTAGGAAAATTTTGTTTGATAGGAGCTGCTTCAAGTAAAGGCCGTTTTTATGGTGTTGAGCAACGAAGTAGGCTCGTGAAGTTATCTCAAAGAATAGCAAAAACACATAAGATAAATAACGTAGAATTTATTCATTCCAATATTACTCAGATTTCTTTTTCCAAGTATAATTCATTTTATTTTTATAATTCTTTTTATGAAAATATTGGACGTTTTCAAGCAATCGATGCGACTATACCTCTCGAAGAAAAATTATATTATACGTATTCTGAATACGTAGAAAATCAATTAAAAAAAACACCTATTGGAACACGTCTAGTTACGTATTGGAGCGAATGGTTGGAAATTCCAGAGGGCTTTGATTTAGAATTTACGGCTTATAATGGTAAACTCAATTTTTGGGAAAAGAAATTTTGATTGCCAAGCGTATATATTTGAACTTCAATAAAAATCGAGTAAATCACATGAATTATTCAGTATAAAAAATTGAAATCTATGATTTTGCCAATGAACTACGCATATTATCTTGATTGATGAAATTCGTCTTTTTACGTTCAATGTATTTAAAAAACCTATTTAATCTTAATAACGAAGAAGGGATTAATGTAAAAAAGGGTCCAAAATAATTGATCGAACACCTAATTAAAATCTAATAAGAACATTCCAATTAATTTAAAAATAATTCATGAATATACTTGATAAACTACACACACGACTTGGTCCTTTAGGTGAGCATGCACACTATGCTCATGGGTATTATGCTTACCCAATACTGGAAGGGGAAATTAGTAATAAAATGATGTTTAATGGTGAAGAGAAATTAGTATGGAGCCTAAATAACTATTTAGGCTTAGCAAACCATCCTGAAGTTAGAGCGGCCGATAGAGAAGGAACAAGACGATATGGGCTGGCATACCCAATGGGAGCACGAATGATGAGTGGCAATACAGAGCTCCATGAACAATTTGAAACCGAAATTGCAGATTATGTATCTAAAGAGGATGCCTTTTTATTGAACTATGGTTATCAAGGCATGGTATCTATTATTGATAGTTTGGTCGATAGAAATGATGTTATCGTTTATGATGCGGAGTCTCACGCTTGTATTCTTGACGGAGCCCGATTACACATGGGACAACGCTTTGTTTTTAAACATAATGATATTGAAGATTGTGAAAAACAATTACGGCGTGCTCAAAAAATAGCACAAAAAACCAAAGGAGCAATTTTAGTAATTACCGAAGGTGTTTTTGGTATGCGTGGTGATCAAGGTAAACTTAAAGAAATTGTCTCTTTAAAAGAAAAATATAGCTTTTCATTATTAGTCGATGATGCACATGGTATTGGCTGCATGGGTAAAACTGGGGCAGGGACAGGTGAAGAACAGGGCATACAAGACGGTATTGATTTTTACTTTGGCACCTTTGCAAAGTCATTTGCAGGAATAGGAGCCTTCATCGCAAGTACCAAAGAAGCCATTATGTTTTTCAAATATAATATGCGGTCTCAAATCTTCGCAAAAGCATTACCAATGCCCATGGTTTTTGGAGCTTTAAAGCGACTTGAATTGATGCGTACACGACCGCTATTAAGAGAAAGATTATGGAAAATCACAGAAACTTTACAAAATGGATTAACTGATGCAGGTTTTGATATAGGCAACACAAACTCGCCTATTACTCCGATATATTTAAATGGAACTATTGAGGAAGCTACAGCATTGGTAAGTGATTTACGCGAAAATCACCAAATTTTTTGCTCTATGGTAGTATATCCTGTGGTGCCAAAAGGAATGATTATTTTAAGATTAATTCCAACCGCAGAGCATAAATTAGATGATGTAAAAAGAACCATTACCGCTTTTAGTGACATCAGATCAAAACTTTTAGATGGCCGTTACAAACAGGAGGCTGAACTGACCGTTCAATAAACTATATTAAAATAGAATTAAGATGAAACGAGTAGTAATAACGGGTATAGGAGCTATAACTCCTATAGGAAATGATGTTGAAAACTATTGGGATAATTTACTCAATGGGGTATCGGGAGCTGATAAAATTTCTCGTTTTGATACTACCAAGTTTAAAACAGATTTTGCCTGCGAAGTAAAGAATTATGATGCTTTAAATTATTTCGATAGAAAGGAAAGCAGAAAATTGGACCGATTTAATCAATATGGACTTATAGCTGCCGATGAAGCTATTAAAGATGCTAGTTTGAATTTTGATACATTGGATACAGATAGAATTGGCGTTATTTTTTCTAGCGGTATAGGTGGTTTTGAAACGATAGAAAAAGAAATCATAGCATTCAGTCAAAACCAATTTAATCCAAGATTTAGTCCATTTTTTATTACCAAAATCATTGCAAATAGTTTGGCTGGCTATCTATCAATTAAATACGGTTTACGAGGTGTAAATACTTGTACGGTTACTGCTTGTTCCTCTTCTACCAATGGTCTAATTCAAGCATTTAACTATATTAAATGGGGAAAGGCAGATATTATTATTTCAGGTGGTTCTGAGGCGCCTATAATTCAGTCAGCAGTTGGCGGGTTTAACGCAATGAAAGCTTTATCGACTAACAATGAAAATTATAAAACGGCATCTAGACCATTTGATAATTCTAGAGATGGTTTTGTGCTTGGTGAAGGTGCAGGTGCATTGGTTGTAGAGAGTTTAGAAAGTGCGATAAAACGAAATGCTAAAATATATGCTGAAATATTGGAGGCGGAGAAACGGCAGATGCCTACCATATTACCAATACCCATCCGGAAGGGAAAGGTGCTTTCCTTGCAATGAAAGATGCGATAAGAGAAAATGGTATTTTACCAAAAGAGGTAAATTATATCAATGCACACGCCACTTCTACAGGTCCAGGAGATATATCGGAATCCAAAGCTATGGAAGCACTGTTTAAAGACAATTTAAAAAATATTAGTGTTAGTGGCACAAAATCTATGACCGGACATCTTTTGGGTGGTACTGGTGCAATTGAAGCGATAGCGACATGTTTATCGGTACATACAAATTTGATTCCACCAACTATAAATACAGCTATAATCGATACCGCTATTTCTTCAGATTTGAACGTGAGCCTTGGGAAAAAACTGACCAAAAAAGTTGATTATGCATTGAGCAATAATTTCGGATTTGGAGGTCATTGTGCCGCGGTATTATTCAAAAAATATAATGGATAAATAAGACAGGAAGACCATAAAATTCATTTTAGAGTCTTCCTGCTTTTTAATTTTTAAGTGTTATTATAAATTTTCTTCGGCTCTTTTAATTGCCGTGTGTATGTCTTTAACAACAAATTGACTTTCTATACATAAGAACATCTCATTTTTTTCAAAATCTTTCCGCAATGGTTTTCCTATACCTGAAATTATTACTTTTATTTTTCGCGACTTATAGGTTTTAATTATTTCTTTAATGCTCTGATATCCTGTAGCATCGATTAATGGTACATAGCGCATTCTTATAATAATAACTTTAGGCTGAAATTGCGTATTCGTTATGGTTTCCTGAAATTGTCTTGCCGCTCCAAAAAATAGAGGTCCATTAATTTCATATAAAATAACTCCTTTAGGTATATCTAATAATTCCTCATCAAAAAGATGCTCGCCATCGCCATTTTCAGATGAAAAGCCTTGAATATTGACAGATTCACTCATTCTTTTCATAAAAATAAAACTAGATAATACGATTCCAATTTCTATGGCAATTACCAAATCAAAGAAAACAGTAAGAAAAAAGGTGGTAAGTAAAATAATAATATCCATTCTATTGCCTTTTAAAATAGATCTGAATTGTTTCCATTCACTCATATGATACGCGACAACGATTAAAATACCTGCGAGACAAGGCATAGGTATTAATTTGGCATAGGGCGCAAATAAAAGCATAATAGCCAATAAGACCAAAGCATGAACAATACCGGCAATAGGTGTTCGTCCGCCATTTTTCACATTGGTTGCAGTTCTTGCTATGGCTCCTGTAGCGGGTATACCACCAAATAGTGATGACATTATGTTTGCTGCTCCTTGTGCTACCAATTCCATATTTGAACGGTGTTTTCCTCCAATCATTGAATCTGAAACTACAGCAGAAAGTAGCGATTCGATGCTTCCTAATATAGCAATGGCAAAGGCGGGCTGAATTAGCGCTTTAATAGTATCAAAATTTACATTCGGAATGTGAGGAAGCCCTAGCTTATTTGGAATAGCGCCAAAATTACTTTCAATGGTATCTACCGGAAGGTCTAATACAACTACAATTATGGTAGATAATATTATGGCAATTATAGACCCTGGAACCTTATTTACTATTTTTTGAAAATAAAGTGTGATTAATATCGTTGCGCCGGCAATGCTAATAGCATACCAATTTATTTTATGAAAATTACTAACATATACGGCCCATTTATCTATAAAATCAGCGGGGACTTTAGCAATGTG
>RCMY010005802.1_pt1 | contig 10703 bp, 5 predicted proteins | sample 2041341 | NCBI WGS metagenome assembly RCMY01 (sample SAMN09708234, study PRJNA481090) | Marine sediment metagenome, whole genome shotgun sequencing project.
TTGGCGGCATAACACCCGCAATGAAACTGAAAACAGCCGCCTGAGTTCTACGGTTGGACCCCATTAAAAATGGGGGGATTACCCGATCAAAACAAGAGGCGCAAGGCGCACTGTTTTACGAGTTCTCGATTGAGGATCACGTTCCCCAAGATCACTTGCTGCGTTCCATCGACCGCTTTGTAGATCTTTCTGGCATCCGCCAGCATCTGACACCGTTTTACAGCAACACGGGCCGCCCTTCGATTGATCCCGAACTTCTAATTCGCATGCTGCTTGTCGGCTACTGCCTGGGCATCCGGTCCGAACGGCGCCCTTGCGAAGAGGTCCATTTGAACCTCGCCTATCGCTGGTTTTTCCGTCTCGACCTGACGGATCGTGTTCCGGACCATTCGACTTTTTCCAAGAACCTCCACGGTCGGTTTCGAGACAGTGATCTGTTACGTCACCTATTTGAGACGACTGTTGCGCGGTGCATCGCCGAAGGGTTGGTCAGCGGGCAGCGCTTTGCGGCGGATGCCAGCCTGATCGAGGCTGACGCCAATAAACAGAATTCTACGGCCAAGGAAAACTGGCATTGTGCATCCATAAATCCGGCGGATGCGCCACGCGAGGTTCGAGAATATCTGGAGGTTCTGGATGATGCGGCTTTTGGCGCGGCCTCGACAGTCGAGCCGAAGTTCACATCCCATTCCGCCCCGTCCAGCCAGTGGACTGCGGCACGCAAAGGCCCAGCATTCTTTGCATATTCCACCAACTATCTGATCGATACGGACCACGCTGTGATCGTCGATGTTGAAGCGACTCGGTCGATCCGGCAGGCCGAGGTCGGGTCTGTCCGCACGATGCTGGACCGGGTTAAAGACACGTTCGATTTGCACCTTGAGTGCATTATCGCGGATACCGCTTACGGCTCCAGCCCGATGCTGGGCTGGCTTGTCGACCGCAAGATCGCGCCGCATATCCCGGTGATTGACAAGGCCGGGCGCACTGACGGCACCTGGAGCCGCGCCGACTTTGAATGGGACGCCGAGAACAACCAATACATCTCCCGGAAGGCGAAGCCCTCAAGCAGTTCCGCCGCAACTACTCGGACCCGAACCGTGGCCCGTCCGGCAAGGGCGTCGCAAAATGTCAGGCCCTGAAGCTGACCTGCCAAGCCTGCCCATCTAAGCCCAATTGCTGCCCGAATGCCGACGCGCGCAAGATCACCCGCGAAGAGCACGAAGACGTCCGTCAGGTCGCCAGCGACATCCACTGCCCGGCAGTGCATGTTTCCATGCACGAGAAGGTCGAGATGCTCTTTGCCCACCTCAAGCGCATTCTGGGGCTGGGAAGACTCCGATTACGCAGCCCGAACGGAGCAAATGACGAATTTCTGCTCGCCGTTACCGCCCAAAACCTCCGCAAACTGGCCAAGGTCTTTCCTGCACCGCAGCAAACCAAAAAAGCCTGACCGGAAAGGCTCTTGATCCGCATTCCAAGATCGACTTTCTGCAGCTGCAGCGGGGTGTTTTTCAACAGAATCGGCAGCAAGACGCCTTTGTAGGCGATGAAGGACTGGCACAAACTCAAACCAGCGCTGTTCAAGAAACAGCCATATCACCTTCCGGGATGTGACAACTAGGCTAACGACAAACGAAACGAGGTGAACCATTAAGAACAGCCATATCTGCAAGCAGGCCGCAGGGCGCCCGCTGGGAGATTTCTTTGTTGAGGCAATGTCTGCAGATGCCGCCCGGTATCGGATTGAAAGAGAGGCACTTAAACGTGCAAAATAATTTGGAATTTCTGTTTTGAGTTGAAAAATCGCGCGAATTCTGCTAAGATAATTCTGCTAAGATAAGGCGCTTGGCTAATTTACTGACTGATTTTTGTTGGCAAATTGGAGAGATGCTATGAAATCACTTGTTTTCTTTCTTACTGTTGGATTGTTGGTCGCCGGTCTTAACTTTGCCAGATCAGGCGGAGGAACTTCGTTTGACGCTGACCAAGATAGCCGAATTGCGGTTAACCCGTGCAATCCCAAGATCAAGAAATGCACCTGACCCAGATCTTGTGGTGAAAGTATGAAATGAGTACGTTGGACCACATCTGGCCCAGCGACTACGCTAGGTCGCTGTGGAATTACGGCGCGCTGCAACAGCCGCGCAATATCCCTTTCATGGGGTATGATTTCTCCAACGAATTCTTTCTTGCCCTTGCCGGGGGCGCGGTCATCATCGTGATGTTTGCGCTACGCCGCTTCAATACACATTCCACAAATACTGACAGCAACGGTGTCAGGGCTCTGCGCGAGCTCAAGCCGATGGATTTGCGCGCAGGTGCGCTGATGTCGCAGGCCTATTTCCGTTATGTGGGCGTGCTGCTGGTGATTTATCTGGCGCTTACCCTCTTTGGCAGCTTGATTTTTCAGGCGATCAATCAGTTGCCCGCCGTCGCCGGACTGCAGGTCGATACCAGGAATGTCGATTACAAAAGCCCCCAATGGCCGCTTATGATCGGTCTGGGTATTGCCGGGTTCGTGCCGATGCTGAAACCCGTCGAACTGGTCGAACGGCGCTTGCGGGCCTGGGCGCACCGATCTGCGGGCATTCCGATCCGCATCACTGAACAGACCAACCGGATCAAGAAGGCTCTCGACTCGCTGACCGGGCCAGCGCCGGAGTTTGATCAGGCGCCCGCTTGGCTGGGGGGAATCGCGCCCGAGAGCGAACAGAAGCGCGCCTTCAAGACCCGCGCACAGCTGCGCTATCTTCTGGACTGGTCCAAGGACCAGCGCGCCTATTGGCCCAGTGCGCACGCCCGCAGCATTCTCAAGGAACTTGAAGCCGAAGAGACGCGGGCCGCTTTCCTGACAATGGAGGCCTTCGACGACCTGCTGATCGAAAGCTATGATCGGGTTACGGGCGATGAGGCCGGCGTAAACCCGGCTCCTGAAATTGCAGAAGCATCCGCCGCGGTGCATGGTCAGGGTATGACCAGCAGCGATGGACGGATGCTGTCCTATGCGACCGGAGCGCGGGACGCGCTGCTGCGCCACAGGCGTCGGCTGGAACGCGAATGGAATGATCTCACAGCCCGCATGGAGGTCTCGCGCGATGAACTGGCCTCGATGCTGGCCATATTCGTGGAACATGACAACCGGATTGAAAATATAGGTAATCCGCAACTAAAGGAAGTTGTCGATAAGGCCCGGAGCCAGAGAAACAAGGAGGAGGATCCGACATTCTGGCTGTTTCTGGCGCTGATACCGGTGCTGGTGATCTATTGGATCGCAATCTTCAATGAGCAGCATTCCCTGCTCACCAATTTCGAAAAGACCGGCTTGACCATAACACTGAGCGCGCTGGTCAACTTGATGAAAACCGCGATTCACTTCTGCGTTCCAGTCTCCATCGTGCTGGGCTGGCGCTACATGCTGCGCGAGAACGAGAGGTGGGTCCTAATAGATGTCCTGAAGATGAACCGCACGATGATGCGCCAGCTCTTGCGCGCCAGCACCATTGCGGCTGTGGCGGCGATCATGCTTTTGGCGCTGCTGGGGCTGCTCTGGGCGGCGATCATCTCGCGCACCGAGGAGCAGTTTCAGGCGCTCTATATCGGAAGCGCCAGTGGTTATCTGCCAATTCTCGTCTCGCAGTTCCTGATCTCTGTCGCCACGACTGTCGTCACCCTGATTGCCGTCGATTTCGTTCAGATCTACAGACCCCGCTCGGTATTGCCGCTGATCCCGCTTGGCATCCTGAATACCGCGCTCGTGCTTCTGCTTTGGGCGGCGCACGTAAATGCTTTTTGGGGGTTTAAATTTTGTGAGGCCGACGGAACTGCCTATAGAGTAATAAAGGAACTTTTGCTGAAGGGTCCGACGACCGTGTGTTACCAAATATATGAAGGTACAGATCTCTATGTCAACGCGGTTTTAGCATTTTGCAGCGCGAGCTTTTTCATCCCCCTGGGGCCAACAAAGAGGTCTTTCTTCGCGCAATTGTCTGGTCTGATCGGCCAGGGCGGGGCACGGTTGTGGACGCTGATGACGGGGGCGAAAACGACGCTCTTTCTCGTGCTGTGTTTCACCATCGCCGGGCCGCAGCCTCTGACAGCCCAGGAGGTCGCTCCGGAGCGCGAGGTTGTTCATCTGGGTTTTCGCGATGACGCGCAGCCGTTTTCCTATTTCGATGAGGATGAACAGCGCTATCGCGGATATCTTGTCGATCTCTGCCTGCGCATCTTCGACGGCCGCAAAAGCACGTCCGGGGGGCCCGACTATGACATCGTCATTGTGCCGGTAACCGTGAAAACCCGTTTCAATGCATTCAAGAAAAAGCCGGCCGAACCAATGGTCGACGTGCTGTGCGATCCGGTGACCATCGCGTTCCAGCCCCCCGACACATTGAAGGACAATGATACGGGCCGCGATGGCGGGGTGTTCTCGCCCATAGTTTTTGCCTCGGGCGTTTCCTACCTGTCACGGCGGCCTGAGTTTGTTGACGGTAATTTCATCCTGTCTTGGGTGGAGGGCGCGACAGCCATGCTGGCTGCGTATCGTGCCTGCCGCTCGGATCTTTTCAGACTGCGCCCGTCCGGTGACGATGGCTGTGACCCCGGGGTGCGCAGCACTGTCGGCGCGCAAGCCATTGAAAGCAATAACTGCAAGGATTTGAAGATTGACGAGACGACGAGCGGGCCGGAGGGGAACCGCAAGTATTATTTCTGCACCTTCGCGAGCCACACCGAGGCGATCGACTGGTTCTGTTCGAATGAAACCGAGACCGACCGCGCCTATTTTGGCGACCGCGACATCATTGTTGCAAAGCTGGAAGGCAAGATTGGTCAGGACGGCAGGAACCGCAATGCCTGCCCCAAAGTCGAGCCCGCAAACGAGACCTACACCTACGAGCCCTACGCGCTGGTCATCAACAAGTCGCGGCCCGATCTGATCCGCTTCGTGCAGCGCCGGATCTACGAGATATTCTCGAACCGCAACGAGATCGCAGGTATTTTTTCCGCCAATTTCGGCGGTCGCCAGATGACGCGCTCACTGGCCAGCCTGTTTCTTTTGAACGCGGTAGAGTTCAACGAATAGCTCCGGCGCCCCGGGCGGCTCGTCCCCAAACTTCCACCTGTTCGAACTTCCCCAAGCCAAATAAGGCGCGGCGACGTATTGATCCAAGGAGACGACTTATGAGAGATGGAAGAGCAAGGGAGTGGTTGCGGTCAAAATTGACCATCACGCTGAGGGTGAGGTGGCCTCCTGAAACCGCTTGCGTGCTTGTCCCGGCGCTGAGGTTTCGTCGGCAGCCAATATCGTATCGGCGGCCTTTTCCGCGATCATGAACACGGCACTGACGATAAAGGAGCCGGGAATGCGCGGGAAAATCGAGGCATCGACCACGCGCAAGCCCTTGACGCCCTGCACCCGGAACCGGCTATCGACGACCGCCCCGGTGCTGTTCGGACCCATCGCACAAGTGCCGCAAGCGTGGTGGCCCCATGCATTGTCGCGGACATAGTCGCGCAGCGCCTCGTCTGACGACCGCGACCGGCCCGGCTCCTCTTCGCAAGCGATCGCGTCCGACATGGATTCGGATATCTTGCGGCAGAACTTTACGCCTGTGACGACCGCGTCGAGGTCTTCGACACCGCTCTCGCTGCCTTCCTGGAAGTAGTGAAACTGGATCTCGGGCGGCTCTTTTGGGTCGGACGAGCGCAGGCGCACCGTCCCGGCGCGGTTGTTGGTATAAGCCTTGAGCACTGCCCATGTCAGGTAGTTGGGCTTGGTGATGCGGGAGGAATAGCCTTTGTAGTAGCCACGGAAATCGGCGAGCAGCGCAAAACAGAACAGGTCAGGGTTTGGCAGTTCGGGGCGCGACTTGAGTGCGACCGAGAAGGCCACGCCGTTGCTCGTATACATACCCATTCGCAACAGCTTCCAAATCTTGTAGCGAAAGTCGCGGGTGTTGAAGGTCAGACCGCGCAGCGCGCGCCAGGGCTTGTGCATGCGATTGACGACGCTCACCTCATACCGATCCTGAAGGTTGCGGCCAACGCCGGGAAGGTCGACCTTGCAATCAATCCCCAAAGTCTCCAGATGCGCGCGTTCGCCTAGTCCAGAGAGCATCATGAGCTTTGGTGTCTCGAACGCGCCGCCGCAGAGCACGATCTCATCAGCTTCGACGCGGATCTCCTTGCCACCCTGCATGAAACGGACGGCTCGGGCCTGCGTCCCCTCGATCTCGACCTGTCGCACCTGGGCCCCGAGGCGCAACTCGAGTCGCGTCGGATATAGTTCCTTGACGGCCATGAGCCGCTCGCGTGGGCCGTGGCGGGTGTGGCGGCGTGTGTGCATCGGCAGCACGCGTACCCCGCTGGCATCGGGATTCCAGAGCCGCCGCGCGTTGGGGTCAAGACGGGTATTCTCCCAGTCGCTCTTACGTGTGTGATAGGTGTCAGCGGCAGCCCCGATGGAGCGGAAGATCTGCATCCGTATGCTGCGATCGCGGATCACTCCCAGCGGCACGGCCAACTCGGCCGTCAGCCAGCCCCACCAGCCGTGGCCCAGTGGATTCCAACCGGTCAGCCGGGCGATCCAGCGCCAAAGGAAGAACCGATAGCGGCAGCGTTCGATCCGCTCCCAGTAGCGCTGCATCGCGGGGGCCGACCAAGAGGCATCGCCTGTCAACTGGGCCACATGGTTCCAATCGCTGTCGTTCGGGCGCACGATTATCAGCGCGTTGTGGGCCGAGCAGCCCCCAAGGCCCTTGACCCGCGGATAGAGCACGCCGCCCTTTTCAGGATCGTATTTCCAGTCGCGCGCCTGCTGCGACTCGTCCGCATAGTGTCGCACCCAGACGTCATCCGAGAGCCCTTGGTGTTCCGACGCGAAGGGGTGAAAGGCGGGCACCTTCACGTCGGCCGCCAGCGGACGGTCGCCCCCCGGATCGGATCCGGGATCCAGTGGATCCTGCCCGGCCTCGAGCACCATCACGCGCTTGCCGCGTTCTGCCAGTCGCGCGGCCAGCACTGCGCCTGCGGCGCCTGCTCCGATGATGATGATGTCCGGGCGATCCATCATGGCCACTCAGAACCGCTTGAGATAGGCGATCAGGGCCTCGCGGTCCCCGTCGCCCAGAGGGGCGCCGAAATCATGGCCCTTGTTCACCACGTAGTCGGGGCATTTGCTGAGGCCGACCAAGGTGTCGACGGTGCGACGTTCGCGCAATACCGTTTCGGCATGCTGAGCCACAGCAGGATCTGCAAGCTCTTCGGTCGAGCATTGCCCGCCCAGATCCCTGAAACTGGCCAGCAACGTGGGCCCCGCCTTGGCAATGCGCCAGAGCGTCCCGGCCATGTCCGGATCGTCATTGTCGGGCAGGAGCTTGGTGTTGACGAGGGCATTCACCGGGAAACCCTCAGGGAAGGGGCCGATCTCGACGCCGCCCTCTTCCGTCACTGCCCAAGGCGCGATGCGGTTCAGCAGCCCTGACCAGCGCCGCACGATATCGGGCGAGAATCCGGGTGGGATGATCAGGCAGGACGGTGCCGAGGTTCGGTAGATATAACCAGGCACCGGCTCGGTAGTGCGATCGTCCTTGCGTCGGAGTTCGGGCGAGAGCAGCGCGCGGATCCCGGTCTCGAAAGCATGCACCCGGTTCGCGATGCAGGGCATATTCGGGTCGTAGGGGTCGGCCGAAGGGCAGGACCCGGAGGCATAGTTCCCGTAACTTCTGTCCGCCGTCTGCGCTTGGCGCGGCTCAGGTTCCGCGTTGGTGGTCTCGATGCCGGACGTGTTGACCGGACGAGCATCGTCGCTTGATGGCGCACCGTAGGGGGCAGGTGCAACGTCAGCGTAGTAATCGCGGCCATAGTAGTGCGGCGCGTAGCCCAGGGCATTGTTCGACAAGTAGGGCGCCGTTGCCCAGAGGCTGACAAGGGAGGCGGGCCGCAGGTAGCCACGACCATTGCCCAACGCCTGAAAACTCGAAGCGCCGCCCGATACGGGGTGATGCACTGTGACGGCGCCTGGCGGGGGCAGTGACTTGTAGTCGTCGGAGGTGAAGTTGTCCCATATGTCACCGCGCAGGCCGTTGGTGGCGGTCGGTGTGCAGGCATTCACGCCCAACAGGTCCATCGGCACCCGCCGTTCGGTCGAAAGATAGTTGCCGATCAGGAAGGCATCAACGCCGTCTGCGTTCTTGGCCAGCACCATCTCGGTCATCTTCGACTTGAAGTCGTCGGACTGCGCCCAGGCCCAGTACCTGTCCCAGCATTCGCGGTATTCGGGGCCAGAGCCGCCGCCCTCGCAGATGCCGGTATCGACCTCGAAGGCCGGGTCCGGGTCGGGCTGGCGGCTGGAATGGCACGCCGCGCATGTCTGCGCGAACACGACCTTGCCGCGCTCGACCAGTGCCGGGTCGTCCGCTGCCAGGATTTCATCGCCCCCTTGTGCATCGGCCAGTTTGTCGGCGCGGCCAGTGACCAGGAAAAAGACAGCCATGTCGATCGAATTGGCTTCGGTCGCCTGCCAGTAGACCGAGTTCCTCTGGGCGTCGGCGATCTTGATTGGCGAGATATGCTGCCCGCCGAGGAAGGGCCGGAAATGCAGGAGCCACTCTTCGCTGAAGAGCCCGATATTCAGGTACACGCGGTTGAGCGCGCCCAGCGTGCCAACGCTGTCGGCGCCGTCCTTCAGCACGCGCATCGAAGCGGATTTGCCCGTGTCAGGGTCAAAATACGAGGCCAGCGGCTGACCGGCGGGGAAATCCTGGAACTGCTTGTTGTCGACTTCACCGCCCTTGATCTGTTCGATGCCGGTCTTCGCGGCGATGCGCAGGCGTTCGCGTGTCTCGTATATTGCATTCATCGTACGCGGGTTGTTCATGTAATCGGTCGAGACAAGTGAGGTGTCCAGCGCCCCGGGTGGGTTGGTGTGGAACAGTTGGAAGAGGAAGTTGCCTTCGTTCGGTGCAGGCATGCCCTCTTCCTCTCTCGCGCGCGTATTCCAGAAAAAGACGCGGTCGACCCAGTAGTATTGCGCGCCGGGGTTGGAGTTCATCTCGGCGTAGGTCGGTTCCTCAACGTCTTTCGGCGGGTTGATCGGGTTCGGACCCACATGGCAGAACGCACAGGACATGCCGACGCGGTAGGGCCGCACAAGATTCTTGTCGTAGTAATAGGAAGGATCCTCGTAAAAACGTAACGGATCCCAACGTGTCGCGGCCTCAGCGTCGAAATCGGGATTGGGGAAAAGCCGCAATCCCATCACTCCGGTAGGTTGGCCATAGTGCGACCAGACCGGAAGGCGCCCTGAGTCCAGCGAGCCCGGAAACCGCTCCGCCACTGCCTCGGGCATCTCGGTGTCCCGCGCGCCAAGCTTGGCGCCGGGGTATTTCGTCGCGTTCGCAAAAGGGTCAGGGCCGCAGTCGGCGCTGCGCGCGTCAAGCCAGAGTCCGAAGCGTTCCGGGTTCGGGCCGGTGGCTTTCTCGAAGCAGGGCTCGTTGATGAGCCCGAGATAGCGGAAGCGGCTGTTGCGGCCGTAGCCCTGGCTGGGATGCGAAGACACGGTCTTCAGAAGATCGAAGGAGCCGATCGCGGTGCGGGCGGCGAAATCCCAGAACCTGTCGTTTCCACCGGTCCATGCGATCCACATGTTCTGGCCGCGGATCGCTGCCTGTCGCACGGCCTCGGGATCTAGATTCAGATCTTGGGCGACTTCAAGGATTTCCGGAGGATGCTCGGCGCCGGGCGCGGGTTCTTTCAATAGGCCCTTGTCCATCTCCACATAAAACGGCTCGTCGGCACCCGAGAACTGCTCGACGGTCATACCCGCCTTCATGGCTTCGTCTTCGACGGTGCCGAACTTGTCAGTGGGCGCTGCAATCAAGCCGCGTATGACGAAAAAACCGACGATGCCAGCGACCACCGCGATACCGGCGAGGATGGCAACGAGCCAGCCGATGATCCGGCCTATGCGCTTGAGTATTCCCATGGTCATTGTCCTTTCCTAAAGTGTCTTGAGGAAGGCGAGCAGTGCCGCTTTGTCCTTGGGCGAGAGGTCGGTGCCCCAGAGATGGCCGCCATTGTCGTTGCCGGGCAGGCGCGTATCGTAGGATACGGTATTGCGGTAGGGGTCCGCTCCTACGGTGCTTGCGAAACCTCCCTTCCGGGCGTCGACCAAATCTGAACCGCGCCGGAATTCAGGCGGACGTTCGCCGGGCAGGTCGAGCAGCGCCGCAAGGGTGGGGACCGAGCCGTTGTGCAGATAGGGCGCCTTCAACCAGAGCCCTGTCAGCTCGGTGGCAACATAGCCGTCGGTCTTTTCGAAATACTGGAAGTCCCAGTCGTAATGCGGCTCGTATGCGTCGTAGCGGTCGCGCGCCTCGGCGGTCCACATGTCGAGGCGGTGCCGATCTGTGCCGACTTCTCGGGATCACAGAGCGAAATCTCTCGCCGCCGGGGTGGTGGCATTCGGCGCATTGGACGCCGAAGATCGCCTGTCCCCGCGCGACCTGTGCGGCATCCACATGGAGCGGGTCATTCGCTGCAAGGCGCGAGGAGAATGGCGAGGGTGGCGGGCTTGCGCGCCGCAGGAAATCCTCCATCACCGCGATAGCGTTCTGAGCGCCTGGCCACGAGGCATAGGTCATCCCGTCGCCGATGGCGCCAGCTACCACCGTCTCGTGAATGTCGGTGAGCAAACCGTCCCA
>RCMY010005541.1_pt1 | contig 10702 bp, 7 predicted proteins | sample 2041341 | NCBI WGS metagenome assembly RCMY01 (sample SAMN09708234, study PRJNA481090) | Marine sediment metagenome, whole genome shotgun sequencing project.
TCCGATGGTAGATGGCCCGGAAGCCCGCAAAGCCGTAGCCGTCATCACCGCCATTTACCAATCTTCGAAAAGGGAAGCGTTGGTATTTTTGTGATTTTCACCCGGCACCGAACTAAATTCAAGGTTCAATCGCTACTATGTAGCTGTTCAATACTTCGACTACGCTCAGCACAGGCGTTCAAAGTTGTATTACCTTAAACCTTGAACCAACCAACGCCAATCGATTTTTTGAACTTGAATTTGATATTTGAATTTGTATTTAGCCTATGTACGAACACTTCTTTCAATGCCCCTACTGCTGGGAAGAAATATCAATGCTTATGGATCCATCCGTCAGAAAACAAACCTATGTCGAAGATTGTGAGGTCTGTTGTAATCCGATTGAAGTTACCTCTGAGTTTGAAAATAACGCATTGGTGGGTTTTCTGGCAAAAAGTATCGAACAGTAAGTTTACCGTCCCTTTTCTTCATTAATTTCCCTTTTTGGAATTTGGAATCTTACGTTAGTTATTCTACAATCTCGATCTTACCTCCGAAGACCTTATCCTTATCCACTTCTTTAGGATTCCCATAAATATAAATGGAACCTCCCGCCCTGACTTTGGCCTTTACCTTATTGGAAGCTTTGACGTCGGCACGGCCGCCTGCGCTCACCGTTACCGTAGTTTCTTCGGTATTCAGTTTTTTGTTGTAGGTTTTTCCTCCCGTATTGACCATCACTTCTTGCTGTTTGGCCGAGCCGGTCAGCGTGACCTCCCCACCGGAAATGGATTTGGCATATAGATTTTCCAAATCGACCTTCAAGTCGATTTTACCGCCTTCTTGGGTCTTGATTTCCACACGATCCCCTTTCAAGGTCTCCTCTGAAATGATTTTGGCGTTTTCGTTGGCATCGATCAGTGTCAACGTTTCGGTATAATATAAGGTAGCTTTGGCTTCATTGCCGTCCAAAAAGTTATCGAATTCCATCTTTATTTTTAGTAGTCCACGGTCGTTGTCGACTTCGACTTCATCCTTATCGTCGCCGGTAATAACGAGCTTGTTCTCGCTGCTTTTTACCAAAGTAACAATGATACGGTCGTAGGCCTTAAGTTCAGTAAACTTTTCGAGTTCTTTGGTGTTTGCCTTTTGACCCATTGCGATGGCACAGATCAATAAGGCGGTGGCCAATAATCCTAATTTTTTCATTTTTCAAATATATTGATGATCGTTTCCCAAAAGTACTATTTTTGATCATAGCGAAAACGTGGGATAATCCTTGCACGAAACATAGAATAGTAGAATTTCCATCATTTTCAACAACGAAATCCAGACCTATCAAAATTATGTGCTATTTTTAACGAAAATCATCCATATGAACGTCCGAATTACGAAAATCATCCTTTTCACCTGTTTTTTAGGATTAATATTGGTTTCCTGTAAAAGCAAAAAAACAATTCCCGATCAAAAAACCGACAAGAAAATGGTCAAGGATGAATCGGTTGCGTCAAATAGTGAGGCAACTCCATCCGAAGAATATACCCAAGAAATTCCCGAGACCGATGTCAGTTTTGAAATGGTTTTGTTGCCCGAAGGAAACTTTACCATGGGAAGTCCCGAATCGGAGGCGGACCGTAAACCGGATGAAGGTCCACAAAAGGAAGTTTCCGTGGATGCTTTTTACATGGGGAAATACGAGTTGACCTGGGATGTGTTCGAGCTCTTTTTTAAACAGAATAAAGAAATCTTCGTAAAGTTGGATGATGACAAGGTCATGAAAATCGATGCCATAACACGGCCAAGTCCACCTTATGAAGATCCTTCGTACGGAATGGGCAAGGATGGATTTCCGGCGGTCAGCATGTCCGCATATTCCGCCTTGGTCTTCTGCAAATGGCTAAGTACTGTTACCGGAAAGTTCTACCGATTACCTACTGAAGCGGAGTGGGAATATGCGGCCAAGGCAGGTACCGAAACGGCGTATAGTTTTGGCGACAACGTGGAAGATCTCGATGGCTACGCCGTATTCTATAAAAACTCAAACAACGCCTATCATAAAGTAGGGAGTAAGGCGCCGAATCCATGGGGTCTATATGATATGCACGGCAATGTGGCCGAATGGACGTTGGATGAGTACGCAGCCGATGCCTATGCAAACACAGATAACGAAAACCCATGGGTGACGCCGAAGGTCATCCATCCGAGGGTCATTCGGGGCGGATCTTGGGACGATGATGCCGATAAATTACGCTCAACGGCAAGAACGGCATCAAGTTTGAAGCAACAAAAACGAGACCCCCAGATTCCGAAGAGTTTTTGGTGGTTCACAGATTCGAACTATGTCGGTTTTCGATTGGTAAGTCCGAAAGAACAGCCTACGCCTGAAGAGCAGGCTAAATTTTGGGCCACGGTTTTAGACGAATAAGGTGAAATTTCAAGCCAGCCCGTTTCGTTCAGACGGGCATAGGCGTTAAGTTGCAAGATGCCCCGGCGCATAAAATTCAAGGTTCAATTCTGCCCAGGGGCAGGTTCAATGTTGCCTTGAACTACCTTGAACCCCTGTGCTGAGCGTAGTCGAAGTGTTGAACAGCTACGAAGTAGCGATTAAACCTTGTACCATTTAGTTCCTTAGTAAAAAAATCTCTAAAATGAAAAATCCACTTTTAACTCTTTTCTTGTTGGGCTTGACGGCATCAAGCTTTGCCCAAAATACGTATACTCTTTCAGATACAAGCGCAATGACCATCGACGGCACATCTTCGCTACATGACTGGACGGTTACCGCCAATACTTTGGAAGGAACGGTAACGGAAAATGGAGAAAACGTTAAGGCCGTTGATTTTTCAGTGGCCGTCGCCGATATTTTGAGCGATAGGGCCGCTGCGATGGACAATAAAATGTACGATGCGCTTAGAAAAGAAGAGCATCCTAAGGTTACCTTCACGGTCAATGACGCTAATGCGGGTATGGGCGAAAATCAGGAATTGAAAGGCAAGTTGAATATCGCCGGGGTCGAAAATGAAGTTACTGTACCGGCCACAATCACACGTAAAGATGGCGCTCTACATATTACCGGTGAAAGTAAAATAGCCCTAAAAGATTACAATATCGAGCCCCCGACCGCCATGTTCGGCTCTATCGTGGTCGGCGATGATGTGACCGTCAAATTTAATCTGGTTTTTACGAAGTCTTAAATTTAAGGGTCGAATTCCAACTTGTTTTTTGGTTGCTAATACGGATATGAAGAAAAGAATAGCACAGCTCGCCAAAAAATATGCTCCTGATTTTGTTGAGGTTCGGCGATATCTACATGAAAATCCTGAACTTTCCTTTCAAGAACATGCTACCTGCGCCTTTATCAAAAAACAATTGCAGGCCATTGGCATTGCTGATATCGTTTCCGTAGCCGAAACCGGTCTTCTTGCGACCATCCCAGGAAAACAAAACGAAAATTCGGTGTTGTTACGGGCCGATATCGATGCGCTTCCCATCCACGAAAAAAATACCTTGTCATATACATCTAAAAATGAGGGCGTCATGCATGCTTGTGGTCATGATGCGCATATGGCCTCCCTTCTGCTTTGCGCCAAGATTTTATTTGAACTTAAGGATGACCTAAAGGGAAATGTAACGCTACTTTTCCAGCCGGGTGAAGAAGTCATGCCGGGTGGTGCCAGCTTGGTCATGAAAGAGAAAGTATATCAAGAATTGGGAAGCCTTCCTCATATCGGCCAACATGTGCGTCCCGATATTCCTGTAGGCAAGGTGGGCTTTCGTTCCGGAAAATTCATGGCGAGTATGGACGAGCTTTTCCTGACCGTAAAAGGCAAAGGCGGCCATGCGGCGATGCCCGAAAACGCTATCGATCCCGTTCTGATAGCGTCCCATATAATTGTAGCGGCGCAGCAATTGGTCAGTCGCATGGCTTCGCCCAAAACTCCTTCGGTACTCTCCTTCGGAAAAGTGGTTGCCGATGGGGCGATCAACGTGATTCCCGATGAGGTTCATATTGAGGGTACGTTCCGGACTTTGGATGAAACTTGGCGAAAAGAGGCGTTGCAGAAATTAGAAAAACTCGTTACCTCGATGGCCGAGGGCATGGGCGGTACCTGCGAATTGAAAATTAATCATGGCTATCCGCATTTGGTCAACGATTCCCTTTTGACCGAAAGATTAAGGGTGAATGCCAAATGCTATTTGGGCGAGGAAAATGTCATTGAGCTGGATCCATGGATGGCTGCGGAGGATTTTGCCTACTACTCCCAGAAAAATCCGGCCTGTTTTTATATGTTAGGGGTTGGAAATATCGAAAAGGACATAACATCTGGTCTTCATACCCCGACTTTTGATGTTGACGAATCTTCCTTGGAAATTGGTGGTGGACTTATGGCTTGGTTGGCGGTTAGCACTAGCAAAGACTTCTGATTTTAATCTGAGGATAAAAAAGGATTGGAGTGTATTCCTGAAAAATCCTTAACTTTAGCAGTCGCTACATAGTGAATTGCTATAAAAAGGATCGATGAAATACAAAATTGCTATAGTCGCCGTACTGGCTTTGCTCCTTGGTCTGCTTTTTACCTACAAAAAGGGAGTTTTCGATTTTAAAAATGATGAGTACGCAAAGCTGAAACTGCCCGAGACGGTCGACTACAATTTTCATATCAAGCCCATACTTTCCGATAATTGCTATACTTGTCACGGTCCGGATGCCAACAAGCGCAAAGCGGGCTTGCGTCTCGACCTGGAGACCGCGGCTTTTGAAGAACTTCCTGAAAATCCCGGTAAATTCCCCATCGTACCCAAGAACCTTCGGGAAAGTTCGGCCTATCAACATATCATATCCGAGGATGCCGATGAGCTGATGCCGCCTCCCGATTCCAAATTAGCCCTTAACCCTTATGAAAAGAAGCTGATCAAGAAATGGATCGAACAGGGTGCTCAGTTCGAGAAACACTGGGCTTTTCTTGCTCCTGAAAAGGCAGAGATTCCTAAGATTGAAACTTCCGATCCGGTCTATAAGGATTGGGGCGAGAACGAAATCGACGGCTTTATCCTGAAAAAATTGGAAGATAATGATTTACATCCCTCAGAAAAAGCCTCCGACGAAACCTTGATCCGCAGAATCAGTCTCGACCTTACCGGATTGCCTCCCACGCCCGAACAGGTAAAGTCGCTACTTGATGATGATTCCGAAACAAACATTGCCAAAATCATAGACGGGTTTCTGGCCTCCCCTGCATACGGCGAGCGTATGACCCAATCATGGCTCGATGTGGCGCGCTATGCCGATTCCCATGGCTATCAAGACGACAGTTACCGTACCATGTGGCCTTGGCGTGATTGGGTGATCCATGCTTTTAATGAGAACCTACCCTATGATAAGTTCCTGACCTGGCAATTGGCGGGGGATCTGTTGCCCGACGCGAACAAAGAGCAGATCTTGGCGACCGGCTTCAACCGAAATCATCCGATAACGCAAGAGGGAGGGGTGATACAGGAAGAATATAGAATCAATTATGTACTCGATCGCACAAATACTCTCGGAAAAGGAATTCTTGGAATTACCTTGGAATGTGCCCGTTGCCATGACCATAAATATGACGCCATTTCGCAGGCCAATTATTACGAAATGTTCGCATTTTTCAACCAGGTAGACGAAAAGGGCCTGCAGATGGATGCCGTGCAGGCCAAGAACCAAAAGTTCTTTGCCGACCCACCCTTTATGACCATCTCGGAAGTAGAGACCGAAGGCGTACTTTCGTTCGTGAACCTTGAAAAGGGAGAAAAGATCAATGTGATGGTGATGAACGATTCCGCGCCCAAGACGACGTATATCCTGAACCGTGGCGAATACGATCAGCCAGCGGATTCAATACATCCCAGTACCCCGCCCAGTATTTTTGCCTTTTCCGAAACCTTGCCAAGAAATCGGCTGGGACTCGCCCAATGGCTGACCGATACCGAAAATCCCTTGACCGCCCGCGTCTACGTCAACCGGCTCTGGGCCATGCTGTTCGGAAAGGGCATCGTAGAAACCTCCGAAGATTTCGGGGTGCAGGGCAGCCTACCGACCCATCCGGAGCTGCTCGATTGGTTGTCAGTGGATTTTATGGAACACGATTGGGACATCAAGTACATCCTCAAAAAAATCATGCTTTCGGCGACCTATCAACAGAAATCTCAAATGCGACCGGAACTCGAAAAAGCCGATCCGGAAAACAAACTGTTGGCAAGGGCACCGCGTTTTCGCATGAGCGGGGAGATGATCCGCGACTACATTCTCACTACCAGCGGCCTGCTCAACACCGAGGTTGGCGGCCCCAGCGTAAAGCCGTATCAGCCGGCCGGACTTTGGGAGGAAACCAATGCGGGTGCGGATCGTGGCATTTTGACCCAATATGTGGCGGATAGTGGTGAAGACCTTTACCGTCGCTCGCTGTATACCTTTTGGAAACGAACGCTTCCACCGCCCAGCATGACCATCTTCGATGCGCCGACACGGGATTTTTCCGAGGTACGCCGCCAAAAGACCAATACGCCCTTACAGGCTTTAGTGCTACAGAACGACGTTCAAATATTGGAGGCCGCCAGGGTCATGTCGCAAAGCATGTTGGAGGCAGCACCGGATAATCCCAATGTAGTAAAGGACGTATTTCAGCGCATTCTGATCCGTACCCCCAAAGAAAAGGAACTGTTGACCCTGAACGCCTACTATCACGATGCATTGGAGCTTTATAAAAAAGATATCGGCGATGCCGAAAAACTGGTCGCAGTAGGGGAGTACAAACAGCGCAACACCGACCCCGCCAAAACCGCGGCCCTCATGTTGACGGCGCAGGTCATCTATAATTTGGATGAAACGATAACGAAGGAATGACTTTAGAAAAGAGAGAAAAGAAAATAGATGAGAGACATAAAAGTCGCAGTTGCAGTGGGAGTAAAAAAGGTTTATAAGTATAGGAGTTTATTAGTTTAGTTTTTTCTTTATTCTGTTCGATATAGAAAAGTCTATTCTCCATTCTTTGTTTCCTGTCCGCCGGCAGCGAGCCTGTACACAAGAATAATTTGATAGTATGGGTTACGAAGATTCACGGATTTGAGGAGTGCAGAGTTTTGTTCCTTCCCCTGCAAGGCGAAGATGACGGAAGGGGTCCGCGCACTGATTTGCTGCACAGGTACGTAAGGTTGTTCGGAACGAAAGAGCGAATTTTAAATTTAAACGATTTAGCCCGCGATACACCCCAGCCCGAACCGTTCGGGCGGGCCTTCCGGCCCATCGCTGCGCTGATTCCTTTTGCGAAAATGCTCGTCGGAAGCAAGGGCAAGGGAAAGGCCCCGTTTGCACTAAATGCCAAGGATGAAAGATGGTACGAAATCAAAAATATAGGTGTATAGGGTAGCTGTCGACTAGTTAGGATATTGCTATTATGTAGGTTCATTATAAGTAAAAATTTCACCATTATGGAAGAAGAAAATAAGAAAACATCCGACGAAAACCCCCTAAAGGTCAACCGCCGCCATTTCTTCTCGCAATTGAGCGTGGGAATCGGTTCTTTGGCTTTGGGTTCATTGTTAATTCCCGATTTATTCAAAGGTTCGAGTGCTGCGGAAACGGCTGCCCGACCCTTGGGTATTCCCCATTTTGCGCCCAAGGCCAAGCGGGTCATCTATTTGTTCCAGGCCGGGGCGCCCTCGCAGTTCGAGACGTTTGATTACAAGCCCACCCTTCGTAAACGCATGGGCGAAGACCTACCGGCATCGATCCGCAACGGGCAACGCCTTACCGGTATGACCGCCGATCAAGATAAATTTCCCCTGATGCCACCGGCCGTCGATTTTAAACAGTACGGTCAGAGCGGCACTTATATCAGCGACTACTTTCCGCATATCGCGAAAATTGCCGACGATATAACGGTCGTGCGCAGTATGCACACCGAGGCCATCAACCACGACCCGGCCATTACCTTCTTTCAGACCGGCAGTCAGATTTCGGGACGCCCGAGCATGGGTTCTTGGATGAGCTATGGGCTGGGCAGCGAAAACAAGAACCTGCCCTCTTTTGTCGTATTGACCTCGAGGGGCAAGGGCAATAGTCAAGGCCTGTATTCCAAACTATGGTCCAGCGGATTTTTAGATTCCAAGCACCAGGGCGTGCTGCTGCGTTCGGGGAAAGACCCCGTATTGTATCTTAATGATCCCGAGGGTCTTTCGAGATCCGACAAACGGCATTTGCTAGATGAGGTTTCTGCACTCAATAAAATGCACCATGTGGAGACCGGCGACGATGAAATCGAATCGCGCATCGCACAGTACGAAATGGCCTATCGCATGCAGATGTCCGTTCCCGATGTGATGGATATCTCCAAGGAACCCGAATCGATCATCAAGCTCTACGGCGAAGATTGCCAGGTACCGGGCACCTACGCGGCCAATGCCCTACAGGCGAGAAGGCTCGCAGAGAACGGCGTGCGGTTCATACAGCTGTACCATCAGGGCTGGGATCAGCATGGCAACCTGCCCAGCGAAATGGCGGGGCAGGCCAAGGATGTCGATCAGGCTTCGGCCGCATTGGTCATGGACCTCAAACAGCGCGGTATGCTTGACGATACCCTTGTCGTCTGGGGCGGTGAATTTGGCCGTTCGAACTACTGTCAAGGTAAGTTTGATCCCAAAAACTATGGCCGCGACCATCACCCGCGCGCTTTCAGTATCTGGATGGCCGGCGGCGGCATCAAACCCGGACTAAATTACGGCCAGACCGATGAATTCGGGTACAATGTGGTCGAAAATCCTGTACATATCAACGATTTTCATGCTACTTTGATGTATGCCCTTGGCCTTGACCATGAGCAATTGACCTATAAATATCAGGGCCGGCGTTTTAGGCTGACGGATGTGGCTGGGAATGTGGTGAAAGACCTCTTGGCATGAAAAAAAAGTTATGAGTTATGAGTGCAGAGTTATGAGTTTAAAAGTCAAACCACTCCGACTGCCTACTGAAGACAGACCACCAAATCAATGACACAGACTACAAAAAACCGTTGGGCCGACTACACCATCCTCGGCCTATCCGTTTTCCTGATTTTTTGCCTGCTGTTCGAGCCTTTTATCGAGCTTCCGAATTTGGTCTCTTGGTTGGGGCGATGGCATCCGTTGGTACTGCATTTCCCCATCGTGCTGTTGTTGATAGCCATTTTTTTGGGATTGACGGGCAAACCGGTACCCCGATTATTACTGATCGTTGCGGTATTATCCACCTTGATAACCGCTATTTTAGGATTTTTTTTGGGGATGGATGTCCCGATCAAAGGCGATTTGCTGTTTTGGCACCAATTGCTGGGGGGTGCAACGGCCTTGATCGCTGCACTCTGGTATGGGTTGGATGCTATAGGTTTGGAAAAAGCAATGTACACCAAGGTGCTTCAGGTCGTTTTAATAGGATTGATAGCATTCACCGGGCATTATGGCGGGATGGTTACCCATGGCGAGGAATTTTTAGCGTTTCCAACGGAAGAGCCGGATGATAAAATCCCTGAGAACCCAATTGTTTATACCGATATCGTCTTCCGGATTTTGGACGATAAGTGCGTATCCTGCCACAATCCGAACAAGCAGAAGGGCGAACTGGTAATGACGAGTTTTGACAAGTTGCTAGAGGGCGGTGAAGACGGACCTATCCTAGTAGCGGGAAAGCCCGAGGAAAGTGAGATGATCAAAAGATTGCATTTGCCGATGGAAGATGAAGATCATATGCCCCCGGAAGGTAAAAATCCCCTGCAAGAAAACGAAATCGCCATTTTGGAACAGTGGATTGCCCTCGGCGCTTCGGATACGATACGGCTAAACCAACTACCCGAATCGGAGCCCTTGGTAAGCTTGATAAAAGAAATGATGGTACCTGACCCATCCGAAAAATGGGCTAAGCTTCCGAAGGTGGCGGACAGTACGTTACAGAACCTGGCTTCCGATTATTTAAGTGTTTCGCGCGTTGCCAGCAATACGGAGGCCTTGAACGTTGTTATCTTTCCTCCACCGGAATACCATCCCAAAACCATTACCGATCTCAAGCGCATAGCCAACAATATTGTAGCCCTTGATTTAAGTAGACTTCCTATAAGTGAGACTGAAATTAGCGTGATAGCCACCTTTGCCAATTTGGAACGGCTGGAGGTGGACAAGACCCCAATTACCGATTCCGGGGTCGAAAAATTGGCATCCTTAGAGCAATTGGAACTATTAAAAATCTACGATACCAAAATAACGGACAAAAGTATTTCCACCTTCAAAAAATTGCCCAACCTGAAAAGTCTGTATCTTTATAAAACCGAAGTTTCTGAAAACGCAGTGGCAGATCTAAAAAAGGAAAAACCGAACCTTCTCATCAATGACGGTATCGATAAAGAGACCCAAGCGTTTTTTGTAGCGACAGATTCGGTGATCAACCCTTAGGCGAAGTTTATTGAGCTTAGGCGAAATGCTCGGGGCAAGTAATCAAGAATGAGTAATCAATAATCAATCTCTCAATGAAATTCAACTTAAAAGGAAAAACAGCCATCGTAACCGGTGGCGGCAGCGGTATCGGTAAGGCCATTTCGAAGACATTGGCCGCACAAGGTGCCCAAGTACATATTTTGGAGTTAAAAACGGAGTCGGCCCAGAAGACCATCCAAGAAATCGAATCCGCAGGTGGTCAAGCTTTCGCCCATGCCTGTGATGTATCATC
>RCMY010008096.1_pt1 | contig 10702 bp, 10 predicted proteins | sample 2041341 | NCBI WGS metagenome assembly RCMY01 (sample SAMN09708234, study PRJNA481090) | Marine sediment metagenome, whole genome shotgun sequencing project.
TATCACCGTCCAGACGACCTGCCATGAAGCTGCGAAATGGCTCGAGCGTGCGGGTAATTGCGGTCTCGATGGGGATCGCCTCCTTGAGCAGTGGGTCCAATCCCTGCTCCCACGCAGTCATGAAGACGGGTTCCATGACAAAATATGTCAAGAAGAGCGCGAGGCTGACGATCAGCATGTTGGGCGGCGATTGCTGAAGGCCGATGCCTTGCCTCAGGATGCCGAGGACCGTGACCATGAAGGGAAAGCAGGTGATCATGATTGCTAGGCCGGGTGCGAGGCTTAGAACCGTGATCAATGCCAGCAGTTGCAAGGTGCGTGCCGACAGAGATCCACCATCGCCCAGCGACAGTGAGAGATCCTGCGCGGCTGCTGGTCCGCCCACTACCAGCAGTGCGATTGCGATCAGGGCAACGGCGCGTATCATGCGAAGCCGTCTTGTAGATCGGCGACTTCGGTCAGACGCACGGCCAGTTGGCCTTTCTGCTCACCGTCCATCTCTTCCAGCTCGCCGCGGGCGATGAGTCGGTCCCCGACATAAAGCTCCACCGGATCATCTACGCGCTTGTCGAGCGGCAGAACAGCGTCCTTGCCCAGTTTCAGCAGGTCGCGGATCAGCGGGCGCGCCTTTCCGACTGAAATCGTGATCTCGATCGGTACGGAGGAAAACGGGTTTGTCGGCTCTGCGTGGCGCGTCGGCGTTTCGGCTGTCGTGTCCATCATGCTGTGTCCTTCTTTTGTTCTTCGAAAAATCCGGTGACGGCCGTGTCGATCTGTTTCAGAACGGCATCGAGGTCGATTTCCTGTTCTGTTCCGCCGGCGCGCACATGTACCTGACCGTCGCCCAATGATGCCTCGGTGCGGATCGTCACGTCCTTGATGTCGTGATCGTCCACTAGGGTCTTGAGCGTATCGGCGTTTGACGGCGCCGTGATCAGCTGAATCGGGCCGCTTGTGACATCCTTTGCCATCGCGTCCAGCAATTCGATGACACGCTCGCCTAGTGTCTTGCGGGCAAGTTGGGGCAGGACGCTGTTGACCATGCCGGTCATCAGAGGGTGCAGGGCGGCCAGCAGATCGGCCTGCGCTTCTGCAAGGGTGAATGAGATGTCCTGAAGGTTTCCTGCGAAATCGGTCGAGATGCGGTCGGCATCGTCGTTGGCCGCCTTGACGGCATCCTGCCAGCCAGCCTTGTACCCGGATTCGAACGCTTCGAGCCGCTCCTCTTCGAGCGACACATCGCTCATCGAGATACTCTGCGCCCCGGGTTCGGTGGTGAAGTCCTCAAGCAGGTGTGAAATGCCCATCATGCGTTCTCCTCTTCCCCTTCAAGCCAAGAGCGCAGGATTTCCACGGTTTCCTCCTGGCGGTCGGTGATCATGCCGCGAAGCCGCGCGACCGGGTCTTCGCCCGCCTCGTGACTGGCGGCGATGGCGCTGCGCCCCGACACCACGGGCAGACTCGTCTCGTCCAGGTCCGATGTGTCGATTTCACCTGTCAGGGCGTCCCCCGTACCGTTCGATGAAGCGGTTTGGACTGCAGACGCCCCCTCGCCACGAGGCGCGGCAAGAGCTATCGGGCCGTTGCCTTGCGATTGCGACAGGACCGGGCGGATAACAAAGAGACCGAGGATCAGCGCGACCAGACCCAACACCGCAGCCTGTATCAGCGACATGACGTCGAGTCCCAAGGATGCGAACAGCGAAGGCTGGACGGACGTGCCAAGCACAGCAAGCGGTTCGAATTGCAGCGATTTAAGGGTGATAACGTCGCCGCGCGCCTCATCAAAGCCAACGGCGGATGCGACCAGCTCGCGCAGCGCCGACATCTCGGCCTCCGGACGTGGCAGGAACGTCTGAGCGCCGTTGTCGTCAAGCCCGAGCGTGCCGTTGACAAGGACCGCGACGCTGAGCCGCTTGATCGCGCCGGGGGCCTGCGTGATCTCGCGCTCGGTTTGCGAAACTTCGTAGTTTACGCGCTCGCGGGTTTCATTCGTCTGACTACTTGAGCTGTCGCTCCCGGCGCCGTCGCCATCGGGCAGGTTCGATGCCACCGTCACGTCGCCGCCGCCCTCGTCGGAGGCGGAATTCGTGCGCTCTTCTGTATCGGTGCTGATGGCGACGCGGCTGTCAGGGTCGATCGTTTTTTCGCGAATCATTTCAGTGGTCTTGACCGTATCGACGCTGACCTCGACGACTGCGTTGCCCGGCCCTACCCGCGCCTCGAGCAGGCGTTCGACGCGCTGACGCATCGTGTCAGAGCGATCCTCTCCGACATTCGATGGCGCCTCTTCGGCGCCGCCGATAAGTCCGCCTGAACTGTCTATGATTGACACGTCGTCGGCCGTCAGCCCCGCGACGGCGCTGGCCACGAGAAATTTGAGCGCTTTCGCATGTTTCGCGGGCAGCTCGCCGCCAGAGGATGTGACCATGACCGATGCCGTGGGGCGCACATCGCGTTGAAATGGGTTCGAGCCGGTATTCGCGATGTGCACGCGCGCAGCGACGATCGACGGATTGGCGACGATCGTGCGCGCTAATTCGCCCTCTTTCGCGCGCCAATAGGCTGCGTCGAACATCTGCGACGTGGTGCCGAAGCCCGAGAGGCTATCCAGCAATTCGTAGCCTTGGCTGGAGTTGGTTGGCAAACCCTCGCTTGCTAGGGTCATGCGCAACGTGTCGCGTTGGGCCGAATCGACGAAAATTGCTCCGCCGCGGACCTCATAAGTGACGCCGCGCTGTTCGAGTGCGCGCACGACCTCACCGGCCGGACCGCTTTCGAGGCCCGCGTAGAGAAGGTTCAGGCTGGGCGTCGTCGCCATGCGTGATAGGCCGAGGATCGCTGCGAACATTGCGACACCTGCGAGGACAATGATGATTCGTTTGCGCGGATCCAGAGCGGTCCAAAGGGTCGCGATATTCTGCAATTTCTTTGCCTCCTCATGCCCAGCGTTCTGCCGGACGGTGAGGTCATCATTGGTCCATCAGCCTTAACAATCGGTTAGTGCCTGCCGACTATGTTGGTCCGGACGCAAATGAGGTTCGGAACATGGCTGATAAAAAGACAGACGAGGGCGAAAAACCCGCCAAACGCTCGAAAATGCCTTTGATACTTGGCTTGGTGTTGGCGCTTGCGGGGGCGTGTGGTGGATTTTACGCGGTCTGGTCGGGGCTGATCCTAGGCAGCGAATCGCAATCCAGGGACGCCACCCGCAAGGCCGATGATCATGCGGCGATCGGTGCAATGCCCGACATCGCATATGTACCGGTAGAGCCGTTGGTGATCTCGCTTGGCGATGGTGCCTCTGGCAAGCATCTGAGGTTTCGCGCCCAGCTGGAAGTCGCGCCGGATCATCTCGCGGAAGTCGAGAAATTAATGCCGCGTGTGGTCGATGTGCTGAACTCATATCTGCGCGCGCTGGCACTCGGCGATCTGACCGACAAGGCTGCGTTGACGCGCCTACGCGCACAGATGCTGCGCCGTCTGCAGGTGGTGACGGGCGAAGGGCGGATCAACGATCTGCTCATCATGGAATTTGTATTGAACTGAGGACGAAAAATGGAACTGATCGCCGATATTCTTTTGGTTGCTGGCGCGCTGGGCGCAGGCTTTTACTGTTACATACTTTCGCGGCGTCTCAGCCGTTTTACCGACCTCGAGACCGGAGTTGGTGGGGCCGTGGCCGTGCTGTCAGTGCAGGTTGATGATTTGACCAGAGCGCTGGAGGCCGCGCAGGCAACTGCCGGTGCCTCGGGTGACTCGCTGGAGAACCTGACCGACCGTGCCGAAAGCGTCGCCAAACGGTTGGAGTTGATGGTTGCCTCGATGCATGATTTGCCGCCGACCGCGCAACCGGCACCTGAAGTGAAATCGCCCTTGGGCCCGATCTTTCGCCGTCATGATTCGGGTGGAGCGTCCCAATGAGCCGAACAGCAAAGAGCAAACGCAAAAGGACGGTACGCGGAGGACTGATGATGATCGCTGGATTGCTTGTCGCATCTGCAGCTCTCAGGCTTGGTGGAGATGCCGGTCAGGCTTGGGCGCGCGTCGCAGATGCGCCACTCGAAAGCGCGCCGGGCAATGCGCTTATGGCCTGTGCCACGGATGATGATTTGCATGACATGCTGAAGAGTTTTCAGTCGCGCGAGGCGCGCATAAAGAAGGAGGAAAGCGAGATCAAAGAGCGGCGACAGGCGCTCAAGCTGGCCGATCGGCAGATCGAAAGCAAGCTGGCCCGCCTGCAGGAGGCCGAAGAAGAGCTGCGCCAGACTTTGACGATGGCCGATACCGCCGCCGAAAGTGATATCGAACGTTTGACGAAGGTCTACGAGAGCATGAAGCCCAAGCAGGCTGCGGCTCTCTTTGAAGAGATGAATCCTGATTTTGCGGCAGGCTTTCTTGGGCGGATGCGACCCGAGGCAGCTGCGGGGATCATGGCGGGGCTCAGTCCGCAGGCTGCGCACATGTTCTCGGTCGTACTCGCCGGGCGCAATGCCGGCGCGCCGAAAGAGTGATTTGCCGGATGCTCAGCGAATCTTAACCTGAAACGGGCAGCCTGCTGCCAAATTCGTGGTCGGAGAAAACAATGATCGGTCTTATCGGTATCGTGGTCATCTTTGTGATGGTGTTCGGAGGTTACTTGGCTGCGGGCGGCAAGCTGGGAATCATCATGAAGTCACTCCCCTTCGAAATGATGATGATTGGTGGCGCGGCGACGGGCGCGTTCTTGCTTAGCAACGACATGGCTGCCGTCAAACATACGATCAAAGACATAGGCAAGGTTTTCAAGGGGGCGAAATGGAAGCAGGGCGACTATCGCGATCTTCTTTGCCTTCTCTTCGAACTGGTGCGTTTGGGAAGGCAGAACCCGGTTGCCATTGAAGAGCATATAGAAGCGCCGGACGACTCCTCTATTTTCGGTAAGTACCCAAGGATTTTGGCCGACAAAGAGGCTGTTGCTCTCATCAGCGACACGTTGCGCTCGGCCTCAATGAACTACGACGATCCGCATCAGGTAGAGGAGGTATTGGAAAAAAGAATGGATGCCACGCTGCAACATGCGCTTCATTCCAGCCACGCCCTGCAAACGGTCGCGGACGGTTTGCCGGCCTTGGGCATCGTCGCTGCCGTCCTCGGTGTGATCAAGACCATGGCGTCTATCGACCAGCCCCCTGAAATATTGGGTAAAATGATCGGTGGCGCATTGGTGGGTACGTTCTTGGGCGTTTTCCTAGCCTACGGTCTGGTTGGCCCCTTTGCTGCAAAGGTCAAATCCGTCATTGAAGAGGATGCGCATTTTTACCAGCTGATACGCGAGGTACTGGTCGCCAATCTTCACAATCATGCGACGAATATTTGCATTGAAGTGGGCCGGCAAAATACACCCTCCCACTGCCGACCAACCTTCGGTGATCTGGAAGAGTCTCTCAAGTCGGTCAAGCAGGACGCGGCATGAAGGTATTGAAACTGATGGCTTTTGCTTTTGCCGCCGTTTTGGCGCTTGGCACGCCGCAGCTGAAAGCGCAGCAGGCGCTGGTCCGGTCTGGAGAACATGATGGCTACACGAGGGTTGTCGTCGATCTTCCGCGACGGATGCCCTGGAAAAGTACTAGTTCCGGGAGAAGTAGAGAAGTTGTTTTCGGTAGCGGCGAAATCTTGGTCGATGTTAGTCAAGCCTTTGATCGAATTTCGGGGAACCGTCTGGCTTCGATTGACTCTCTGGAGAATGCGTCCGGAGTGCGGCTGGGCGTGAACTGCGATTGCGATTTGGACATATTTTGGCACGGTTCGTCCATGTTAGTTATCGATGTTCGGGATAGCCATAACGAGAGTCCGGATGATGAAACGATGCTGGAGGCTGCGACGGACAACGCCGATACGTCGCTGCAGCCGACCGCTGTTCTGGAATCGCTGGACAGTCTAGTTTCCTATGGATCGCAAGACTCTGCGGTGGCCCTGACCAGCGCTTATCTCGACTCTAGCCCAGCATCAGGCAGGACCACAGAGGTGCAGGATCAGAAGATTGATCGAGCGCGGCGGTCGATAGCAGAGAGCATCTCGCGGGCGGCGACCTCGGGGCTGATTGAGGCTGATGTTAGGATCCACACGAGGGGCAAGGACTACGAGGCTGCCAACAAGACGGGCTTGCTAACAGCCCCGCGCGCGAGTGGGGCGTCTACGCATATGCAGATTAATTTGGATGCTAGGACCGGTGCAGATCCAGAAATTCTGAAAGACATAGCTCCACATTTGCAGAATATTTTAGGTCAACCATGCGTCGCAGACGAACTAATGGACATTGGCGCTTGGGGAACGACCGCGACCTTTGCCGAGCAGGTTGGTCCCGCAAGAAGAGCGCTAACAGCAGAATTCGACCGATACAGAGCAGATGCTGCTTTGGACATGGCGCGTTTGTACGTCTTTTTCGGGTTCGGAGCCGAGGCGATACAGATCCTCGAAACTACCAACGCTGAAAGCGATGCCGGAGACGTCGTTCTGAGCATGGCGCAGTTGATTGATTTTGAGAGGACGGACAGCCTGATTTTTGCGCAGCAGATGGACTGCGATTCCGATGCGGCGCTCTGGTCAACACTGGCGTCTGGTCAGGTTGGTCCGGATCGACTGCCCAATATCGATGCGATTCTACGTGCGCTCGTCCGTTATCCCAATCATCTCAGAGAATTGCTTGGTTCTCGCTTGGCCAGGATACTGTCCGGTGGAAACCATGGTGCCGCCGCGGCGCGTATATTGCGTTTGCTGGAACGACAGGTTGGCCCAGCAACACCACCTCATGCGCTCGCCCGGGCCGAGACGGAGATGTCTTTGGGCCGCGCTCAGTCCGCCGACATGCAGCTAAAAGCAGTCGTCGGGTCGAACAGCGATTCGTCTGCCATAGCGTTGATTGACAGGATCAACACGCGTCTGCGCGTTGGTGATCCGGTATCGGCCGAGATGGTCGATCTGGTTGGCGGATATGCACAAGAGCAACGCGATACGGCCATAGGTCCCGACCTTGCGCGCGCATATATTGGAGCTCTCGCTGCCGCTGGACTCTACCACTCTGCATTCGACGAGATGAAGGCAAGAGCTGAGGAAGAAGGCAGAGAGTCGTTTGAGAGGATCGCCGACATTGTCGCGTCCTACACAGTTAAGAACGCTGGTGATCTTGTTTTTCTCAAGCATTTTATGCCGCCGAATGCCTCGACCCTATCCGGTATATCCAATCCGATAACCAACAGAATATCTGAAAGACTAGCTTCTTTAGGCTTCTACAAAGAAGCATTGACTTATATCTCTGGCGCCGCCGATGGAGATGCTCTGCAAGAGCGACGCATCTTACGAGCCAAGATCAATTTGGCGCAGTCGTTGCCTCGCGCCGCAATGGTGAACGTTCTTGGGCTATCGGGACCGGATGCCGATGGTTTGCGCGCAGTTGCTTACTCCCAATTGGGCGAGCATCGATCTGCGCATGCTCTCTACATCTCACTGGGCAAAAAAGATGATGCGCTTCGTGAAGCGCTGCTTGCTGAAGAATGGGATGATGCGAAGGGCTTTGCAGGCCCAGTTCTGAACGAAGTGATCGGAGATATGAGCCTTGAGTGGAACGTTGATTCGACAGCACCTTTGGCACGCAACCGAATGCTGTTGGAGCAGAGTGCTGGTGCGCGCGAAAGCATCTCCCGGATGCTTGAGGCGACCGACCGTACCATTGATCCAGACTGAGCTTCTGAGCTGCTGCCGGTTTCGTGGACGGCAACTTAAGCTTTCATCGCTCTCTCCTCGTATTGCATAGGGCTTAGATATCCGATGGTCGAGTGACGACGTGTCGGATTGTAGAAGCGTTCGATGTAGTCAACCGGCTAGCAATGGTTTGCTTGTAAACCATGAGAAAAGAAGACGTCTGCGCGGGCCTGATCGCGGGTTAGGTAGACTTTGCGCTGCACGCGTTCGATCCTGACCGATGAGAAGAAGCTTTCCATAACTGCATTGCCCCAGACATAACGGACCGGGTCATCGAACAGGTGACGCCGTTGTCTGTCATCAACCTTTGGAACGGTTCGCTGGCATATTGGTTGCCCTGATCCATTGTCCGGCGGGGCATTGCATCGCAATGTCCCGAGAGGAGGAGGGATGCAGCAGTTCCTGCGGTTGACCCCGAGGCCAGATTGTCATCATGAGGGCGTCGGTCACCATCCATCGCTTGGCAGGGTTGCCGAACTCGTCCGGCAACTCGCGCAATTGCGCCGCAGTGCCCACAACCCAAAGAACCGCCTCCACGAACAGCCAGGAATTACGTCGGGTTTGCCCCGGATCGGTAGATTTTCCTAGGCAACAACGCTCGATGATGGTCCACAGGGCATCGCTCAGGGCTCTTCGGGTCAAGCTTGCGCCCCTCTGTTTGCAACCTTGAATCAGAAGTCAGCCGATTTGGAAATTCTGAACGTCAACAACCTCTAGGCCAGTATCCCTACCAGCTATCCGACAGCGCAATAGTTAAGTGCACAAGTTCTACGATCATACCTTTGTTTTAATTGGGATGCATTCAACTGCATTCTACTTTATACGGCCTATCGCGGACAATTCGACTTGAGGCTTGAGCCGGAAAACTATCGTCAGCTTCATCCCCCAGCGCTGGCGGACCGTGATATAGCGTATGCCAACGTATACAATATTGAGGTATTCGATGCATATTCTTCTGACGGGCGGCGCTGGCTATATCGGTACACACGTTATGCTTTGCTGCTTGGAAGCTGGACATAGCGTCACGGTAATCGATGACTTTTCCAATAGTTCGCCCAAGGCGATTGCTCGGGTTGAGGCACTAGCTGGACGTCGCGTGACGTTTCATCAAGGGGATATCCGTGATGCGGCGCTGCTTGATCGCGTCTTCCAAGAGTCGAAGATCGACACCGTATTGCACTTTGCGGGTCTTAAGGCCGTCAATGAGAGTGTGGAAAACCCTCTTTCCTACTACGATGTAAATGTGGGTGGCACTATCGCGCTTGCTCAGGCGATGGGACGAGCGGGGGTGTTTCGGCTTGTTTTTAGTTCAACCGCATCTGTCTACGGAGAGCAGGAAAAGATGCCTTTGACCGAGAGCAGTCCTATTGACGATCCCACCAGCCCCTATGGCCGCTCAAAACGGATGGTAGAACAAATTCTCGAGGATCACTGCGCATCAGACCCACGCTGGGCAGTGGCCGTGCTGCGCTATTTTAACCCAGCTGGTGCCCATATTAGTGGACAGATTGGAGAGGATCCGCGCGGTGCACCCGCAAATTTAATACCCTATGCGACGCAAGTTGCGATTGGACAGCGTGCGGCGCTATCTGTGTTTGGCAATGATTACCCCACGCCTGATGGCACTGGGGTGCGCGACTATATCCATGTTATGGATTTAGCGGCCGGACACCTTATGGCTGTAGATTATTTGCGGCGTCATAAAGGATACCGTATCTGGAATCTTGGAACGGGCAGAGGGCATTCGGTCCTTCAGATTGTTCAAGAGCTAGAAAACATTATTGGCAAGCCGTTGCCAGTGAACTTTGCGCAACGACGTTCGGGAGACATAGCACAATGCTGGGCCGATCCAGCACGTGCCGAGCGCGAACTGGGATGGCGAGCGCAGCATGATCTCAACGAGATGCTTGCCGATCACTGGCGCTGGCAGAAACTAAATCCGAAAGGGTATGATAGTTAAAGATTGCAGCTATGTTTAATGCCGCATTTTGGCAGCAATACGCATCTCGACCGTAAGTGGCGGAACAAAAGAGTTTAAAGCGATCTTGCCGCGCCAAAGCAACTGCCTGAAACCCGCAAGCCATTCTGGCCTTGGAAGGCGACAAAAGCTACGCTCATGGCAATTGACACTATCACGACCATTAGGAGTGGCCATATCTCAGACACGCAGCCCGGCGTCTGCTGCGAGATCGTCTTTGGTCGGAATCCATTCGCTGCAGTAGCCTAAAAAACCAGGGCAACCGAGCTCCCTCAGTTGAAAACAACGTAACAATCCCTTTCTGTCACTCTTGCGACACTCCGGTTTTTGGGTAAGTGGTGACAACCTTCCACACGATTTCCTGCATCAAATGCGCGGCCTGCGCGCCGGGATCTGTTGCGGCAGAGCCGTCAGCGCGTTTCAGGGCATGAGGTAGGCCGACAGGGGATTTCTGGTACAGCACCGCATAATGGGTGAGCGCAACCAGATACGCGCCGAGGTCGTTGAAATGGATGTCGTCGGGAAAGAGGTCTTCGCGGGTTTTAATCGGCCCAACTCCACCCTGACTCTCGACCTCACGCACGAAGCGGGCCATGACCTGACCCGCGGGAATGACATAAATCGGGCGGATTACATCTGCATAGGATAGGGCGCGACGAAGTATCTCGGTTTCCCAATACCGGTCAAGATCGCGATCAATGCGGTTCAGCCAGCCCTCTTTATCGTCCAACTCATGCCAAGTTTCGTAGAGATAGACGTTAAGATCCGGTTTTGCATCCCATCCGGCCCTAGCCCATTCATGCAGGTATTTGGCACTGTCGAAATACTTGATGGCGCTGCGCACTTCGACCATTTCAGTCAAGACCAGCGCATCATATTCGCCAGATGCTACAGCCTCTTTGGCATCGCGATAGCGCGGATGGTCGTTTTCCGTCTCGAACCCGTTAATAGGCTCATCCGGTTCCCAATGCGCCTTGAGCGGCG
>RCMY010005542.1_pt1 | contig 10701 bp, 8 predicted proteins | sample 2041341 | NCBI WGS metagenome assembly RCMY01 (sample SAMN09708234, study PRJNA481090) | Marine sediment metagenome, whole genome shotgun sequencing project.
GACATCGGCTTTTTTTAAATCTGCTCTTATGCATAAAATCATAAAAAGGAATAAAAAATGACCCAATCAATCTCTCAAAAGAAACCAACCTTCGTCCCACAAATCTCCATCCCTGCTACTTACATGCGCGGCGGTACCTCCAAAGGGACCTTCTTTAAATTATCCGACCTGCCCAAGCGCTGCCAAGTCGCTGGCGAGTCGCGCGATAACTTCTTATTACGGGTTATCGGTAGCCCTGACCCTTACGGCAAACAAATCGACGGTTTAGGTAATGGTAGCTCTAGCACCTCAAAAACGGTTATTCTGTCGCCAGCCGAAAGTAACGACCACGATGTCAATTATTTATTTGGACAGGTCAATATCGCTAAACCAATGATTGATTGGGCCGGTAATTGTGGTAATTTGACCGCTGCGGTTGGTGCCTGTGCTATTAACATGGAACTAGTTGACGCTGATAAAATCAATGCTAGTGTCAGTAACCTAGGTAGCGGTATTTGCGAAGTGCGCATTTGGCAAGAGAATATCGGTAAAACCATCATTGCTCATGTGCCTGTTTACTTAGATGAACAAGGCAAGGTACAAGTTCAAGAAACCGGTGATTTTGAATTAGACGGTGTGACCTTTCCCGCTGCCGAAGTCAAAATTGAGTTTATTGACCCCGTTGACTCCTCTAGTGACATGTTCCCTACTGGTAATTTGATTGATGATTTTGATGTGTCTGGTTGCGGTTTAGATACCGATAGTATCAAAGCGACTTTTATTAGTGCCGGTATTCCAACTATTTTTATGAAAGCAGAAGATTTAGGATTTACAGGTATTGAGTTGCAAGGTGATATTAATAGTAATAATGAATTACTCGCCAAGCTTGAAAAGATTCGTGCCAAAGGTGGCGTTGCGATGGGACTATTTAAAGACACCTCTGAGGCGCAAAGCAGCCAACATATTCCAAAAATCGCTTGGGTTAGCGCGGCGCAAAGTTATACCGCATCCAGTGGTAAAGCCGTTGAAGCTAGTGATATTGATCTAGTCGTACGAGCAATGAGTATGGGCCAACTACACCATGCGATGATGGGCACGGCAGCAGTTGCCATTGCCGCCGCAGCGACTACGCAAGGTACGCTCGTTAATCAAGCAGCAGGTGCAGGTGAATTAGGTGAAGTACGTTTTGGTCATCCATCAGGTACACTATTGGTCGGCGGCAAAACCGAACAAGTCGATGGACGCTGGCAAGCCAAAAAAGTTTCGATGAGTCGCTCCGCTCGTCGTATAATGGTTGGTGAAGTTTTTGTACCAAGTGATAGTTTTTAGTTAACAGATTTTGGGATGCTGATTAAAGTCTTTATAATAGCTATCGATTTGATTTGTAAGGTAAATAAAAACCAATACGAATAAACAAAGCCCTTTAACCGTAGAGATTTAATTGAAATCGATAACTAGAGCTAAGCCTTTATGTCAACGTCACCCCAGCCGAGCCGTGTCACATTAGATAAAAAGCCGAGAGTTGAAAAAAAAGAGCGCAGGGCTTTGCTGTGGGATATTCTCAAAAAGCTGGCGGTATTCGCCAAGCCTTATCGCACGTTAATCATTGCTACTTTGGTGTTGACGGTGCTTGGCTCCTTTACCGCGCAGGTTAATGCGTTTGTACTGCGCTATACCGTCGATACTTTGACTGAAATCGCTACCCTTGCCGAGCCGTGGGAAGCGGGCCTGCGCATGTTAGGCATTATCAGTGTGGTCTTGCTGACTAAAGAGATACTGTCGATATTTATCTCTTTTGGACAGCGTTTTTTTGGTGAAAAGATTCGTATCAATCTCTCGCGCGATTTATCCCAACGCATTATTGAGCGCATTCTGACTTATCGGATGGCGTTTTATACCAGTAGTGAAAATGACAGTGGTAAATTGCAAACCCGTATTGATTACGGCGTTAGCAGTCTCACAAGCTTGGTGCAAAACTTCTTTATCGATATGCTGCCTTTGTTTGCCAGCGCCATTGTGTCACTGATTATCATGTTTTCGACCAACTTTTGGATTGGTCTGGTCGGTCTTGTTATCATACCCATTTACTTTTTTATCAGTCAAAAGCAAGCACGGCGTCTGCAAGGCTTTCGCAGGCAGATGCGCGGCTTTAGGGAAGCTAAGAGCGGCCTGGTTATCTCTCTAATTAACTCTATTAGCGTGGTCAAATCCTTTGTACGTGAATCCATTGAGGCTGAAAAGCATTTAAAGATTCAAAAGGAGATGACCGACAATCAGCTTAGAATTCGTAGCATTGGTTTTATTTATGATGCGGTTAAGACCTTTATTGAACAGATTGGGGTGGTGGTTATCATCCTGCTCACGGCCTATTTTGTATTGAATGGCCAGATGACCATTGGTATGATTTTATTCCATGTCATGCTTTTTCAAAATGTCGCCGCCCCTATTCGCCAGTTACATCGTATCTATGATCAAATTAATAATGCGCTGACTTATGCTGAAGGATTTTTTGAAATATTAGAAGATGATGAGCAGGTTGAAAACGTCAATGGCATGAGCAGTAAAGATTTAAAAGGTCATATTGAGCTCAAACATGTAGACTTCACTTATCCTAATGGTACCCAAGCTTTAAAAGACGTCAGTTTTACCATCAAACCCAATCGCATTACCGCGCTGGTTGGATTAAGCGGGGCAGGTAAAAGCACCATTATTAATTTATTGGTGAAATTCTATGCGCCTGATGCAGGCATGATATGTTTAGATGGTCATGATTTGGCCGATTGTGATACCCATGAGTTACGTCAACGCATCGGTTTGGTACTCCAAAGCAATCATATTTTTTCAGGTACTATTGCTGACAACATTCGTTATGGCGATATGAATGCCAGTGAGGAAGATATCATTGTTGCTGCCAAAAAAGCCTCTATCCATGAACAAGTGATAAATTTGGCTGACGGTTATGAGAGTACAGCAAAATCCCTGTCTGGTGGGCAACAACAGCGTATTGCGCTGGCAAGGATGTTTTTAAAAGATCCACCGATTGTGTTTTTGGATGAACCAACCGCAAGCCTCGATGCCATTGCCAGTCAACAAGTCAAAAAAAGCCTAGATTTGATTAAAAAAGACCGCACCGTGATTATGGTGTCGCACAATATTGCGCAAATTATCGATGCCGATGATTTAGTGGTGATAGAAAACGGCCAAGTGGTTGAAACCGGTACGCATGAAGAGCTTTATGAGCAACGGGGTAAATATTTTGAGATATTTAGTGCCATGTCTGATAGCTTAAACTTAGATAAAATCAGTCAAACCATCAATGGTTAAGTATATAATGTGAGGGTGTTTTTAGTTTATATCTCTTGAATATAGATGTTTTAAATGAAAGCGTTCATTAAATCAGTTATACAGCGGTGATGCCTACCTTATCTAAAATACTGGCTCATCTACCCTCTTTACCCTTATTCTTTACTCTTACCTTTTAATTGAGAACAATATGTTAACGAACTCAGCAAATGCATTAAAGCTACAACAAAAGACCATGACGATGTGTGTCGCTGTGCCACAAATTATGGCCTCTAGAATTTGGATGCTGGCTACTTCTCCTATCAATTCTGAATCGCAACAAAAAGAGCTGTTCACGATGGTTGAAGAAAAACAAAAAGCTTTTGTAGATTCTATTTTTGATATAAATGCGCAAATCCTATCATCACAAACCACCTTAGCCAGTAAATGGCTAAGCAACTGTCAAAGTTTTATGTTAGGGCATCACAATGTCTTTAATAACTTCGATAATGATGTTGATGAAGAAGCCATTAAGATTATGGATAAAGGGATTAGTCCTTATGCCGCCACCGTAAAAGCCAATCAAAAGCGTCTAAATCATTAAGAACCCTTAGTTATGACCTCTGAATTTTCTATAAAAACCTTTGATGAGCTGACCACAGTTGATCTTTATCATATTCTAAAAGCACGCTCGCAAGTGTTTGTGGTTGAGCAAAATTGTGCTTATCAAGATATGGATGAAGTGGATTTTGATTGTCTGCATCTTATTGCTCATCAAAATGAAGCGCTGGTTGGTTATTGCCGAATTATTCCCCCTGAATTCAATCACATGACGTCTAATCTGTCCGTAATGAATCCTGCCGCTAAGCGCTCATCTCAGCTCTCATTTAAGCCCTCACCGATGCCGGCTATTGGTAGAGTGTTGGTATTAGAAGAGCACAGAGGTAGAGACATCGCACGTCAAATAATGACCCAAGCTATCAAATATTGCCGTAAAAAGTACGGTAAGAAACCAATTATTATCTCGGCACAAACCTATCTACTCCACTTCTACGAATCATTGGGGTTTGTGCCAGAAGGCGAGTTTTATCTTGAAGATGGCATTGAGCATGTGAAAATGGTCTTGCATGTCCTCAAAAAAGTCAAAGCAAAAAACCCGAGCTCAGGCGGTTCAGGTGTGGCAACCATTCTAAATTTTCTGCTGTTGGTATTAAGTCTTCTATTCATTGCAGGTTTGGTTTATTTAATGATATAAACGGCTTTGTAAAAGTAAACAGCTTCCTCGTATTTCCTTTAACTCAAATAATATTAAGCAACGGCAGATGCCTTTAGAGCGCTCTGTCTGAGTAAATAGCTTGTGCTTAATAAATTCTTAACATAATTCAGTTTGGTTGTTCCATATTGAGTATGCTATTTTCAATGAACCATACGATTAATGGACCACCCTAAGAACAAGTAGCTGTATTAACGGTCCATGAAATATCTGACTTAAGGAAGAGGTAATAATTATGTCAAATGTAGAAAGTAATGTCCGCCCAGAATATGATACTGAGATTCAAAAAATTGCCGATTATGTGCTCAATTATTCTATTGATGACGATTCTCCCAATAGCGATATTGCATGGACCACAGCGCGTCACTGTTTGATGGATACGCTAGGCTGCGGTCTGCTTGCGCTGCGTTTTCCTGAATGTACCAAGCATTTAGGGCCAGATTGCGCTGATCAAATTACCCCTAATGGCGCGCGTGTCCCTGGTACTTCTCATCGACTTGATCCTATTAAGGCGGCCTTTGATATTGGCTGTATGGTACGTTGGCTTGATTATAATGATACGTGGCTTGCTGCCGAATGGGGTCATCCTTCAGACAACTTAGGCGGTATTTTAGCTGTAGCGGACTATATTAGTCAGCAAAATATCAGCCAAGGTCGCGCACCACTTATTATGAGAGAGGTGCTTGAGGCGATGATTATGGCACACGAAATCCAAGGAGTAATAGCGTTAGAGAACTCATTTAACCGGGTTGGGCTTGATCATGTATTCTTGGTAAAATTGGCATCAACCGCAGTCGTTGCTAAATTATACAATCTACCACGCGAGCGCATCATGGCGGCACTCTCTCAGGCAATCGTTGATGGGCAAGCATTGCGCACCTATCGTCATGCCCCCAATGCAGGTAGCCGCAAATCATGGGCGGCAGGTGATGCTACCAGTCGTGCCGTACGTTTGGTAGACATTACTCGACGCGGCGAGATGGGCATACCTGGCGCACTAACCGCACCGCAGTGGGGTTTTTATGATGTGCTGTTTAGTCATACCAATAAAGATATGGCCACTAAGCCTGAAAGCGACAGACACTTTAAATTTCAGCGTGAATTTGGTAGTTATGTGATGGAAAACATCTTATTTAAGATAAGCTTTCCTGCGGAATTCCATGCCCAGACTGCCTGCGAGGCGGCCGTGATTTTGCATCCGCAAATTGAAGATAGAATTGATAATATTGAAAAAATCGTGTTGACTACGCATGACTCAGCGATTCGCATTATCTCCAAAGAAGGCGCACTGGACAATCCTGCCGATCGTGATCATTGCCTGCAATATATGGTGGCTGTACCACTTTTGACCGGCGATCTCATGGCAGAAAACTACGAAGATGATTATCATGAGCAGCATTTATCCATCGACGAGTTACGCAGTAAAATGGTCGTTGAAGAAGATGCGCGCTATTCAAAAGATTATCATGACCCCAATAAACGCTCGATTGCTAATGCCATTCAGATATTCTTTAAAGACGGCAGCAGTACTCACAAGGTTGCGGTCGAATATCCTATCGGACATACACGCCGCCGTGAAGAAGGCATTCCGGTATTAGAAGCTAAGTTCCAAGCCAGTCTTGCCACCCGGTTTATAGACAGTCGTTGTCAGGAAATTGTGTCACTGTGCGATGATCAAGCGGTGTTAGAACAAACGCCCGTCAATGAGTTCATGGACCTGTTCGTCATTAATTAAGGCGTTTATTTAAGCATCTTCAACCTTCTTAACCTCAATCTCCTCTTAAGTCGATATCATGGATTTACCATGGTATCGACTCACCTGCCCAATCAACGAAACTGCCCGATTGAGTAGCACTCATACTGGCCAATACTTCTAATAGACATTCTGCGCTATAAGCTGGCGAGAATAGCTGTCCATCAGCGACATTGCCCTGAAATGGCGCAGACAGTTGGGTATTAACCGTCCCCGGCTGCATAACCACGATACACACCTCTTTTAACGACCGCCCCCATTCAATGCTTAGGTTTTTCATACCCATATTAAGGGCCGCTTTACTCATTCGATAGCTATACCAGCCGCCCAATTGGTTATCACTGATACTACCGACGCGGGCTGATATTGTCGCAAAAATGGCTGGATTATCATTGCTACGCTCAGATTTTGCCAGTAAAGGCTTAACATGTTTCGCAATCAGCATGCTGGCCAAGGCATTGATTTGCATATTTTGTAAGAAAAAATCAGTTTCAACCTGACGCAGCGCTTTTTCTGGTTGCGCCGTTGCGGTATGGAGTAATCCCACGCAATTAATCACCCAATCAAGATGCGTGCTATGTTTCGCGATATCCTCTATCGCTTGTTGAATACTATTTTCATCACAGACGTCCATCTGCAGCCAATATAGATTATCAGCTTCGATATCCGGTATGCTTTTATGGTAAGTGGCAAAAACACGAATGCGCGCACTGTTGCTGTCTTGCTCATTAGCGGTTGCGGCTACCAGCTGCTCGACCATGGCTTTTCCAATACCCCCTGTCCCACCGATGATAAGATAGGTTTTGTCATTTATATTGGTATTACTCATACTGACTCCTTGACCCTATTGTTATAGTGATTTGTTATATTTATCTTGATGCTTTATTTTGGCTGATTTTTCGAGCATTTACTATGGTAAAAAGTATGTAATAAAAAAACCGCCCTTATTGCTAGGCGGTTTATATCTACGCTAATGGCAAACACTCAAATCTACATTAATGATTGGCCACCTTTTTGTCTGGTATCACCGGAATCTCTGCACCGTCACAATCGAATAACTTACCTTGGATAAAGTAATCACCTTCATTCAAATCGTCAATGATATCAGGGCGTATTGACCGAATTTTTGTACCGGCTACAAACACCGACTGTTGATCTGAATTTCCCACTTTGAAGTGATTAAACAACAAGTTAAGTAAGATGGCCATAATCGCAGTAGAGCTGATTCCAGAATGAAAAATAGTGGCAAACCAGTCTGGAAACTGATCATAGAACGATGGTGCGGCAATGGGTAGCATACCAAAACCGATAGAGGTGGCAACGATGATAAGGTTCATATTGTTATCGTACTTTACCTGCGCAAGGGTGCGAATACCGCTGGCGGCAACCGTGCCGAATAATACAATACCAGCGCCGCCCAATACCGCGGTAGGAACAGTGGCAATCACCCGCCCCATAAGTGGCATCAAACCCAACGCCACTAAAATAATCCCCGCAAAAGCCACCACAAAACGACTTTTAACGTTGGTGACAGCGACCAGACCGACGTTTTGGGCAAAGGCACTTTGAGTAAAAGAGCCAAAAAATGGCGCAACCACGCTTGAGATCATATCTGCACGTAGACCATCGCCTAGGCGACGTGAATCAATTTTGGTATCAATAATGTCACCGACGGCCAAAATATCAGCAGAGGTCTCGACCAAGATGACCAATACGACAATGAACATAGAGATGATAGCCGCAATCTCAAAGGTAGGCGCACCAAAATGCATGGGGGTAGGAAAGGCAAAGATAGGTCCTGTCATAATGCCAGAGAAATCAACCAGACCAACCGCCCATGCCGCAAAAGTACCGATGACCATCGCGAGTAATATCGACAAGCGACTGATAGCGGCACTACCCAGTTTACTTAATAGCAGTACCAATGCTAGGGTAAAGGCGGCCAAACCGATATTGGTCATACTACCAAAATCAGGGGCTTTACTGTTGCCACCCATCGCCCAGCGCGCCGCTACTGGCATTAAGGTCAAACCGATAGTAGTAATGACAGCACCCGTCACCAGTGGCGGGAAAAACTTGATAATCATTGAAAAGACGGGCGTAATCAAAAGCCCAAGAATGGAGGCGGCAATGACGGCCCCAAAGACGGCTGGTAGTCCGCCGCCTGATGTCACAATCGCAACGATCGTCGCGACACTGGCAAAAGATACCCCTTGCACTAATGGCAGCTGACAACCAAAAAAAGGCAGTCCAAGTGTTTGTAATAACGTGGCCAAACCACCGACAAACAAAGACGCTGCTATCAGCAATCCGATTTCAGCTGGCGCCAGTCCTGCCGCTTGTCCCACAATCAATGGCACCGCAATGATGCCGCCATACATAGTCAGTACGTGTTGGAAACCGTAAGCAATATTGGCAACAACGCCCAAGTTTTCATCTTCTGGCCGTTCCAATACAGGTTGAGATGTCGATTTAATATCCATGGATAGATGTGCTCCCTGCATAATCTATGGTTGATACATTCTAGATGTCTGGTTCACGGGGATGCAGGAGCATCCAGACCGTGTCTTACTATTGTCATAAACGTTTGTCTATGAAACGCTTTATTTTCAATCATGTACGTTACTTATGATTTGATACCGCTCATAACTTACTTTTAGAATAGCGCTTATTTAAACTAACTGCTAGTACTTTCTTGACTATTTGGTCAGCTTTTTGTTTTATTTACATTTTTTGTCTACTTAATCACAGGTAAAAATAGGATTGAATACGCTACAATGACTGCTGACGTTGATCATTATCCATCACCAATTTACTGCTTATTCATAGGGATGCCCTTTAATCATGCTATCACCCCAAGACCAACTGACCGAGCTGGTACGCCACCTTGAAACTAAGCAGCATGTTTTTGCCACTGACCCGCTGTTAGTCACTGAAAAGCTGCAAAATGAGGCTGGTAAGCCCATTCAAAAATTGCACAGGCGTGCCTCACGTATCGATAGCAATGGCCATCTTGCACGGGTGCTTGGCAAAATTGATGGTCGCATCAAAGGCATTATGGTGGTAATGAGCGTTGTCTGGTGTGTGTCGGGGTTTTTCGGTTTATTTACCTTACTGCAAGCAAACGTGGTCAATTTCTTTTATGTGCTGGTTTGTTTGCTAGGCTTTCATACTATTATGCTAGTGGGCTGGCTAGGTTTGACTTTGATCAATCAAGGCAAGCAATCGTCTAACTGGTTTGCCAATTTTGTCAGTCCGAGCCGTTTGATACGTGGAAAAGATGATGTGACCCTAGCGGCTACCGATTTGTACGAGCGCCAATTAGAGCATAGTGGAATGCGCTGGTATTTGGGAAAATTTAGCCATCAGCTATGGCTTGCGACCCTAACCGGAATGCTACTTGCGATTATATTTTTATTGGTTGTGCGTCAATATAGCTTTAGCTGGGAGTCGACATTATTATCTGACCAAGCACTGATTACGCTCACGCATGTGCTCGGCTGGTTGCCAAGCATGGTTGGCTTTGATGTGCCGGATAATGCCGCTATTGTGCAAAGTCGATTGGTCACAAATGCCCTACCCTTAACTATCGCTCGGCAATGGGCCAGTCTTTTAATTGGTAGCCTGCTCATGTATGGCATTGTACCGCGTGCCATCGCCTGGGTGTTTTGTGCACTGATGTTTCGTAGTAAAAAAATGCGCTTAGATATAAAACTGCCTTATTATCAAAAGATTCTTAATTTTTGGCAGCGTCAGGTCGTTGATGTCGATGACTTTAATGAAGCGCCTGCGCCTGTTGCTCCAAAAGCAGATATTAGCACGGGTAATAAACTAGTGGCTTTACTTGAATACCCTGCTAACCAAGACAATTGGTGGCAGGCAGGTTTGACTGATAGTAATGTTGAGACCATAGAGAATTTTGGTATCGTCGATGATCGTGATGATATGGCACGTTTGATGACTTACCTAGACACTCATCCTGCACAAGTTGTGTTAGGTATTCATAGTAAAGCGTTGCCTGATCGCGGCACTCTACGCAAGCTTGACCAAATCGCTCATCATGCCAAACACGGTCTCATTGTCCAGCTGTTAAACCGTGATGATATTGATATCCATCATAAAACGGAGCGCTATCAACAATGGCAAACGGCACTGGCTGCACGGCAAATAGGTCTAGTAGCGACTGATTAATATCTATCAACGTGAATTTTAACTCAACCTTCCTTCTGTTTTTAGGGTTTATTAATGATTAAATGACTCAAGCGCCTACAACAACCGCTGATTTTTTGAGGTATTCGGCCTATATTGGAGTCACAAGGATGATTCACAGCAGAAGGAGCGTTGTATGCCAGCAAACGAAAACGACCGTTTAATTAACGTAGGTCAGTATAGTGAGGTTTTAGATAGCTACAAA
>RCMY010005544.1_pt1 | contig 10698 bp, 8 predicted proteins | sample 2041341 | NCBI WGS metagenome assembly RCMY01 (sample SAMN09708234, study PRJNA481090) | Marine sediment metagenome, whole genome shotgun sequencing project.
TGAAGCAGTGGCGGGAGCAGTGGTGGGCATCGGACTACAGTAACGAAGGCATCATGAAGCGAACAACATCATGCCGAACGCAAGCGCGCCAGGCGCATCGCCAGCCGCTTCGGCGACACCCCGGCCTTGCTGCCGAGCTCTTGCGCGAACAGTTGCACCCGCAACTCCTCAAGGTCCCAGCGCAGCGCTTGCGCCTCGGGATCGTCGGAATTGGCTGTGGCCAGCGAAGACACGAATGGCTGCAGCTCCAGCAAGCGGGCCTGGTCGCGCGTGGGGTCGCGTTGCGCGCGTTCGGCACGCAGGGACAGCGCCTTCAGGTAACGCGGGTAATCGGCCAGTGCAGTGGCGGGCACGTCACGCAGGAAACCCGGCGCAACCAACGTATTCAAGTGCGCGCGCATGTCGTCCAGGTTGGCACGTGCCCAGCCCATCAATTTTGATTCCAGTGCGGCACGCACCTCGGCCACCAGCGCCAGGATGGCTTCTGCCTGATTCAGGCGCTGCATCGCCTCGCCGAATAGCGCCTTCGCAATCACATCGACTCGATGGTTGAACGCCTCACTATCGCGAACATCCAGCAGACCGTCTTCTGCCAATGCCGCGAATGCGCCATCGACCAGATCGCTACGCAGGCGGTCACTGTCCTTCAGGCCATCGCGACGCGGATTCGCCGATTCGATCGCCGCATACAGCAGCGACGTCTTGGCCTGCACCGGCAATTGCTTGCGCGCCTGCTTCAATTTGTCGGCCAATGCCAACGCAAGCAAGCGTCGAACGCCTTGCGGATGCCGGAGCTCGGCGATCTCACGCTGCGCATGTACCGCAAGCGATGCCGCATCGCCATCATCCTGCAGCGCCGGATACGCGGGCACGCCGCCAGCACCTGGCACCGACATCGGGATTGGTTGCGCGGGGAACGTGGTCAGTCCGGCTTTTGCCATGCCCTGCGCGGCATGCTTTGCAAAGGCTTCTGCAGCACGCGCACCGAAGCGTAGACGCAGCTCTTCGAGGTGGCGCGATTCAGCAAGCACCGATTTTTTTTCGGCATCCAGCAGGCGCACGTTGGCGCGCAAATGCGCTTCGATGCTGGCGGCATCGAAATCGACCGCCGTCAGCTCAACGCCGGAGAGTTTTTTCAGGAAGCGCGCGAGCGCACCCTCAAGACTGTCTGCTTCAGGCTGGAGATGTGCCTCGGCAAACGCGCGCGCGAAATCCGGCGCGGGCACGAAATTGCGGCGCAGCGCTTTCGGCAACGACTTGATCAATGCGATCGCCTTGTCCTGCACAAACCCGGGCGCCAGCCACGACAGGCGCGCGCCGTCCAGCGCATTGAGCAAATGCAACGGCACCAGCACGGTCATGCCATCGTCGACGGCGCCGGGTTCAAAGCGGTATTGCACGGCAAGACGTGCGTCGCCCAGCGCGATGTAGGCCGGGAAGCGCGCGGCATCGGCTTCATCGGCGACCAGCAGTTCATCGCGTGACCATTCCAACACCGTCCTCTGGTCTTTGGGCAACTTCGCAACCCATGCATCCAGCGCCTGCGTGTTGTGCACGTGCGGCGGCAATCGATCCAGATACCAGCGAGCTTGCCAGTCCTCGTCCACCACCAGCCCGACCCGGCGCATCTTCGCTTCTTCGTCCTTGGCCGATGCCAAGGTTTTCAGATTGCGTGGCAGGAACGCGGAGCGGGTGTTGATCTCACCGGTCAGCAACGCGTCGCGCACGAAAATCATGCGCGATTCTTCCGGGAACAAGCCGCCGTAATGCACCGGTTTCTTCGGCGCCAACACCAGGCCGAACAGGGATATCTGCTCGCTACCCAGCACGCGACCCTGCGCCCGCGACCAATGCGGATCGTGATGGCGGCGCGCCAGCAGATGCGGCAATTCGGCAATCGCCCATTCCGGCTCGATGCCGGCATTGGTGAGTCCCCAGACCTTTTCGGTATCCAGCAGCGTTGCCGACAGCACCCAAGGCGGTGGTTTCGACGCGAGGGTCGATCCCGGGAACAGTGAAAACTTGCGCCCGCGTGGGCCATCGAACATGCCACCGGATTTTCGGTCGGTGCCAGTTGCGCGATGGCCCAGCTGGGTCGGCAAGCCTGCGATCAAAGCGCGGTGCAATGATGCGTAGGCAAAACCGGGGTCAGCGTCGACTTTCTCAAGAACCCCAAGCGGATTCGGCTCATTTGGCGGGAAAGTCGACCCTGAACCCGGTTTTACATGCTCGTCCCACCCGAGCGCCTCGCACTGCAACTTCAACTGTCGGTGCAGCTCCCACCACTCGCGCAGGCGCAGGAAACCAAGGAAATGCTTGTCCGCCCATTTACGCAGCTGCGACTGCGTGTTGTCTTCATGCGCGGTGCGGTAAGCCGCCCACAACTTGAGGATGCCGACGAACTCCGATTTCGGATCTGCAAATTGCGCATGCGCGGCATCCGCCAACGCGCGCGCATCGGCGGGGCGCTCGCGCGGATCCTGCACACCCAGGAAGCTGGCGATCACCAGCACTTCGCGCAGTACGCCGTGCTGTTGGGCGGCGACCAGCATGCGCGATAGCTTCACGTCGACCGGTAGCTTGGCCATGGATCGACCAGTTGCCGTCAACCCGCGTTCCGCATCCACTGCACCCAGTTCGCCGAGCTGCTGCCAACCATCGGCAATCGCCCGCGGATCCGGCGGCTCCAGGAACGGAAAGTCCTCGATGATGTTCGCACTGGCGGCCTCCTCGGTTTTGCGGCCACGCTTGCCCGGTCTCGCGCCGCGCTGTTCGATCGCACCCAAGCCTAGCGAGAGCATTCGCAGGATCACGCCGGCCAACGCGGCACGACGGATTTCCGGATCGGTGAAATCGGGCCGCGATTCGAAGTCGGCCTGCGAATACAGGCGAATGCACACGCCGGGCGCAATGCGTCCACAGCGGCCGGCACGCTGGTTGGCACTGGCCTGGCTAACTGGCTCTATGTGCAGGCGGTCGAGCTTCTGCCGTGGGCTGTAGCGCTTGACCCGGGCCACGCCAGGATCGACAACATAGTGGATGCGAGGCACCGTGATCGAGGTTTCGGCGACGTTGGTGGCCAGCACGATGCGGCGCTGCGAACCCGGTTGGAACACGCGATCCTGATCTTTGGCCGACAGCCGCGCATACAGTGGCAGCACTTCGGTATGCCGATATTTCCGCCGCTCGAGCGCCTGGTGGGCATCGCGGATCTCGCGCTCGCCCGGTAGGAAAATCAGTACATCGCCGATGCCCTTCTCTCGTTGAATCTCGTCGCAGGCGGCAACGATGCCATCGAGCAAGGTGCGCTCACCTTCTTGCTCACCTTCACCTTCAAGCGACCGATAGCGCACCTCGACCGGATAGCCACGACCTTCCACCTCAACCACTGGCGCGTCGCCGAAATGGGCGGAGAAACGAGCGGTATCAATCGTCGCCGAAGTCACCAGCAGCTTGAGGTCGGGCCTGCGTGGCAAAAGCCGTTTCAGGTAGCCCAGCAGGAAGTCGATATTGAGGCTGCGTTCGTGCGCCTCGTCAATGATGATGGTGTCGTATTTGGACAACCACCGATCGGCCTGGATCTCCGCCAGCAGGATGCCGTCGGTCATGAACTTGATCGCAGTCGCATCGCTGACTGCATCGTTGAAGCGCACCTGGAAACCGACCAGCCCACCCACTTGCACCTGCAATTCTTCGGCCACCCGGCGCGCCACCGAACGTGCGGCGATCCGCCTCGGCTGGGTGCAGCCAATCATTCCGGCAGCGCCGCGCCCCGCAGCTATGCACAGCTTCGGCAACTGGGTGGTCTTGCCGGAGCCGGTTTCACCCGCAATCACCACGACCTGGTGCTTGCGGATCAATTCGACGATGTCGCCTGCGGAGGCGGCAATCGGCAAGCCGGGATCCACCGCAGCAGTCGGCAACATCGCGGCGCGGCGCTCACGCGCAACGGTCGATGCCTGCAGCTTCAGCGTGAATGCATCGCCCAGCGTGGTGTCATCCGGCCTGGCCTTCCATTTTGACCACAGCCCCAGAAGCCGCCCACGGTCACGGCTCAGCGCGCCATCGATGCCACGGCGGGCCTGTGTTAACGCGGTCTTGGCATCGGGTTCGATAGGCTTCATGGATCGCTGCGACAGAAAGAACTCATTTCACGACACGTACGCATCGGACTATTGTCCCTGAAGCACCCACAAGGAATCGTCATGGCCAAGAAAAAGTCAGACTCCAAACCCGCCAAAGCCACCAAAGCCACCAAGGGCGAGAAAACCGCCAGGAATGTGAAACCCGCCGTCACCGCGCATGCCGATGGCGCCCCCGGCATCAATATCGGCATGTCGAGTGGCGACCGCCGCAAGACCTCCGATGGCCTGGCTCACTTCCTGTCGGACGCCTTCACGCTCTACTTGAAGACCCACAACTTCCACTGGAACGTGACCGGGCCGATGTTCAATGCCCTGCACACGATGTTCGAGACGCAATACACCGAGCAGTGGCATGCGCTGGACGAGATCGCCGAACGCATCCGCGCGCTGGGTTTCAACGCGCCGGGTTCATATGCGGAATTCACCCGCCTGAGTTCGATCGCCGAGGAACCGGGCCTGGCCGACACCGCCGACTGGCGGGAAATGGTGCGCCAGCTGGTGGTCGGCAACGAAGCCGTTTGCCGTACCGCACGCAAGGTGCTCAAGACCGCTGATGATGCCGGCGACGACCCCACCGTGGACCTGATGACCCAGCGCCTGAATATCCACGAAAAAACCGCGTGGATGCTGCGTTCGCTGCTGCAGTAGGTAAACACCCACGCCAATCACGTTGAAATGATTAGCCAAGCCGCGCAAGCGGCTTGGTATCGTGGTGCGCATGGAAGATGCCGCACTCGAAATCCTGCGCACCACCTTTGGCCACCCCGGTTTTCGCGGCGAACAGGCACGCATCATTGAATGCGTGACCCAGGGCGGTGACGCCTTGGTACTGATGCCCACCGGCGGTGGCAAGTCGCTGTGCTACCAGCTGCCGGCACTTCTGCGCGAGGGCTGCGGCATTGTGGTCTCGCCGTTGATCGCGTTGATGCAGGACCAGGTCGATGCGCTGCGCCAGTTGGGCGTGCGCGCGGCCTTCCTCAATTCCACGCTGGATGCAGCGACCGCACGCGGCGTCGAAAACGCACTGATCAATGGCGAACTCGACCTGCTGTACGTCGCGCCAGAGCGGCTACTGACCCCGCGCTGCATGGACTTGCTGGATCGCGCCAGGATCGCCCTGTTCGCCATCGACGAAGCCCACTGCGTCTCGCAATGGGGTCACGATTTCCGCCGCGAATATCGCGAACTGACCGTGCTGCACGAACGCTGGCCGGATGTGCCACGCATCGCGTTGACCGCCACTGCGGATGCACCGACCCGCGCCGAGATCGCAGAGCGGCTGGCGCTGGAGGATGCGCAGCATTTCGTCAGCTCGTTTGACCGCCCCAACATCCGCTACCGGGTGGTGCTCAAGGACGGCAGCGGGCAACGCGCCCTGCTCGACCTGATCGCCAGTCATGCTGATGAAAGCGGGATTGTTTACGCGTTTTCCCGCAAACGGGTCGAGGCCATAGCCGAGCAGCTTGCAGCGGCTGGCATCAAGGCGCTGCCTTATCACGCTGGCATGCCGGCCGAGATACGGGCAGCCAATCAGCGCCGCTTTCTGCAGGAAGATGGCGTGGTGATGGTGGCGACCATTGCCTTCGGCATGGGCATCGACAAGCCCGACGTGCGCTTCGTGGCGCATGTGGACCTGCCCAAATCGATCGAGGGCTATTACCAGGAAACCGGCCGCGCCGGCCGCGACGGCGAACCCGCCGAAGCCTGGCTGAATTATGGCCTCGGCGATGTGGTGAACCTGCGTCAATTGATCGGTCGTTCCGAAGCCGGCGAAGAACGCAAGCAAGTCGAAATGCGCAAGCTCGACGGCCTGCTGGGTTTCTGCGAATCCACCCAATGCCGCCGCCAGGCCTTGCTGGGCTGGTTCGGTGAAGCGCATACCGGTGATTGCGGCAACTGCGACAACTGCCTGGATCCGCCTGAGCGATGGGATGCCACCGACGCTGCGCGCAAGGCCCTGAGCTGCGTCTACCGCAGCGACCAGCGGTTTGGCGCGGGCCATGTCATCGACATCCTGCGCGGCATCGAAAGCGACAAGGTGCAGCGCTTCGGCCATGACCAGCTTTCGACCTGGGGCATTGGCACTGATCTCGATGCGAAGCAGTGGAGCAGTGTCTTCCGCCAGTTGGTCGCGTTGGGGATGTTGGAAGCCGACGCCGAACGCCACAATGCGTTGCGCCTGATGCCCGGCGCCACGGCGGTACTCAAGGGTGAACGCACGTTGTGGATGCGCAAGGATCCGCCGCAGGCACTGCGCAAACGCGGGCGCGTCGGTGCAAAAACGCCAGTGCCGGCGCTGTCCCCGGAATCCAATGACCGCTTCAATGCACTGCGCGAATGGCGCGCCACGATGGCGCGCGAACAAGATGTCCCGGCCTATGTGATTTTCCACGACGCCACCCTGCGTGCGATCGCCGAGATGGAACCACGTGACCTTGATGCGTTGTCGACGGTTGCCGGTATCGGCAGCAGCAAGCTGGAGCGCTACGGCGAGGCGGTGCTGCAGCTGTTCGTGGAGTGAAACGAACTCTGGCTGGATACGCTTCCTGTCTTTCACAGGGCGTCATTCGCACGCATGCGCCCCTAATGCCCTGACCTCGCAGGACGGGCCAACTTCCCTGTCAGCCCTTGTGTCCAGCTTGCTATGAAATCGTATCTATGAATACTGTCTTGGTGAGACAGTATCACTGTCACTGCCACTGAATGGCGCTTTTAATCTTGTTTATTCGTGGCAGGCCATTCTTCTTGTACATATCGACGCCAATATTGATGGCGGACACCTGAGCTGTCAAAAGGACATTCGTGATGAAGATGGCAGAACGCATTCGACGCGCCAGGCGCAAGTCTGGCCTGTCCCAGGCAGCACTGGGCGAGCGCCTTCATGTGCGGCGCAGTGCGGTATCAAATTGGGAGTCGGTCAACGACATCCAACCCTCCCTGCAAAACCTCATCGGGCTTGCCAAGGTTTGCGATATTTCATTCGAATGGCTCGGTACTGGTCGCGGCTCGATGACCCCCGATGAGGCATTGCTCTCCGACATTCCGACTGCGGATGCAGAGCTTGTGGAGGCGCAGGAGGAACGCGAGCTGCTGGCCATGTTTCGCAGCTTGCCACGCAAGTCGCAACAACTTGTGGTCGATCTGGTGGAAACCCTGCAGGCCAGCCGGCGCCGGTTTAGGCGTGCGACAACCGGATTCAAGGTAAAGACAGGCCTAGGCTCACTTTAGTTACAGGCAACTGTGACGTGTCCGTTCGGGCAGTTTTCGTGTGCGTGGCAACGCACAGCGAAACCGGCTAGCGTAGGTGTATGAATATTCCAAAGACATTTCTTCCCGCAATGCCCGCAATACTCTTCGTCACACTCGCCGCGTGCAGCACGCCGCCGACGATCAACGCTTCCAGCAACCCAGCGCAAGCCATTCCGGATTCTGCATCCGCGATCGCAGACAGCCAACAGGCATTCTTCGACCGCATCGCTACCCTATGTGGCCAGTCTTTCGCCGGCAGCGTGCTGATCGATCGCCCCGAGAGCACGGGACCGAACGCATTCCACGGCCAGCCATTGACCATGCATGTCCGCGAATGCAGTGATCAGGAAATCCGGATTCCGTTCCACGTCGGCGCTGACCGCTCACGCACATGGGTGCTGACGCGCACGAGTAACGGGATGCGGCTTAAACACGACCATCGCCTTGAAGACGGCAGCGACGATCCGGTGACCATGTACGGCGGCGATACCGCCAACAATGGCAGCGTGGAAAGACAGGAGTTCCCGGTCGATCAGTTCTCAAAGCAGATGTTCACCCGCGAAGGCATGACGGTCTCGAACACCAACGTATGGGCCATCGAAATCGAGCCGGGGCAGCGCTTCGTGTACGAGCTTGCGCGCACTGACCAGGACCGCCTGTTCCGGGTGGGTTTCGACCTGACCAAGCCGATCACTGCTCCGCCAGCACCTTGGGGTGCGGCCGAGTAGCAATTCATCACGCCTGTGCTGCCGAGGGAAAGCTAGCCGCAGCGGTCAGGGCGGCGCCTTGCCGCCAGCCACCGGCAGTCGCCAGCCCCGACGAATCGCCACCAAACGCAGGGCAAAGCATAACAACGCGCCGGAGACCGCTACCGGCATCGCAGGCAGCGCCAGGGCATTACCAAGCACCACGACCAGCGCGCCAGCCAGCGCGGCCACGGCATAGAACTCTCGCACCAGCACGCTGGGAACCTTCGCAACCAAAACATCGCGGACAATACCGCCGCCGATGCCGGTCAAGACGCCGAGCATCACCGCCGCGACCGGACCCAGGCCAGCGGCGATCGCCTTGTTGGCACCGATCACCGCAAACAGTCCCAGCCCGATCGCGTCGAACAGCTGCACCGGGTTGCGCAGGCGTTCGACCACAGCACTGCGATAGAACGTCACCAGGCCGGCCACCATCGAAACCGCAAAGTAGCGCCAATCCGCAAGTGCGCCGGGCGGCATTGCCCCCAGCATCACGTCGCGCACGATGCCGCCTGCAGTGGCAGCCGCGAACGAGAGGGTGAGCACGCCGAACAAGTCCAGCCTGTGGCGAACCGCCACCAGTGCGCCACTGATGGCGAAGGCAAAGGTGCCAATGAAGTCGAGCAGGGAGATGAACAATGAAGTCATGGCGTGATCGAAACCCTTCCCGTCATGTTCGCTGGAACTTGGAGGTTGGTGGGCCGTGATGGATTCGAACCATCGACCAAAAGATTAAAAGTCTTCTGCTCTACCAACTGAGCTAACGGCCCGCTGAACTTCGCGGTGTGTCACGCCCGGCGTTGCACCGGGACGCGCATTCTAACGCAGCATTCCGCTTACGCGTAGTGCGTGGGGTCGACGACGCCGGCATCGATGAACCCTTGTGCACGCAAACGGCAGGCATCGCAATGCCCGCAGGCGCGGCCAACGGCATCAGCGCGGTAGCAACTGACGGTCTGCGCAAAGTCCACGCCCAGGCGAATGCCTTCGCGGACGATGTCGTCCTTGCCCATCCGCATCAGCGGTGCGTGCACGCTGAAACGGCTGCCTTCCACGCCCGCTTTTGTGGCGAGGTTGGCAAGTTGTTCGAAGCCGGCAATGAATTCCGGCCGGCAATCCGGATAGCCGGAATAGTCGACCGCATTCACCCCGCAAAAGATGTCGGTGGCACCCAGGACTTCCGCCCAGCCCAGCGCCACCGACAGCATGATGGTGTTGCGCGCGGGCACATAGGTGCTGGGAATACTGTCGCCGATGACATGGCCATCGCTGTCGTCAGGGACAGCAATCGCATCGTCGGTCAGCGCCGAGCCGCCAATGCTGCGCAGGTCGACTACTACGGTTTTGTGCGCGACCGCGCCAAGTGCCTTGGCCACGCGGTCGGCGGCGTCGAGTTCCGAGGTGTGGCGCTGGCCGTAACGCACGCTCAACGCATGCACGTCGAAGCCGGCTTCGCGGGCGATCGCCAGCACCACTGCCGAATCCATGCCGCCGGAGACCAGCACGACCGCGGGCTTGTTAATTGGGCCGCTTTTGATGGAACGACTCACCGGCCTGGCTCGTCGTTCCACAGGAGTTTGTGCAACTGCATCTGGAAACGAACTGGCGCGCGATCCGCGACGATCCAGTCGGCGAGTGCACGCGGATCAAGCTCGTCCTTGCTGGGCGAAAACAGCACGTCGCAGATGGCATCCAGCCCATGTTCCGTAACAATGCCGCGCGCCCAGTCGTAGTCGGCGCGGTTGCACAGCACGAACTTGACCTGGTCATGCGCGGTCAGCAGCGCAAGGTTGCTCCACAGGTTGCGCGCGACTTCGGCCGAACCCGGCGTCTTGATGTCCAGCACGCGACTGACCCGCGGGTCCACCTCGCTGATGTCGAGTGCGCCGGAGGTTTCCAGCGATACCTGATAGCCGGCATCGCACAGCTTCACCAACAAGCCAATACAGCGCTTCTGCGCCAGCGGCTCACCGCCGGTCACGCAGACATGGCGCACGCCGTGCGATGCGACATCAAGCAACAGGTCATCAACGTCACGCCACTGGCCACCGTGGAAGGCATAAGCGGTATCGCAATACTGGCAGCGCAGCGGGCAACCGGTCAGCCGCACGAATACTGTGGGCCAGCCTGCATCGCGGGCTTCGCCCTGCAAAGACAGGAAAACCTCGGTGATTCGCAGGCGATCGGCGACTGGCGTGGTGGCCGCAGCGTCTGCGGCGGCATCGGTAACGGCATTCATGACGCTGATTTTAACGGCTAAACCTGCCTACCCTGCTGCAACTGATTCAGCTTGGGGGCGACGGGCCTGCGACTGTGCGTCTCAGCGGCTACGCGTCAATGCAATGGCGCGCAGGCGATCATCGGCGGTACGCGCGACATCGGTGCCCGGATAGCGGCGCAGGACCTCGCGCAGGACGATTTCGGCGTCGTCATACTGCTTCAGGCCGTAGTTGGACAAGCCCAGTTTCAACAACGCACCGGGTGCTTTGTCATGGCTGGGATAGCGGTCCAGCAAGCCCTGGAACTGTTCGCCTGCCATCGCGTAATTCTGGGTG
>RCMY010013055.1_pt1 | contig 10698 bp, 15 predicted proteins | sample 2041341 | NCBI WGS metagenome assembly RCMY01 (sample SAMN09708234, study PRJNA481090) | Marine sediment metagenome, whole genome shotgun sequencing project.
GCACCGCATCCCTCTTTCGCCTCGCGCCGTTGAAGTAATCGAAGCCGCCAAGGCGATTGGCAGCGGGTCTGACCTTGTGTTTCCAAGCCCGACCACAGGCAAACCGTTGTCCGACATGACCCTATCGAAGCTGGTCAAAGAATTGGGTTTTGACGCGGACGTGCATGGGTTCCGAACCTCTTTTAAGGTCTGGGCGCAAGAACGGTCCAACGCCGCCCGCGAGGTCTCGGAAATGGCCCTCGCCCATACGATCCAAAACAAAGCCGAAGCCGCCTATGCGCAATCGGACCTATTTGAGAAACGGCGCATACTGATGCAGCGTTGGGCAGAATACATCAATACCAATGAAAGCAAAATAGTCAGGTTTTCCCAGTGAATGACGATCCAATCGAAGCTTTTAGAAATGGCTACTTAATTTTTGACGAAAAGGTCGAACAAGGGTTTGTCATGCTAAATCATCAATTAAGCGGCATCCCCGCGTTCCTAGAAATGTCCGAAAAATTGAAAGGTTACCAATATCGAACTCTAGCAGAATTTGGCGGGTTGGAATTTGTCGAAGCCACTGAAGAAATATTTAGCGCGTTTGGTATATCTGGGAATGAACTCGCTGGATGTATGGACGGAAACTTACATTGTATTCGTTCGGTATGTATCCAAATCCTTCAGCACTTAGAAAAAGCAAATGAACTCGAAAAAATGGGGGAGACGCATTTAATTGGGCGCAATCTCGAACCAAGTAGAGCCGCAATTCGAATGTTTATTCTTGCGACATTTGATGGAATGGAACGATACGATTGCTATCAGCCTATACCAGAACTCCACTATCTGATGCGACTGGTCCTTTCGAATGGCATTCCAGCATTGGAAAAAGCGCGTCGCGCACGAGAACTCAAATACCGTATCCTTTTTACGGGCGCGGAGATTTTTATGGAAACAAAAGCAGTCCCGAGTATGCGAACAGTCGCAAAAAAAATAGGACGCAATACTTCAACAGTTTCCCGAATCTTTGATTCAGTTGAGGATTATGAAATCGGAGTAAGAGGCTGGGCGGGTCGTTTACAATTAATGAGGTCAAAGCCCAAAGCTTAACGAAGCCAAACTGTTGCGCAGAAATTCTCGTGCGCAACACTAGGCCACATGGCATTTCCTAGGACAGTTGTTAGCTTCCGAAGGATTATTAAATGTCAGAACCACACCTAAGACGCCCAGCGATTGAAGCCCTTACAGGTCTAAGTCGCAGCACAATTTACGAAATGATGACACGCGGCGAGTTTCCCCGCCCTATCCGCATCGGACGCCGTGCCGTTGCTTGGCCTGAAAGCGCCGTTGTCGCATGGCTGGCAAACCGCCCAGCCGCAACAGGGTCCACTAAATAACCAAACACCCGCAAACCCAAATCTGGGCGCGGGCGCTGGGCAGTGTGAGAACCTAAGACCTACCGCTTCGCGCCTCTTACATCAATGAGGCAAATATGAAAATTGACGTAACCCTAACGGGCGGCGAACAACCACGCACGCTCACACTTTCTGGCCGTATCGGTCAGACCATCTATCACCTTTGGCAAGCTGGCCCCGCTGGAATAACGGCACAAGAAACACCCGCGCTGCGCCTTGCGGCCTACGTTCACAGCTTGCGCGAAATGGGCTTTGCAATCGAGACCCAAATGGAACCGCACGACGGGCGCTACTCTGGGCATCATGCCCGCTACATTCTGCGCACTGCGATTGTGGTCACGCACGGCGTAGGGGGGAACGCATGAACGTGGCGCGGGTAAAGCCCCGCCCAGCGCCTATTTCCGCCCCTGTAAGGCGCATCATGCGCAAGCATGGGCTAAGCGAGCCTAGCGCCCGCGCCATAGCCGCATTGGCCTATAGAGACGACGCTAGCTATGGCTGGTAAGGGCAAGAGAGGCGATGGCGCACAATACGCCCCGTTACCCTATGCGCAGCTTAAATCAGATGCATGGCGGTCCCTTAGCGGGGCCGCTGTCAAAGTCTTTCTCGAATTGCATACCCGCTACAACGGCGGCAACAATGGCAAGGTTCACTTGTCCATGAACGAAGCCGCCGAAAACTTAGGGTTAGGCAAAGCGACGGTCAAACGCGCATACGATGAATTGATCGAAAAAGGCTTCCTCGTTTTAGAGGCTAGTGGCGACTGGTATTCTCGCCGCGCCCACGATTGGCGACTGACAAGCAAGCCCATGCAGAACGCCAAAGGCAAAACCCCGCCCACATTGGATTGGCAGCATTGGAAAGCGCCGAAAAAAACAAAACGCGGTTCTCAGGCGGACCCGTCATGATGAGCAATGGTTCCGCGTCAACACCAGCGCTTATGGCTTGGGTCCGCTACAGAACCCGTCGGAGCGGATTTTGCCCCGCGCTTGGGTTCTGGAATGGAACACTAATACTTACCACTCATACAGGAACCGCGATGCACAGATTAGCAATCCGATGCGATACCAAAGCTGGGAGCAATCCATGAGCGCCTTTCTCGACTTCATCGCAGTGTTTTATCACTCGGATGTTGCAGGTCCTTCCCCCGTTTGGTGGCACTGGATCAACGCGCAATGTGCGCACGCCGTTCTCGGCGCATTGGTTAGGACGCATGGCCCACGTTGGTGGTTCTCGTTCATCATACTATTTGCGGCCAAGGAACTGTTTGGCGACATTCCCAACGGCAATTGGTCAGGGCTAGTTATTCTCGACAGCGCAACGGACCTTTTCGCGGCCTTTCTTGGCTACAGGTATTTGGGACCAACTTACTCAAAGCGGCCATTTTTGAAACGGTCATGAATGGCGGCTCTGCGGACATTTTCGGACCTTCGTTGATTGTGCATCAATGTCCGGTTCGGCGAACAGTTCAACAAACGGTCCAGACTGTGTGAAAACTATTGGGTGTTCTCCTAAACGCCAAAAAGCGCCGAATTTATGGCCTCTCTTGTTGAACTGAAGGTCGGATAGGTCGACTTCCACAAACCAAGGGAAGCAAAAGAAGCAAAATTCTAAGTTTTCACACAGTCTGGGTCTTTTGAGAGAACTTTGCGCGCGCGGCGAAAGCTGGGCTGTTTCCGCTTCCGAAAGGCTCCTTGCAGGCGTTGCCAAACCCTACCAGATCAGGCCGTAAACAGCAGGTTTTCCAGACTTTTCATAACTACGTTCACGCAAGCGCTACACGGGTTTCTTTTTCGCACCCTTGGGCCGTCGTTTAGGCACACCCTTGCCAAGTTCGGTTCCAATATCCTCTAGCAAAAAAGCGCGATGCAGAAAGGCTTCGAGAATGGTCATCATGGCATCCAACTGCTTGGGTTTCGGCTGCCAGCCTCGATGCGCCGCTGCACTTCCGGCATCAATCAATGCACCGAGAACCAGTTTCTCCTTCTCAGTGATGTGGTCGCCAGCTTTTAGTTCGCTTAGTTTGTCCTGAAAAGTCTTAGTGGGGTCTATTTTGAGCAATTCAGACGCACGGTCAAATACTGTCCGCATACCAATAGCAGCCAAAACCCCCAAATTGTTGCTTAGTGCTGTATAAACGTCATCGAATAGTGAGCCGAGAGTTCGATCTTCGAACCCAATTTCACATGCCCACTCTGGCGGCTTACGCTTTGCTGCCGGAGGCCAGTAGTTGATGGTCTCTATATGCTCTCGTGTTTCTCGACCAATCTCATCATCATAGTAATAGTGATAGTCCTCAGAATTTGAGCTGTTCGACTTGAAATAGTGCGCACCACACCCGCGACACTCTAGGACCTGATAGTATGTCACAGCATCATAGTCGGGGCTGTGGCGTTCCTCTTTGTGTTCAGCAACAACGTCAGCCCGCTCCGCACCGCAACTATGGCAATGACCTACTTCGAATTTAATTTTTGCCATTGACCAGCGTCGAACCTCTTCAATACCTCAGTCCTGCGTGCCACAAACTCCGTCCCAAATCAACGCGGTTGTTGAAGGTTTTGTGAATAGCCGACCTTAGTGCAATATGCAGCATCAGCCAATTTGGGGCTCGAAGCCGCCATTGGATCCGAACCTACAGGACACCAAGGCAACTTTTTATCTTTCAACTGCCTAAGCGTAAATTTTCCTATCCGCTGCGGTCCCAAAATGAGTCGGCAAGTTTGACTTGCCCCCCTCTACGACTTCGCCGCCGTGGTTGTTCATTCAGATGTAGCTGGCCCTTCACGTCAATGCTGTTTGAGTGGCAGATTGATAGTTTGAGATAAGAGATGAAGGCCCTCTACCTCGGCCCCCATTTCAGCAATTGCCGTTAGTTTTGCTCTAGTCAACTCGTCCGAAAGCAAAGGCAATTCATTCATTTTCGCGTAGGTGTCCAAGTCATTTAAGACTGACACGATCCAGTGATTTTTCGGCATCGTTTCCTCCCGTCAATTTACGACTACTCAAGAGCAAACTTAGTTAACGAATTATTACCTTGGTTGTAGGGGTAAATGATTCACAAATTCCCCGCCCTTTTAGAGCCTAAACTGCAACAGCTTGGAGTTCATACTTGAAGTAGCACTCGATTCTCCGAGCATTGAGGCAATATTAAGCAATGCTTGAGCAGTTTCGAAAAAACCTGATTTTTCAGCATGTTCCGCCGCAAGTTTGGTGCGATTAACTAGGTTTTGAAGTTCCTTATCCATTTTTTAGACCCCTCATAAAATGACGCTACGTCACTATCAGGTGCTCCAATAGTTAATGATCTATTAATTCGCCTTGAACGCTACGTCGCTAAACGAACTTTTGCTCCAACACGACACCTCTTGCGCGTAAACGCGCCAACCGGCCATGCCCGTTAGTTGGTCAACTTAGCGCTGTTCAAATACCGATTTGGAAACAATCAGTTTCCCGTTTTCCGTGCAACCTTGCCTAAAAAGACAGGTTCCAAGCGACCCTCATTTGACCTAGTGTCATCGACATTGACGAATGATGCTAAATTTTAATCGTTGCCCCAGTGCTATGTGTATTTCACAGATTTGGCTCTGGGGGTTTTTACCCACTCAAAGCCCTCTTGTGCGTTTGCAACATCACCGTGCTCAAGGGAGGGAAAAGCAATCGCCGTCGGTTCACCACAAAGCGCAACGGCGCGGTCAGCATCGTTAGCAAAAGCTTTGCCAGTCATGAATCCATTACCTGTCAATTTACCAAACGCGACTACATTCCAATGTTTCACATTAAGCCTCATTTATGCCTCCCAAAGAACTTTGCATGTAAATGTGAACAATTTCTCAATGGCTTGCCTCCCTCCCGCAAACAGCGGAAAATAGGGCTATGACAAACCGATTATCCCTAAAGTTGCCTAATGATTTCGTAAAAAATAGGAGCGCTTGGTAATGGGCGGATATGGCTCAGGGCGACCAGCTACCAAACAAAAGGTCGAAGATTGCCGCTCGTTAGACGTGAACCGCTTTCATAAAGACGGTTGCCTGCGCAATGGTTGGCAAGGCAATTGGACTTGGTCGCGAGACGGTCAGCAAATCGCAAGTATAGGTTGCCGCACGGGTCAAGACCGCATCACGCTAGACTACAAGGTGCGCCAATATGGCGGCGACTGGGAACCGATTACGCAAACCGTGCCTATTACCCACACAGATTGCCACTACGGCGGGCAGCGCCCCTATTTCCTATGCTCAGGCTTGGTGAACGGCATCCACTGCGGACGGCGCGTCGCTAAGCTATACGCAGGCGGCAAACACTTCCTTTGTCGTCATTGCTACCGCCTAACCCATGCCAGCCAGTCCGAAGCCAGCTATGACCGCATGTTACGCCGCGCTAATAAAACCCGCGTGGCGCTGGGCGGTGAAGCTGGCACGGCCTACTGGATAGCACCAAAGCCCAAAGGAATGTGGCAACGAACTTATCAGCGCAAACGGTTTGAAATTGAATGGTGCGAAAATCAAGCCGATCAACAATTCATCGCAAAGTTTGCGCACCTCCTAAGCCCAGCGGATCGAGCCGCCTTTTTCGACTAACGGCTTCGCTGGTCGGATTCGCGCCCCTACCCCCAATTGCTGTTCGATTTATTGCAAGCGAAGGACCATAGCGGTCCCCAGACGGTAGCCCCCTAAACTTTTGCACCGCCCCCCGATTTATCCGAAGTCAAAGCTGGAAGCGAAGGACCGTCAAACATGCCAAAATGCGCGGGTCCATAATTCAGGAAATCCAGAGCTATGAAAGAAATTGATATTCAATCAAAAACAGAATGGCGGATAAAATGGGGGACGCCACGAGCCGCAAAGCCACCAAGTATTTGTTATAAAAGCATAATATATGGGGTTTTGGCGGAGACGAAGGGATTCGAACCCTCGAACGAGTTACCCCGTTACTCCCTTAGCAGGGGAGCGCCTTCGACCACTCGGCCACGTCTCCCACGTCTCCGTTGACCCGTTTAGCGGTAGGTCTCTTGGGGGGCAAGGGGCAAAAGGGTGAAAAACGGGGTGTATTTTTTGCGTCTTGCACACGTCTTTTTTGCGTCTTCTGTTTTTGAGATTGTAGACGTGCATTTTACCACATATTTTCCGATGCTTTTGCATTTAGGAAACAGGTGCGCCTTTGCATGTGTCACGGGTGCCTTATTAATGACCGAACTGTGCCTCAAATTTGGCAATCCAGACCAATAGACGGTCACAAAAGCTAAAGCTTGGAGTCGGGATGCAGTTGCGAAAAGTTTTAGCCATGGTTGTGATGGTCTGTGGCCTGACACTTTTAAGTGGGGCCGCTGTCGTCGGATTCGGCGGAGCCTCCATTGCCACAACACCAACACCAGACCTAGAAATTGTGAAAGCACCAGATCCGTCCATACCGCTCAACACTGACGGAGCGGAAGCTGTTTGGCGCGACTGGATGGCGCAGAACGGTGTGACTCAAAGCAGTTTTGCGATTGGTCGTGACGGCGTTATTTTGCACAGCGCAGCACAAAAACGTTTTCCAGATACAGCCTACCCAATGGCAAGCCTGAGCAAAGCGGTGACGGCCATTTGCCTCAACCAATTATTAATCAATAGTCGCTATTCTTGGGAGAGCACCTTGGCGGATCTCGCCTCTGAACTTGCCACAATTAACGTCACGCTTGCTCCACAAATCGCGGATTTAACACTGACACAGATTGCGACTCACACCAGTGGGCTGCCTGAGATATTGAATTACGGGAATATGCTGGCGCGTTCAGCAAACTTGAACAGTCAATCCACTATGGCCAAAGCGGCTTTGATGCGAGAGGAAAATTTAGGCACGCGCGGCAGCTATGTCTACTCCAATGCCAACTACGCGATCTTGGGTTTCTTGATTGAAGCCATGACGGGCCAACCTTACGGCGAACACTGTAAAGCGAGCATCATGACCCCTGCTGGTGCCACGCAAGCGGCGGTGGCGGGCCGTATGGCCTTTACCGCAGGCTATGGCGGTTGGTCCGTATCGGTCGAAGATTATGCAAGGTTTGCCATGCATTGGTTTGCCCCCGACCAACCTTGGATGGCATCGCCAGCAAACTATGCATACGATCAAGCGGTGCACTATGGCATGGGCACACATGTTTATCCGACATCGCGCGGGACATTCGTCAGCCATAGTGGTCGGTGGACATATCGTGATCCGCAAAAGCCCAATATTGGGGCCATGTTTTTTGTGCGCGACGATGGGACAACCGTTGTCATCAACTGGGATGGATCATTGGATTACGCGCGGTACGGCGAATTGCACGACGCGGTGCGCGACGCACTTTAGATTAATTGCCACGATACAAATGGCCTAAACACGACTGAGATAACATCCCGTAGGGTGCGCGCGTATGCGCACCGCTGGTCCAATTATTGCTTGGTCATCTCGTGCAGGGACAGTTTTGCGATGCAGCCTTCGGTGGCCGCGTTGTGGGTTTTGAGGTGGTCAGATTTCATGTGCTCAAGCCAGAGCGCCTTCGTGGCCCAAGTCTCGTAGAACATGATGAAGGATGAATCTGCGTTGTCGAGGTGCATGTCGTATTGGATACAGCCTTCTTCCTTGCGCGATGCCGCAGCCAAGGTTGTGAGGGACGCCATGAGATCGGCTTCGCGACCGGGCGTGACGTGGATCAGTGCGAGAATAGTGAGGGGCATGATGAGCCTTTTGGGTTAAGTTGGCAGCGGGATGTGGACGGCAGGTGTGAAAATGGTTTAGCCAAGCGTTTATGTGTTTTAAAATGCCGAGTTGATCCGAGAGTTGTATGAATGTCCGAGACAAGTCAAATTTGGATTGCCCTCATTCGCGCCATAGGAGGTGCGACCCATAAAAAGATGTCGATGACACAGCTTCGCGAGGCGTGTTCCGAGGCGGGTCTTGCGGATGTTCGCACCGTTTTGGCCACAGGAAATGTTATTTTTCGCTCTTCTTTGCAGCAGCACGACATAGCTGCGATTTTGGATCGCGTTATCGCGCAGCATGGCTTGCAGAACGAAGTGTTTTTGCGCCGCCCTGACGCGTTAAGGGCTAGTCTGGCGGTGAACCCGTTTCCAGACGCAGCCTCGGGTCGCCCAAGCCGTATGCTCATTTCATTTATGAAACGGGCGGCGTTTCCATCGGAGGCTGAGGCGGCAGACGCATATGAAGGACCAGAGCGCATTGCGCTACATGGCTTGGACGCGTTTATCGACTATGGCGAAGACATTGGCACGTCACAGCTGACGCCTGTGCGGCTTGAAAAGTTGTTGGGGCAGTCGGGAACAGCCCGCAATTGGAATACAGTCTTACGGTTGGTGAAGGCCGCGACGTAGGGTGCGCATTTATGCGCACCGCGCTTAAGTATTGAACAGAAAGTGCATCACGTCACCGTCTTTGACGATGTAGGTTTTGCCCTCGGCTTTCATTTTGCCAGCTTCTTTTGCGCCTTGTTCGCCGCCCAATGCCACGAAATCATTGTAGCCGATGGTTTCGGCGCGGATGAAGCCGCGTTCAAAGTCGCCGTGGATCACGCCTGCCGCTTGCGGGGCAGATGTGCCTGCTTTGATGGTCCACGCGCGCGCTTCTTTTGGGCCGACGGTGAAGTAAGTTTGCAGGTGCAAGAGTTCGTAGCCTGCGCGGATCAGGCGGTCGAGGCCTGGCTCTTCCAGCCCCATTTCGCCGAGGAACATGTCTGCTTCTTCGGCGTCGAGTTGGCTGATTTCTTCCTCGATGCGTGCCGAGATTACAACGTGTGAGTTGCCTTGTTTTGCAGCCATTTCGCCGACGAGATCAGATTGTGCGTTCCCCTTGCCTGCGCTTTCTTCTTCAACGTTGCAAACATAGAGCACGGGTTTGGATGTGAGCATTTGCAGCATTTTCCACTGCTTTGCATCGTCTGCGTCGACTTTCACGGTGCGGGCGGGTTGGCCTTCGTTAAGGGCCGCGAGGGCTGCTTTCAGCAGGCGTTCTTGATCGGCTGCTTCTTTGTCGCCGCTGCGCACTTTGCGCCCTAAGCCCTGTAGACGCTTCTCGATGGATTCCATGTCGGCCAGCATGAGTTCGGTCTCAATGACTTCGGCGTCTTGCACAGGGTCAACGCGGCCCTCGACGTGGGTGATGTCGTCGTCTTCAAAGCAGCGCACGACGTGGGCGATCGCGTCACATTCGCGGATGTTTGCGAGGAACTGGTTGCCCAAACCTTCGCCTTTGGACGCGCCTTTGACGAGACCCGCGATGTCGACGAATGTCATGCGTGTCGGGATGATGTTTTTGGAGCCTGCGATTTCGGCCAGTTTGTCGAGCCGTGCATCGGGGACGGCCACGTCGCCCACATTGGGTTCAATGGTGCAGAACGGGAAGTTGGCGGCCTGTGCAGCGGCTGTTTTTGTCAGCGCGTTGAACAGTGTTGATTTGCCAACGTTTGGCAGACCCACGATACCCATTTTGAAACCCATGACGCACTCTCCTATTTGCTTGGCGGCACTATTAGGCGGCATGGGCGTTTGACGCAATGGGGCATTGATTTATCGCGGATCTTAGCGCAAACCGTTTTGGATATAAAAGAGGGGACGACCATGGGCCGTATCGACGCCAAATTTGCTGAATTGAATGCCGCTGGAAAGAAGGCGTTTGTTGCGTATGTGATGGCGGGTGATCCCGATTACGAGAAGGGTTTGGAGATCGTGAAGGGTCTGCCTGCTGCGGGTGTCGATATTATTGAATTGGGGTTGCCGTTTACCGACCCGATGGCCGATGGGATTACGATCCAACTGGCGGGGCAACGTGCGCTTGGTGCCGGTCAGACGCTGGAAAAGACCCTACAATATGCGCGCGAGCTGCGCAAAACTGATGATACGACGCCAATTGTGCTGATGGGGTACTACAACCCGATTTATGCGCGCGGCGTGGATAGGTTTCTAGTGGATGCAGTTGCGGCCGGCATTGACGGGTTGATTATTGTTGATCTACCACCTGAGGAAGATGCGGAGTTGTGCATTCCTGCGCAGGCTGCTGGGATCAACTTCATTCGCCTCGCGACCCCGACCACGGATGATAAACGCCTGCCGAAGGTGCTGACCAATACCTCCGGTTTTGTGTATTATGTGTCAGTGACGGGCATCACCGGCACCGCGTCGGCGCAGGCCGATGACGTGGCCCCAGAAGTGGCACGCATCAAATCTCACACCGATTTACCTGTGATCGTGGGCTTTGGGATCAAAACGCCACAGGCGGCAGAAGACATCGCGCGCATTGCAGACGGTGCGGTTGTGGGCTCTGCGATTGTAGAGCG
>RCMY010005547.1_pt1 | contig 10695 bp, 6 predicted proteins | sample 2041341 | NCBI WGS metagenome assembly RCMY01 (sample SAMN09708234, study PRJNA481090) | Marine sediment metagenome, whole genome shotgun sequencing project.
CGATTAGACAACTCGCGGCTGGATTTCCACGCCATAATCGTCAAAAGGGCGCAAATGAGTATTTTGACTGACTTCAGGATCAAGATTGCTGCCGTCATCGCGGCTGTGACAATGCTCGCGGCGGCGGTTGTCTATGCGCAGCTGGAGGGCACAGAACGCGGTGTTGCGCCGCTCGCAAGCACCGGCGACTTTGAGGTCATGGGCGTAAAAGTCGATGTCCATGGCGATAACGCCTTTGATGCCCGCAAGAAAGGCTGGGAAGAAGCGCAGCGCAAAGCCTGGAAGATGCTGTACAAGCGCAAACAGGGTGGAGATAGCGCTGGCCTGCCTGATGGTACGCTCAACACAATCGTATCTGCGATCATCGTCGAGCAGGAACAGATTGGCCCAAAGCGCTATATCGCCACCCTTGGCGTGATGTTCGACCGGGCCAGAGCAGGCTCGATTCTGGGTGTCGGTGGCCGACGTCTGCGGTCGCCGCCACTGCTGGTTCTGCCGATCATGTGGAGCGGAGGTTCACCCCAGGTTTTCGAAAGCCGCACCGAATGGCAAAAGGCATGGGCACGTTTCCGCTCCGGCGAAAGCGCCATTGATTATGTCCGCCCTTATGGATCAGACAGCGAGTCGCTGGTGCTGACCGCCGGACAGGCCAATCGCCCGAGTCGTCGCTGGTGGCGGAACATATTGGACCAGTTTGGCGCAGCTGATGTTATCATCCCTATCGTCCGGCTGACATATGAATATCCCGGTGGTCCGGTCAAAGCGCGATTCACCGCGCGCTATGGACCCGATAACAAGTTTATCGACAGTTTTGCGCTGAAAGTGAACCGCAGCGAAGATATTCCCAAGATGTTGGATCAGGGTATCGCAAGGCTGGACAATATCTACTCCAGCGCCCTGTCGCGCGGTGTTTTGAAAACCGACAAGTCGCTGATCATTGAAGATCCCTTCAATATTGATGATTTGAATCTTGATGATTTCGATCTTGGTGATGATGTGGCGGTCGAGAGTGGTGATGTCGACTCATCGGACAGCTCTGCTGGCAACAATGCATCGGAAGGCGTCAGCGAAGCGCCTGCGGCGGCTTCTGCTGCCACGACCGGCATTACGGTGCAGTTTGATACGCCGGATGTCGGAGCCGTGGGCCGCGGCGAATCGTCGGTGCGGTCGATCCCGGGCGTTACTTCTGCTTCGACATCAAGCCTCGCGCTCGGCGGTGTTTCTGTCATGAGCGTATCCTATAAAGGTGATATATCCGCTCTTGCCCAGGCCCTTCGGTCGCAGGGCTGGCAGGTGCAGCAGGGAGCGGGCGCCTTGCGTATCAGTCGTTCCGGACAGTAAGGAAGCGGGCCCGTGAGTCAGATAGCGCTACCTCTCGAACAAAGCCCATCGCCGACACAAGGCGGATATCTGGTGACGGTCGCCAATGCCGAGGTGCACCGGCAACTGAAGCATTGGCGCAACTGGTCCCACCACACGATGATTTTGATTGGGCCCGAAGCCTCCGGCAAAACCACCATGGCGGCAGCGTTTGAAACGGAGAGCGGCGGGCTGTGTCTCGATGATGCAAGGGACTATGAGGATACCGAGATATTCCATTTGTGGAATCGCGCGAATGGCGAAAAAAAACCGCTGCTGCTTTTATCGGAAAAGCCGGTTGCGGAATGGGGGGTATCGCTTCCGGATCTGAAATCCCGTCTCGCCGCGTCGCTGCATTTGCAAATCGGACCACCCGATCAGGCGATGATTGACGGGCTTTTTCAAAAATATTTCGACATCCGCGGTCTGACCATATCCGAAGACGCTCTGCGCTATCTGGAAAAGCGCATGATCCGATCCTACGCAATGGTGCGACAATTGGCGCAAAAAATGGATACGCTTGCGATTGAAACCAAAAGGCCGATAAACTTGGCAATCGCGAAATCTGCGCTCGAATTTTTTGACGCTGATGATGAAAAGGTGGAATCGTAACCGATGGATAATCCTGCTGCAGAGTCGCTCGATGGAGACATATTGCCCGGCGGTGACGGTACCGGCGCTTTGCCGGAAGATGGCAGCCAGCGCTATTTCAATCGGGAGATAAGCTGGCTGGGTTTTAACGAGCGAGTTATCGAAGAGGCTGAAAATAGCGCGCATCCGTTGCTCGAGCGACTGCGCTTTCTTTCCATTTCCGGCAGCAATCTGGACGAATTTTTCATGGTCCGCTTTGCCGGGCTGGTCGGCCAATATCGCCAGAAAATCGAGGAACGGTCGGCCGACGGCCTGACCCCCACGCAGCAGCTGGAAGCCATCGCGATCCGGTCCGACGCGCTGCTCGAACATCAGCAGCGTGTGTGGTCGGCCCTGTCCAAAGCCTTGGCGGAGGAGGATATTGTTGTTTCGACAGTGACCGAACTTTCCGATGATTCGAAAGCCTGGCTCAGGCAGCATTTTCTCGACCAGATATTTCCGGTACTGACTCCGCAGGCGCTTGATCCGGCTCATCCCTTTCCGTTCATTCCCAACAAGGGATTGAGCCTTGTTTTTGATCTGGTCAGGGAATCGGATAATCAGGGCATAAGGGAACTGGTGATGATCCCATCCGGTCTCCCGCGCTTCATTCGTCTGCCGGGTGAATCGGCGATCTATGTTTCTATCGAAACCGCGATCCAGGAATTTTCCGATATTTTATTCCCCGGCTATGCCGTGAAAAGTAGCGGCCTGTTCCGGATCATCCGCGACAGCGATATCGAAGTGGAGGAGGAGGCTGAAGATCTCGTGCGTTATTTCCGCAGCGCGATCAAACGCCGCCGCCGCGGCGATGTAATCCGGCTGGAAATGGGCCCCAAGCTCGCCGAGCCGGTGGTCGCGATGCTGCGCGAGAATTTGCTGCACGATGGCGCCACCGAAAGCCGGATCAATGGTCTGGTCGGTGTCGGTGATCTCGATATATTGGTTGATGAAGACCGTCCGGATCTTAAATTCACGCCGTATAGCCCGCGCTTTCCGGAGCGCATTCGCGATCATGGTGGCGACTGTTTTGCGGCTATTCGGGACAAGGATATCCTGGTCCATCACCCGTATGAATCGTTTGAGGTGGTGATCGAATTCCTGCGGCAGGCTGCTGCCGATCCGGACGTCGTTGCGATCAAACAAACGCTTTATCGTGCGGGCAAGCAATCCGCGATCATTCGGGCGCTGATTGATGCCGCAGAAGCTGGCAAATCGGTAACTGCGATCGTCGAGCTCAAGGCGCGCTTTGATGAAGAGCAGAACCTGCTCTGGGCGAGCGCACTGGAACGGGCTGGCGTGCAGGTCGTTTACGGGTTTATCGAATGGAAAACGCACGCGAAAATTTCGATGGTCGTGCGCAAGGAACAGGAAGGCTATCGCACCTATTGCCATTTCGGCACCGGCAATTATCATCCGATTACCGCCAAAATCTACACCGATCTCAGTTTCTTCACCGCTGATCCGCGGGCTGCGCGGGATGCAGCACAATTGTTCAACTATATCACCGGCTATGTCGAACCGAAGGAGCTGGAACTGATCTCCATGTCCCCGCGGAACATGCGCAATGACCTGATGGGGCTGATCGATCAGGAAATCGCAAACGTCCGCTCCGGCAAGCCGGGCATGGTCTGGGCCAAGATGAATTCACTGGTCGATCCGGCGCTTATCGAAAAGCTGTATCAAGCGAGCAATGCCGGTGTCGAAATTGATCTGGTGGTCCGGGGAATCTGTTGCCTCCGACCGGATGTGCCGGGCATGTCGGATCATATCCGGGTGAAATCAGTGGTTGGTCGTTTTCTGGAGCACAGCCGTATCTGGGCCTTCGGCAATGGCAGGGAACTGCCGAATGATGGCGCAAAACTCTATATTTCATCGGCTGACTGGATGCCGCGGAACCTTGACAGGCGCGTGGAATATATGATGCCGATCACCAACAAAACGGTCCATGACCAGATACTGGATCAGGTCATGGTTGCCAATTTGATCGATGACGAGCAGAGCTGGGAACTGAATTCTGACGGCAGCTACACAAGGGTAAAACCTTCCAGCAAGCCATTCAACTTGCACCGCTATTTCATGACCAACCCGTCACTCTCCGGACGCGGCAAGGCGCTCAAGAAAAGCAATGCGGTTCCCCGGCTCAGCTTGCGGCGCCGCAAGAAAAAAGCATGAACGGCGCGCGCGTACAAGGAGGACAATTACCCGATTCCGTGCACGCGAAAAAAGGGCAATCCAAGCAACGTACAGCCATTGTTGATATCGGTTCGAATTCTATCCGGCTGGTTGTTTATCAAGGGCCGGCGAGGGTTCCGGCGGTTCTGTTCAATGAAAAGGTGATGGCGGGACTGGGCAGGGAATTATCGACCACCGGTGCGATTGCCAAGGATTCGATGGAGCTTGCTGTACGCGGACTGAAGCGCTTTCATCGCCTGTGCACCGACATGGAAGTTGATAGCATCATGAGCTTCGCCACGGCTGCGGTGCGTGATGCCAGCAACGGCAACGATCTGCTCAAGGCAGCGCGCAAGATCGGTTATGATGTTGCTGTGCTGCAGGGCGAGGCAGAAGCGGAACTGGCGGCGCTGGGCGTTATTTCCGGCATACCGGATGCAACCGGAATCGTGGGAGATCTGGGTGGTGGCAGCCTGGAACTGGCGATGATCGACCAGAGCAAGGTGCTGGATCGCTATTCGTTTCCGCTTGGCGTGTTCAGGGTTGCGGATATGCGCGCCCAGAATACCGACAATTTGAAGGCGCAGATCCGCAAGATGCTTAAGAAAACCGGATGGGAGAAGCAGGCGCAGCAACTGCCTTTCTATCTGGTCGGTGGTTCGTGGCGCTCCTTGGCTCGGCTCGACATGTTTGACAGCAATTATCCGCTCCCGGTCATCCACAATTATGAGATGGAACCAAAGCGTGCACAGCGGCTTGTCAGCCGACTGGCACAATTGAACAAGGAAAAGCTCAAGGGCGTGCCCGGACTCTCCACGTCCCGTATACCGACATTGAATGACGCCGCATGGATATTGTCCATGCTGGTGCGCTATCTGAATAGCAGCAAGATGGTTGTTTCGGCTTACGGCGTTCGGGAAGGCATGTTGTTCCAGAACATCAGCAAGCAGGACGCCGCGCGTGACCCGCTGTTGCTGGCGACGGAAGATACCGGAACCGCGCATGCCCGGTTCCCGGCGAACAGCAAATTGCTCGGCAAGTGGATCACCGACATTTTTTCCGACGATCCGGTCGAGTGGCACCGCATTCGTCAGGCCGCCTGCAATTTGGGCGATGTCGCCTGGCGTGCGAATCCCAACTTCCGAGCCGAGCGCGGACTGGAAATTGGATTACACGGCAACTGGGTCGGGATCAGCGGACCGGAACGCGAGATGCTGGGGCAGGCGCTGTTTACCAGTTTCGGAGGTGGTAATCATATATTCCCCGGCGGCGGACAGCTTGCTGATGAACAAGCGACGCAGCGCGCCATATGCTGGGGACTGGCGATGCGATTGGGGCAGCGGCTCAGCGGTGGCACCCGCAATCCGCTGGAACGGACACATATCCGGAAAACAGGTAAGAAGCTGGAATTGACGATCGCCAGTGATTTGACTGATCTTTACGGCGATGCGGTTGCCAAACGGCACGGGCATCTCGCGAATATGATGGGGCTGGAACCGGTAATGACGGGCGTTTAGCTATTCGCTTTCTGCCGTGTCACCCTCTTGCTGGTGGGTCATCTTCAATTTGCCATCCTTGACCGTGAAGCTTACCCGGCCTTCGACCAAATCCAGTGCATCGCGGCCGAATTCTTCATAGCGCCAGCCCTCGAGAAGGCCGACACCTTCGCGTTCTCCGGCGACTATGCGTTCGAGATCATCGGCGCGCGCGAGCAGTCGGGACGCGACATTCATCTCGGCCGAACGAATTTTGAGCAGCAATTTGAGCAGATCCGTCACCAGCGCATTGGACTTGCCATTTTTGGGACGGCGGCCAATTTTCAGCGGCAGATCATCACGGGACAGTGGTTCTGCCTGCTCGATGATATCCATCAAACGGGCACCGATATCGTTGTTTTTCCAGCCGGCAGAAAGCCCGCGGACTTGCCCGAGCTTGGATTGGTCTCTGGGGGGATGAGCCGCGATATCCGCCAGCGTTTCGTCGCGCATGATCCGTCCACGCGGCAGGTCCTTGGACTGGGCTTCCCGTTCCCGCCAGGCGGCCAGCGCTTTCAGCCTTCCGAGCATTTCCAGGCTTCGCCCTTGCGACTTGACCCGCAACCAGGATTTTTCCGGATCATTCACATAATTGTCGGGATCGGCCAGCTTTTCCATCTCGGCATTGATCCACATCCCACGACCGGTCTCCCGTAATTTTTCCAGCATCATCGGGAAAATTTTGGCGAGATGGGTGACGTCAGCCACGGCATATTCCAGTTGGCGCGCATTAAGCGGGCGCCGCGACCAGTCGGTGAACCGGGCGCCTTTGTCCAGCGTGATCCCAAGCCAGCTATCGATGAGATTGGCATAGCCGATCTGTTCGCTTTGGCCGATCGCCATGGCTGCAATCTGGGTGTCGAAAATGGGATGCGGGGTCTTGCCGGTCATATTGTGGATGATCTCGACATCCTGCCCGCCGGCGTGGAAAATCTTGAGCACGTTTTCATTGTTGACCAGCAATTCCATCAGCGGCCCGAGATCAACACCCTTGACGAGGGGATCAATCGCGGCTGCTTCCTTGCCGTCGGAAATCTGGATCAGGCAGAGAATCGGCCAATAGGTGTTCTCGCGCATGAACTCTGTATCCACCGTCACGAAATCTGCAGACGCAAAGCGGGTGCAGATATCGGCGATGTCCTGATTGTCCGTCAGCAAATTATGGATGTGCATTTTTGTCCTATACAGCGGGCGGCTCATCCCGCAAACAATTCGTGGATGCAGGATAAAAATGGGGGGAAACCATGGCATTTTGGTCACTGATTCTGATTGCCGTACTGGCATTATTGTTGCTTGGGCAGGCAATGTCGCTTTGCGGCGACGCCTGTCTGGCAGTCGCCGATCCGCGGCCGGTTGGCGGAAAGACTCTCGAGATCACGATATTGGCCTGGGGCTTTGCGTCCCGGCGGGGGCGATCCTCGCAGGTTGACGACTGTTCGCAGTTGGGCATCAACGATATGCGATTCTTCATGACCCGAAAGGCGATTTTAATCAGTCTGGTGACCTTCGGTTTCGTTCGTCAGGTGAGTATTGCCTATCGCTGCTATGCGGGTGACTCTGATGTGGGAGAAGCCTGATGGCGCGGGTCGTGCACCTCGGTCAGCAAGTCTGGGCCAACTATCATCAAACTGCAAAGTGCAATCTCAAGGACCGGATTGAACTGGTGAACGGCGACCAGATGAGCGGTCGGGCGCATCTGAAGAGCGTGGCAGAAACGGTGCTGGCGCTGCTTAGGGAAGCGAAGCGCTGTCAGATTCCGGTGCGGCCGATCGGGGCGGGCTGGTCACCGTCGCCGATCAATGTGGTCGAGGACGGTTGGCTGGTCGAGACTTTGCGGCTCAACCGGACTTTCAAACTGTCGGCCAAAGATCTGCATGATGATTGCGATCTTGGCGCCGAGTCCCTGATGCTGGTGCAGGCCGGAGCGACCGTCGATGAAGTCTATGAAAGCGCGGAGGAGCTAGGCCGATCGCTGCGCACTGGCGGTGCCAGCAATGGCCAGAGCTTTGCCGGGGCCTGCGCCACCGGGACGCACGGCAGCGTCTGGCAAGCGGGCGGGATTCAGGATCATGTTCGGGCGGTGCAACTGGTGACGCCGGAACGGATATTGTGGATCGCGCCCAAGAAGGCTGTGCTGTCGGATGACTTTATCGCGCAGACTGGTTCGGAGATCGTCCGGGATGACCGGATATTTGCTGCGGTCCAGATTCATGTCGGTGCCATGGGTTTTGTCACCGCGATGCTGATCGAAACCGATCCGATCTATATGGTGCAGAATATCCAGAAGGCGGCGAAGATCAAACGCGAGCATATCGACTGGTTGTGTCGCGGCGAGTTCCGAAAATTCTCCTGCGAATTTGGCTTTAATGAAGAGCCCTATTTTCAACAGCTTATTCTCAATCCTTTTGACCCTTTCGATAAAAAGAGCCTGCTGCGCTTCCTCTACAAGCGGCCTTTCGATGCCAGCATCCCGCCGCCGCCGCCGGGGAAAATGGGAGCCGGCTATGACGCCCTGACGCTGCTCGGCAAGGTGATGGCGAACAGCGATTGGTTCAAGGGCGAAATCCTGCAACTGGCCATGGAGAAAGGCTATCCCGACAATCGAGATGTCGATGATCCGCCGGCGATTGCCACCTGGGGGCATACGACCGAGGAACATGCGCCGATTGCCAGCCTGTTCAATGGATCGGTTACAATGGACCGCAACAAGCTTAGTGAAGCTTTTGATTTAATTATCGATAGTTTCCGGCGCGGCGGAGGTGGAACGGTTGTCACCCTGCGCTTTGTCCGGCAAGCCCAAGGGCTTCTGGCACCCGCGCTCTGGCCGGACAATGTCGTGATCGACTTTGACGGCCCCAATGTCGAATCCAGTCATCAAGGCTACAAGAAAGTGGTCGAAGCGCTGGATGACGCCGGGATCGCCTTCACTCGGCATTGGGGAAAGACCAACAATCTCGACCAACAGCGCGTGCAGCGGGATTATGAGCAGAATTTCGCCGACTGGAAATGGGCGCAGGAGCAAGTGATGCCTGACGCAGCCGATCGAAGGGTGTTTGCTAATGATGAGTTGGTCAAAATGGGGCTGATTTAGGCTTCATACTTCGGATTTTATGTGAAGCTTTGGCGACTGCCGCGCAATTCCGACTCAGCGCCACATTAACAGCGGAGGACGGCTTGTTGTAGCAATCTCAAGCCTTGACAAATGGCCCGTAGACCTGTGTTACGCCTGCAATCTTTCCATATCGGAAAACACCCAATTTCAAAGGCCCGTCATGCACGCATATCGCACCCATAATTGTTCCGAGCTTCGTTCTTCGCACGTCGACGGGGAAGTCCGTCTGTCCGGCTGGATCCATCGCAAACGCGATCATGGCAATTTGCTCTTTGTCGACCTGCGCGACCATTTCGGTCTGACCCAGATTGTCAGCGAGACCGGCAGCAATGCCTTCAAGATGCTCGACGGTGCGCGTGTTGAATCGGTTGTCACGGTCACCGGCAAGGTTGTGGCGCGCGATGATGAAACGGTGAACAAGAATCTGCCGACCGGTGATGTCGAGCTGGTTGCCGATACCGTGGATATGCAAGGGCCAGCCGAAGAATTGCCGATGCCGGTTTTCGGCGAACAGGAATATCCGGAAGATATCCGTCTGCGCTATCGTTTCCTCGATCTGCGGCGCGAATCGGTTCACGCCAATATGATGCTGCGCTCCAAGGTGATCGCAAGCCTGCGCAAGCGGATGACCGATCAGGGCTTTACCGAATATCAGACGCCGATCCTGACCGCGTCTTCGCCCGAGGGCGCGCGCGACTATCTCGTACCCAGCCGAGTGCATCCGGGCAAATTCTATGCGCTGCCGCAGGCGCCGCAGATGTTCAAGCAGATGCTGATGGTTGCCGGCTTTGACCGCTATTTCCAGATCGCCCCCTGTTTCCGCGACGAGGATGCCCGGGCCGACCGTTCGCCGGGTGAATTTTACCAGCTCGATTTCGAAATGAGCTTTGTCACCCAGGAAGATGTGTTCCAGACGCTGGAACCGGTTCTTGCCGGTGTGTTTGAAGAATTTGCCGATGGCCGGTCGGTGACGCCCGCCGGCGAATTTCCGCGCATTCCCTACAAGGAATCGATGCTGAAATATGGCAATGACAAGCCGGATTTGCGTAACCCGATCATCATTCAGGATGTCAGCGACCATTTCAAAGGCTCCGGCTTTGGTCTGTTCGACAAGATCACCTCGACCGGTGGCACAGTGCGCGCTTTTGTCGTGCCGCAAGCCGGCAAGAACAGCCGCAAATTCTTTGACAGCATGAATGACTGGGCCCGTGGCGAAGGTTTCGCCGGACTCGGCTATATCAACATGAAGGAAGGCGCTGCCGGCGGCCCGATTGCCAAGAACCATGGAGAAGAGGGCACAGCCAAGCTGCTCGCCGATCTGGGCTGTGGTCCCGATGACGGCGTGTTCTTCGCCGCGGGCAAGGAAGCCGATGCTGCGAAACTGGCTGGTGTAGCGCGGACCCGGGCAGCGGAGCAGCTGGACCTGATTGACAAGAACGCGTTTAAATTCTGCTGGATCGTCGACTATCCGATGTTCGAATATGATGACGAGCTTAAGAAACTGGACTTCTCGCACAATCCCTTTTCAATGCCGCAGGGTGAGCTTGAGGCGCTGGAAAGCAAGGATCCGCTCGATATATTGGCATGGCAATATGATATTGTCTGCAACGGGATTGAACTGTCTTCCGGCGCGATCCGGAATCACCGGCCCGACATCATGTACAAGGCGTTCGAGATTGCCGGATATACCAAGGAGCAGGTCGACACCGAATTTTCCGGCATGATCAATGCGCTCAAATATGGTGCGCCGCCGCATGGTGGCTCGGCTCCGGGCGTCGACCGGATCGTGATGATGCTCGCCAACGAACCCAATATCCGCGAAGTCGTGCTGTTTCCGATGAACCAGAAGGCCGAAGACCTGATGATGAGCGCGCCGAGTCCGGT
>RCMY010008353.1_pt1 | contig 10694 bp, 9 predicted proteins | sample 2041341 | NCBI WGS metagenome assembly RCMY01 (sample SAMN09708234, study PRJNA481090) | Marine sediment metagenome, whole genome shotgun sequencing project.
CCTGAAAATAAAAAAGCCGCTGTCTGTTTAACATTTGATGATGGTCAAGATTCTCATCTGGATAATGCCATACCCTTACTTGACTCATTTAATGTGAAAGCAACCTTTTACTGTCATGGATATACAGAATCTTTACAGAATCGCACTTCTGAATGGAAAAAAATTGTTGAAAATGGACATGAACTTGGCAATCATTCGTTATTTCATCCATGTGACGGGAGTCAATTTGATTGGGTTAGACCAGAATATGACATAACCCGATATAGTTTGGAACAAATACGAATGGAATTATATACTGCCAACACTCTATTCAAAGCTATTGATGGAAAAACTAATAGAACTTTTGGCTATCCCTGCTCAAACTTTAAAGTACAGGGCGATACAAGCTATGTACATGTAGTTAAGCAACTATTTTCGGCCGGAAGAAGTGATGGTCCGATACCAAACACTATGGAAAATATTGATATTTTTTTTATGCCAAGCTGGTGTGTAGATAGTAATTCTGGCAAAGAACTAATTGATTATGTAAAAGAGGCCAGAGAAAAAGGAACTGTAGCAACATTTATGTTTCATAGTGTTGGAGGTGGTTACCTAAACGTATCTAATGAAGCATTACAGGAATTATTAATTTATCTTAAAGACAATGACCAAGATTATTGGGTAGATAACTTTTATAATATTACAAATTATATATCAACCCAATTAGACCATACTAAATAAATAAGTAAGTTAAAATTATAAAAAAGGCTTATAACAATGGGTGTAAATTAATGCTTGCATTAGCACTTTATTTAAAACTAATATTATTTGACTAGCTTAAAATCCTCACGTATTTTAAACCGTACTAATCACACCCCAAATACGCTGGCAGCAACTAAAAAAATCGATAATATGAACTCCAATGAACATTAAACTAATTTCAACTTTATTACTTCTACTCATTGCATCTCTAGGGTATTCACAAGAAACTTATAAGGATATTTTAGAATCGGAGTATGTTCCTATTGATAAAAAAGTTTATGATATTATTGTAGATATGGACAAGGAGTATTTTGATGCGTATAACACATGTGATATGGAAAAACAAGCCGCATTATATTCTGAAGATCTTGAATTCTTTCATGACAAAGGTGGCTTATCTACATCAAAACAAGAGGTCTTAACTTCAATTGAAAAAAATATTTGCGGAAAAGTTACTAGAACTTTAATTGAAGGAAGCATTGAAGTTTATCCAATAAAAGATTATGGCGCTATAGAAATCGGATATCATAAATTTAATAACAATCAAGAACCCAATGCTATATCCAAATCAAGTAAATTTATTATAGTTTGGAAAAATAAGGGTGAAAAATGGTTTATTTCAAAAGTAATTAGCCTTCATTAATTTAACATAAGTAAATGACAGCTGTTAACAATCGCTAACTGTAATTACTTGTTCTTACCTTTTTATGAAAATCCTCTCGAATTTTCTTTTCTGTTTTTATTTGCTAAATTAGTTGCTTAAATATGCAAAGAACCATATAAAAACTGTTGTTCAACATTTAAAAAAACCTTGAATTAGATTATAAATGAACCTAGAAGTCGGCACATATCTTGACAATCTTAATAAATGGAAAACGGAGTTAACGAGACTTCGTGATGTAATTGCAGATTGCGGATTGACAGAAGAATTTAAATGGATGCATCCCTGCTATACATACAAAGAAAATAACATTCTGTTAATTCATGAATTTAAAGATTACTGTGCGATTCTTTTCCACAAAGGAGCTTTGCTGCAAGACACAAAGGGTTTGTTAGTGCAACAAACAAAAAATACGCAATCTGCTAGACAAATCCGATTTACGGATATATCCGAAATTGAAGATATTGCGTCAATTATCAAGGAATATATTTACGAAGCAATTGAAGTGGAAAAAGCAGGCTTGAAAGTAAAAAAGAAAAAAACATCTGACTTTGAAATACCTGAAGAATTAGAATCAAAGTTTAAAGAGGATTTCGACTTTAAAAATGCTTTTAAAAATCTAACCGAAGGAAGACAAAGAGGTTATCTTTTACATTTCTCTCAACCTAAACAAGCTAAAACCAGAATAGCAAGAATTAAAAAAAATACAGAAAGAATTTTTAATGGAAATGGCTTGAATGACTGTGTTTGTGGATTATCGAAGCGAATGCCAAACTGTGATGGTTCTCACAAACAATTAGAAAAAAACGATTAACAAACCTCGAACAACACCATGTATAATTAATCGCTAGTGCGAGCTAATTTCGAGAATACCCAAAGTTTCACTAATACTAATAAAATTTAAAATCATGAAAATAATAATTGCATTACTCCTTTGTACCTTCTTATCCTTTGGAATCAAAGCACAAAGCTTTATTGGAGCTTGGGAAAGTTATCACACTTCCGAAAACGGAGAGAATCTTAAAAGTGTGGTTATTTTTTCTGATGGCTATCAAGTGATAACTACTTATGATTCAAAAACAGGTAAATTTATAAGCACTAACGGTGGAATTTGGAAATTAACCGGAAATACGATGACAGAAAAAGTAGAATTTGACACAAATAATTCCGAGCGCGTTGGTACTGAAGTCAGTTTCGAAGTGTTTATAAATGATTCTACCATGAATATTGTTGGTAGTGAAATAAAATACAAAAGAATTGATAATGGCGAGCCCGGAAAATTACAAGGTGCATGGTTAATGTCTGGTAGAATAAAAGATGGTGAAACACAGTTAAGGGATACAAATAAACCAAGAAAAACCATGAAAATTTTGTCTGGAACACGCTTTCAATGGATCGCTTATAATACCGAGACTAAAGAATTCATGGGCACAGGTGGTGGAGTTTATACTACCATTAATGGAGAATATACCGAAAACATAGAATTTTTCTCAAGAGATGATTCCCGAGTCGGTAACAGTTTAAAATTTAAGTATAGTCTAGTTGATGGGAAATGGAATCACTCAGGATTGTCTTCTAAAGGAGATCCAATCTATGAAATATGGAGTGTAAGGGAATAATTTTAATGTAAAGAAAAACCTAAAAATAACGAAAGTCTCCTTAAGTATATAATCCATCCACAACCAGATACAGCTGCATTACAAATACGTTAGGACACTTATAATAACGACAACATTTTTAATAGTAGTAACAATTATTTATAATTCAACAAACAGAATAGAAAGTTATGAATTGAAATTATAATCTCTAAAATAATTGAATATCTCAGAGCAAAAAGCCAACACACAACAATGCAAAAAATAAACTACCTAATTCACTTAAATAGATTGTTTCTCATACAAAATATTATTAAATTCAACCATTGAAAATTGCATTTTCAAACCTGCACCTTTCTATACACACAACTATTGTTTTACATTAGATGAAAGCCAAATGATTCAATCTTATAAGAAAAAACCATTACTACAAGAAAAGTATGATACTATAATTATTGGCTCTGGCATGGGCGGACTTGCCACTGCTGCTATTTTAGCAAAAGAAGGTCAAAAAGTACTGGTTTTAGAAAAGCATTATACACCAGGTGGTTTTACGCATGTTTTTAAACGTAAAGGCTATGAATGGGATGTAGGAATACATTATATAGGCGAAATGCAACGCGAGACCGGTTTATTAAAAAAACTGTTCGATTATATCACTAATGGTGAATTAAAATGGGAAGATATGGGCGAAGTCTATGATCGTATCGTTATAGGAGATGATCATTTTGATTTTGTAAAAGGGGTTAAAAATTTCAAAAAACAAATGATTGCTTATTTTCCTGAGGAAGAACAAGCCATTAACGCCTATGTCGATTTAGTTTTTAAAGCAGTAAAAACAAGCAAGAACTATTATCTAAGTAAAGCCATTTCACCTTTTTGGAATTCCCTATTTGGTAAGATTCTTAAAAGACCATTTTACAAATACTCCGATAAAACAACCTACGAAGTTCTTCGTTCATTAACCTCTAACGAAAACCTAATTAAGGTCCTTACTGCTCAATATGGAGATTATGGTTTACCACCTAAACAAAGTAGTTTTTCTATGCATGCCTCAGTAGCAAGGCATTATTTTGATGGTGGTAGTTTTCCTATTGGAGGATCTTCTCAAATTGCCAAAAAAGTAGACCCTATAATTGCTGGTTCTGGCGGAACCATCTTGATAAATGCAGCCGTAGAAGAAGTACTAATTGAAAAGAATACTGCTATTGGTGTTCGTATGAAGGATGGAAAACTATTTCGAGCAACAAACATTGTTAGCAATGCAGGTATAATGACAACGTATAACAAGCTATTGCCTCTTAAAACACTAAAGAAACACAGATTAACAGAACAATTGCAAAAAGTAAATCGATCTGTAGCGCATGTTAGTTTATATATTGGTTTAGATGGAACTCCAGAAGAGCTTGGTATTCCAAAAACCAATTATTGGGTGTATCCTAAAGATCATGATCATGACACCTGCGTTAAAAACTATTTAGACGATTTATCGAAACCTTTTCCATTAGTATATCTTTCTTTTCCTTCCGCTAAAGATCCAGATTGGTCTAATCGTTATCCTGGCAAAAGCACTATTGATGTTATTACATTAATCCCATATGAAACATTCGAAAAATGGGCAGATACAACATGGAAAAAAAGAGGGGAAGCTTATGAAGCTAAAAAAGAAGAAATTGCACAACGTTTATTAAAAGAAGTCTATAAACAATTACCTCAAGTAGAAGGAAAAATAAATTGTTACGAATTATCTTCTCCTCTTACAACACAACATTTTGTGAATTATGAAAAAGGAGAGATTTATGGATTAGACCATAGTCCATCTCGGTATAGACAATCTTTTTTAAAGCCAAAAACACCAATTAAGCAATTTTATTTAACAGGGCAAGATATAGTAACTGCTGGAGTTGGTGGTGCACTGTTCTCAGGTCTATTATCTGCCATGGCGATTACAGGAAAAAATTTGATAAAAAAGATTTAAGTCAAACCCAATACAAAGAAAAACGTGCTATAACAACGATTATAATTAATTACCAGTTCTACCCAAATACGAAAATCATATGAATTTTCACCATAAACCAAAGTGTTGAGTAGAATAACACTATGTAAACTAATTAATATAAAAAATGAAAAAACATATAACAACTTTTCTATTTACATTCATATTAATGGCAACATTGCATAGCCAAGAAATTCCAATTGAAATTTTAAAAACACAATTTCAAGAAAAAAAAACGCAGCAATACTCCCAATCAATTCTAGAAAATGAAATTAAAGGTATTCATGTTGAACACATAGCTATTACAGGTGATAATCCAATACTAGATTCTTCTAAAGAAGGTTATAAAACAATATACTTGTTTGTAAAAGGTACGGGAAATGTAATTGCAGCGAATACTATTTATGAAATTGTTCCTGAAACTATCTTATTACCCAATATCGTTAAAAATATCACGATTAAAACAGCTAAAAACGACACTCTCCACTACTTAAAAGTAACGAGTGAATTAACTGCGAAAGACCTTTTAGATCTAAAAGAATTTCCAGCTAAAAACACTCAAAATGTTTATTATGCTAAATTCACAGATTGCGAATCGTATACTGAACCAATTAAAAGTCCGAATACAACAAGTCGTACAATACTGCCAAATAAATACATCCCTAGAATTGCAATGGGAACGGTTCAAACAAAAGGACCAGATAAAGTTGATTCTCATGAACACCCAATGTTAGAGCAATTATTTTTAGGATTATCAAAAAACAATAGTGTTGTTTATGCTGATGATGCGAAAACAGATTTTCCGCAATATTCCGTACTTCATATACCATTAGGTTCAAGTCACTCGGTTTCCGTAGAACAAGACGAAATCATGTATTATGTTTGGATGGATTTCTTTTTGGATAAAAAAGGAGAAGAATGGCTAAAAACTCATAAAGTAAGTGAAGATAACTAACTATAATATATTGTGTTTTTAACATTAGCAATAAAAACTAAATATTTGCAACTATTAATTCGATTAAGCAATAGGCAAAGAGCGGTTTTCAAACCTTATACTTTTGCAATCAGAACGAAATATTAACACAAAAAACAGCCTAAATTCATGAAAAATATCGCACTGCTTTTCGCACTAACTCTTTTAATGAGTTGCCAACAAAAAAAAGAAACTACCAATAACGAAAGTCCGACAGTTGTAGTTATAGAAAATTTTGATTGGTTACTTGGAGATTGGAAAAGAACCAATGATGAAGAAAACCGAGAAACCTATGAGAGTTGGGCGAAAAAATCTGCCACCGAATATCTTGGTATTGGTTTTACCTTACAGGAAAACGATACCGTTTCTAAAGAAAAAATACAATTAAATAAACTAAATGAGCTGTGGCAACTTCAAGTAATTACAAAAGAAGACGCTGATCCAACTATTTTTAAAGTGTCTAGTTTTGATAGTATCAGCTTTGTTTGTGAAAATGCAGCAAATGAATTTCCTAAGAAAATTCGATACAGTATCGCAGAAAAAAAATTGTTAGCACTAATTTCGGGTGATGGTTTGGAAATACCTTTTGAGTTTGAAAAAATAGAATAGTTTTCGTTTACAATACGCGATTCAATTTTTCAAAAAGCAGTTTTTTTAATTGCGTATATTTTTGAACCATTTCTAAATCACTTTGATTGGTTTCTATCGATTTTTCGGGTTGATTTTTTGGGTCAAGATCGGCTACCAACGATTTAATTTTGTCTTCAATTAGAATTCGTCGTAAATTATAAATAACGTCGGTTATCAATTTAGAAAGTTTACTCTCTTTTGTTTTAACCATTATTTCGTGACGTTCCCAATCGCTCAACACATATTGTTCTTCATCCATTAAAATATTCGTTACTGTACTCGCAATTTCCATATCTTCATGGTGCGTAAACGACTCAATTTTAATATCTTGCTTTTGGTTTAGCTGATTAATAATCTCGTAATAAATCTTTAAAAATATCGGATTTGCAAACTCAATTTCGTCTTCTTGCAAATGTAAATAAATCTCATTCGAAACCACATTTTGATATTTTTCTTTTTGGATGATTTTCTTTCCTTGATCATCCGTCGTAGCGATATAATCAACAAAATCTACCTCATGATTACCGTACAATAATAATATTTCAATCAGTTTTTTTTCTTGACGAAACAACTGATCAACTTTTTCAATTTGCTTATTTTCTTTCTTTACCGCCACTAACGGAACAACAGAAGTGCCCTGTGCGTTACCGGAATCTCGCTGCTCTTTTTTAAATATTTGAGAAAGCTCATTAAATAAAACGCTTTCCGAAATATCCATGATTCGCGCACATTCTTGAACATAAACTTCTCGCTGAATATTATTTGGTATTTTTGAAATACTATGCACCATATCCCGAATCAACTCTGCCTTTTTTATCGGATCATTTTTCGTACCATCCAATAAAAGTGATGCTTTGAACTGAATAAAATCTTGTGCGTGTTCCTCTAAATAGTCTTTAAGTTCTTCTGCCGATTTTTTCTTAGCAAAACTATCCGGATCATCTCCTTCGGGGAAAGCAACAACTTTTACATTCATGCCTTGCTCTAAGATCAAGTCAATTCCACGAATAGAAGCTCTTATTCCGGCAGCATCTCCATCAAATAATACGGTAATATTTGGTGTAAGCCTGTTAATCAATCGTATTTGATCCGGCGTCAAAGCCGTCCCAGATGAAGCCACAACATTTTCAATACCAGATTGATATAATGAAATCACGTCGGTATAACCTTCTACCAAATAACAGTTATTTTCTTTTGCAATAGTTGTCTTGGCCTGAAAAATACCATATAAAACTTTGCTCTTATGATAGATTTCACTTTCAGGAGAATTTACATATTTCGCTACTTTTTTATCGGTAAGTAAAGTTCTTCCTCCAAAACCTAAAATACGACCACTCATGCTGTGAATAGGAAACATCACCCGACCTTTAAAACGATCAAACTTCTTGGCTCCTTTACCATCATGTTGATCTTCTTTTACAATGGTAAGTCCGGTTTTTTCTAGAAATTCGAGATCGTACTTTTTTTGCAAAGCCACATCCGTAAAGTTCGTCCATTCATCAAGGGCATATCCCAATTCAAACTTTTTAATGGTATCATCGCTAAAGCCACGTTCTTTGAAATACGTTAAACCAATGGCTTTTCCCTTTTCGGATTGGTATAAATTTTCATGAAAATGATTTTTCGCAAATTCAGAAACCAAATACATGCTTTCCCGCGCATCTGCATAAAGCTTTTGCTCGTCAGTTTGCTCGGTTTCTTCAATTTCAATATTGTATTTTCTTGCGAGGTATCGGATAGCTTCCGGATAGGAATAATGTTCATGCTCCATTAAAAAAGAAATGGCATTCCCTCCTTTTCCGGTACTAAAATCTTTCCAAATTTGCTTCACGGGAGACACCATAAAAGATGGAGTTTTTTCATCTGTAAAAGGGCTTAATCCTTTAAAATTCGCTCCCGATTTCTTTAAGTGAACAAAATCACCAATGACCTCTTCTACTTGAGAAGTTTCAAATACTTTGTCAATGGTGTCTTTTGATATCATGAATTAATATGGGTTTTTTTAAATTATAACAAAACTACATAAAAAGCACAAATTCTATTCCATAAAAAAACTACAATATTGACTTATATTGTAGTTAATTTTTTCACCCAAAATAAAATCTTAAGAAACTGCCTTCAACTTTTTAATAGTGGATTTGGTCAATTTTCTTTCGGCATATTTTCTAGTCACTATTAACTTTTTCTCATCGCTACCAGGTAAATCAAACATGGCATCGGTCAAAATTTCTTCGCAAAGCGAACGTAAACCACGAGCTCCTAATTTGTATTCTGACGCTTTATCAACGATAAAATCCAAGGCTTTTTCTTCAATGGTGAATTCAATTCCATCCATTTCGAATAACTTGGTATATTGCTTGATAATAGCATTTTTAGGTTCGGTTAAAATAGATCGTAACGTTTCTTTATCTAAAGGCACCATAAAAGTAAGAGCAGGCAAACGACCAATAATTTCCGGTATCAAACCAAAAGATTTTAAATCACTTGGCAAGATATATTGTAATAAGTTTTCTTGATCGATCTTATCATCAGACATTGAAGCGCTATAACCAACGGCTTGCATATTCAATCGTTTACTGATCAATTTATCAATACCACTGAATGCACCTCCGGCAATAAATAAAATATCTTTGGTATTTACTTCTACAAATTTTTGATCGGGATGCTTTCTACCACCTTTTGGCGGAACATTAACTACTGTTCCTTCCAATAATTTCAATAAAGCTTGTTGCACTCCTTCACCGGAAACATCCCTAGTAATCGAAGGATTATCACTTTTACGAGCAATTTTATCAATTTCGTCGATAAAAACAATGCCTCTTTCGGCCTTATCCACTTTGTAATCTGCAGCTTGTAACAAACGTGTTAAAATAGTTTCGACATCTTCTCCCACATATCCTGCTTCGGTTAAAACCGTAGCATCAACGATAGCAAAAGGAACTTCCAACATTTTAGCTATAGTTCTAGCAATTAATGTTTTACCAGTTCCTGTTTCACCAACTAAAACGATATTACTTTTTTCAATTTCAATATCATCATCTGATTTAGTAGGATCTTGCAGTAAACGCTTGTAATGGTTATAAACCGCAACCGACATTACCTTTTTTGCCTGATCTTGCCCAATAATATATTGATCTAAAAAACCTTTAATTTCAGTAGGTTTTTTAACTAAGAACTCAGAAGAAACTTTGTCTTTTTTATTGGCAACGGTTTCTTCTATAACAATACCATGAGCTTGTTCAATACATCTATCGCAGATATGTGCATCAACACCAGCAATTAATAAGTTGGTTTCTTCTTTCTTTCGTTTACAAAACGAACATTCTAATTCTTCTTTTTTCGACATACTTATCTTTTAAATAAAATCGCTTTATAGTCGCAATCTAAACTCGACTGCTTCTAATTTTACAGCTTAAAGTTTGATTATTTACGAACCAAAACTTCATCAATCATGCCATATTTTTTAGCTTCATCTGCTTTCATCCAATAATCTCTATCAGAATCTATTCGAACCTTATCAATTTTTTGACCTGAATGTTTTGCTATAATTTCATATAACTCGTCTTTTAATTTCAATATTTCACGAGCAGTTATCTCAATATCAGATGCTTGCCCTTGAGCACCACCTAAAGGCTGATGAATCATAATTCGTGAATGTGGCAAGGCGGAACGCTTTCCTTTTTGCCCGGCACACATTAATACGGCTCCCATGGAAGCTGCCATTCCGGTACAAATTGTTGCTACTTCTGGTTTAATAAATTGAATCGTATCGTAAATACCTAAACCAGCATACACGCCTCCACCAGGTGAATTTATATAAATAGAAATATCTTTAGACGAGTCAACACTTTCTAAGAATAACAATTGTGCTTGGATGATGTTTGCCACATAATCGTCAATTGCTGTTCCTAAAAATATAATTCGATCCATCATCAAACGAGAAAACACATCCATTTGTGCAACGTTTAACTGACGCTCTTCAATAATATATGGTGTTACACTGCTTACCAATTGATCGATATGCAAACTGCTAATACCTTGATCTTTAACTGCGAATTTTTTAAATTCTTTTCCGAAATTCATGAGAATTTATTTTAA
>RCMY010005548.1_pt1 | contig 10693 bp, 8 predicted proteins | sample 2041341 | NCBI WGS metagenome assembly RCMY01 (sample SAMN09708234, study PRJNA481090) | Marine sediment metagenome, whole genome shotgun sequencing project.
CGTGAGCGGCGTGATCGTCGGTCAGCGACGGCGACGGGGTGCCGATGTGGGTGCGCAGGCGGATGAGCGTCGGACGGTCGGTCTCAGCCTTGGCCTCGAGTAGCACCCGTTCGAGGGCATCGGTGTCTTCGCCGATCTCGCCGGCTTCGATCACGTGCCAGTTGTAGGCCTCGAAGCGCTTCGAGGGGTTGTCGTCGAGCGCCATCTCGGTCGGACCGTCGATGGTGATGTGGTTGTCGTCGTAGATCACCACGAGCCGACCCAAGCCGAGATGCCCGGCGAGCGATGCCGCTTCGTGGCTGATCCCCTCGGAGAGGCAGCCGTCGCCGGCGATCACGAACGTGAAGTGGTCGGTGACGTCGCTCCCGAAGCGAGCTCGCAGGTTGCGCTCGGCGATGGCCATACCCACGCCGTCGGCGAATCCCTGACCGAGCGGGCCGGTCGTGACCTCGACACCGGCGGTGTGTCCGGCTTCGGGGTGGCCGGGCGTTGCCGAGTCGAACTGACGGAACGCCTTGAGATCGTCGAGTTCGAGCGCCGGCTGGTCGGGCGAACCGGAGTTGGTGAGATAGAGCATCGAATACAGCAGGATCGATGCGTGACCGGCCGAGAGGATCAATCGATCACGATCGGGCCAGGTGGTGTCGGCTGCGTCGTACCGCAACACACGGGTGAAGAGGACGTGCGCCAGCGGTGCAAGGGCCATCGCCGTGCCCTGATGGCCGGAGTTGGCAGCGTGGGGACCGTCGAGCGAGAGCCCGCGGATCACGTTGATGCCGAGCTGGTCGGATGCGCTGTTCGTGGTGGTGGTCACCACGTCACGCTACTGGCCAAGCCAGCGCCTCACGATCCCTTCGGGACCAAGCCGAAGCGTCGTAGGACGTTCGTCGTCACCGTGGCCACGGCGGGATCGGTCTGGAGGCCGAAAACCCAGTCGGTCGTCCCGATCACGACCACCTCTCCCCCACGGTCACCGCTGGGGCGCCCAACAGCGACGATGGCATTTCCATGCCGGGCACGGGCGAGTGTGTCGTGGTCGATGCCCCCGTGGATTCGTTCGGCGATGAACTCGAGATCACCCTGATCGGAGAGTGCAGAAATCGACGACGGGTACTCACCGACCCCGATGTTCGACGACGGCGAGAAGGCGACGATCTCGAGCTGTTCGGGGGTCGAGTCGCCGCCTGCAGGAATGGGGAGCTGATACTCGTCGAACTGGATTCGGCAGCCGAGCGTCTCGTAGCCGACCACGCCGTCTCGGGCGCCGAGCAGATCGCCGTATCGCAACTCGGTGCCGGCCAAGATCCAGTGATCGCTCCGATACACCGTGAACGCACCGGAACCCCGCGGGGTCGCGAGACCGAAGCGGTTGTAGAGCCCCCACGCCGAGCCGCCTCCGAGGAACGACGCCTCGGGCCGACCGACGACGGGGTCAGCCCACATCCCGGTCATCTTCGATGGCTCGGTCGCCATCACCGGATCGGTCTCATGGGCCGAGTACTTGTGACAGACCATCGTGGCCGCCGGACCGTCACCCTCGACTCGAACCTGCCAGAACATGGTGTTGCCGGAGAAGCTCGCGTAGTTCCCTCCTCGGTCGACGTGGGCCTCGACCGCGGCACGCTGCGATGCCGACCAGTACTCGTCGTGACCGACTCCGAGCACCAGGTCGTACCCGTCGAGCGCGGTCGAATCACGTTCGAGATCGGCCGACACTGCGTAGTCGAAGACGAACCCGAGCCCTTCGGCCCACTCCACGAAACGCCGCTCGAGACTGAACCAACCGGACGACCCGATGCCTGCCGGGTACGCATTGGCCAGTCGATATCGCTGGAAGTGTTCCCCGTTCACGTCGGGCTCTTCACCCCACCGAGTCGGACGCGCCTTGCGATCGTCACGCTCGACCTCGGGTCGGCACAGCATTCCCCGACCGAATGGTCGCCGGTACGAGACCTGACTCCCACCGGTGTAGAGGCTCATGCCACCCCAGGTGTTGTAGGCATTCCACGTGTTCGTCGCGAGCACGAGCAGGGCGTTCGATCGTGAGCCCGGCGCCGAGGGCCTCACCACGAAGCCGGCGTGAGCGACCTCTCGTCCTGCCGGGGCACCTTCAGCGGTGAGCGTCACGAGGTAGAAGCCGCTGGCCCACGACTCGGGGATCGCGACCGTGGTCGACACCGGCCACCGGCACCCGTTGGCGTCGGCGTCTGGCGGGGCCGGGGTGTGCCTGCCTGTCAACCCGACCGATTCGTGGACGACCTCTCGTTCGGCCCCCCATCGCTCGATCACCATGTCGTAGCTCTTCGCCGTCGTCGACACGTGCAACTCGACGACTTCACCCTGCCGATAGCTGAGCTCGCCGCAGTACGCCTCGATCTCGTCCCAGAACGTGACATCGTCGGCGAAGGTCCGGCCACGTTCGTCGACGAGATTGGGCATCTTCGTATCGGTCATCGGCCGAGAGTACCGGCCGTCAGCTGGAGGGTCGAGAGCTTCGGCGGACCGGTGAGATCTGACGCAGCGGACGAACACTTCACCGGGTTCCTTCCCGCCGCGTAGGTCTTCTGCCCGGCAACTCGGGCGCCGGACCGCGCACGACCCGGACCGCGCACCCGGACCGCGCACCCGGACAGCGCGCGACCCGGACAGCGCACGACCCGGACAGCGCGTGATCCGGGGGACACGAAGCATCGGGCTGATCTAGTGTTGAACATGCCTTTCCACCACGTCGCCTACGCCACGCGAGACGTCGATGCCACAACCGACTTCTACGAGCGTCTGATGGGTTTCCCCCTCGTGCACACCGAGATCCAGGCGCTGGGTGAGAGCTGGATCCGCCACGTGTTCTACGACACCGGTGGTGGCGAATGCATCGCCTTCTTCCAGTTCGACGGCATCGGAGAACAGCCCGACTATCACACCGATGTCTCCGACGGTGTCGGCCTCCCGGTGTGGATCAACCACGCGGCGTTCCGCGCCACCGAGGATCAGCAGGAGAACGTCCGGGCCCGCATGACCGACGAGGGAATCGAGCCGGTGATGGAACAGGATCATGGCTGGTGCCATTCGCTCTACTACCTCGATCCCAACGGGATCATGGTCGAGCTCTGCCGTGACACGCCCGGTTTCGAGCCGGACCCCTCTGAGGCCAAGCGATTGCTTGCCGTCGACCCTCTGATCGAAGCAGCTTCGAACGAGGGAGCACACTGATGCCCCGCCTCCGCCAAGTCGGCAAAGCCGATGCACACCCGCTCGCCCAGTCGATCTATTCGATGCTGTTCGGCGACCGCGATCCCGTCGAGTCGCCCGGCACCGCCACCGGAACACCCGGTGATTGGTGGACCGTGTTCGCCCTCGTCCCCGACGCGTTCGATCACACCACCGCCGGCTTCCAGTTCTACCGATCGCCCGATCGGCTGCTTGCCCCGAGGCTGCGGGAACTCGGCCAGATCCGAGCCGGGTACGCCGTGGGCAGCCAGTTCGTCTTCAGCCAGCACTGCAAGGCGATGCGCGATGCGGGCTACACCGACGAGCAGGTCGAGGCGATACCGAACTGGTCGACCGCCGATTGCTGGGAACCGGTCGAACGGGCGCTGCTGGCCTACACCGACTGCCTCGTGCTCGAGCACGGGCGAGTTCCCGACGCCTTGTTCGAGCAGCTCCAGTCGATGCTGTCAGACGAAGAGATTCTCGAATTCACCTACATCACCAGTACCTACGCCATGCACGCAACGATGACCCGAGCGCTCCGGCTGGAATTCGACGACGTCGACGAACGAGTCGTCGAGGTCCCCGATCCACACGGGAACCGCGCCGGCCTCGATGTGATGGCGATGGTCGACACCGGTGACAACGACGACACCACTGACGACGACAGCACCGGTGCCAGCGACAGCACCTGAGATCTCAGGACACCACCACGGCATCGTGGCGTGCTCCGAGGCGTCGCTCGTCGGCGGTGTGGACGCGCACTTCGTACCACGTCGAGAACATCGGACCGTGATGGGTGGGCGGGATGCCCGAAGGCACCTCGAACTCGACGGTGTTCGGACCGGCGACGAGGTTCCGCTGCGTGATGATCGACCTCGTCACCTCTGGTCCCCCGGAACGGCCGGGTCGCCTCACGAGTTCATAACCGACGATGGACGCGACCCACCGGCCTGCATCGTCACGAGGGACGTCGACCACACCCCAATCACCGCGACTCTTGACCACGGCCTGCTGGGTGGCCGTCGCAGCGGGCCGAAGCGCGTAGCCCCGTGGACGGGCCCAGGCAGGGATCGCTCGTAGCCAGTCCGTCGAGTCGGCGCTCGGCCGCACCGCTCCACCCACCATGACGGTCCGACGGACCGTCGGTACCTCGAGTCGATGGACGACCGACTCGGCATCGTTCCCATCGACGTCGACCCGCAGATCCCACCAGCGCAGACCGGCCTGCGTTTCGAACGGAGGGGTCAGGCGCCGCCGGAGCTCGAGCGAGAAGTCCAGCCGGCGTGTGTCGGTGCCATCCGCACGGAGTTCGATCTCGGCCTGCGCCTGGACCGATGCGACCTGACGATCGCCAGACTCGTCCATCTGTACGAGCGACACGACCGCACGGTCGACCTGCACCCGTTGACCGACGAGGACGTGGCCCGACACCCTCGCACTCGTTCCCTGAGGGTCACGACGGGTCTCCCGCACGATGAGCGCGACGCCGCCGGCGACCGTGCACTCCGACGGGCGCGGAGCAGACGCGAGAACCGATCCCGGACTCAGTTGTCGGACGATGCCAGTCACTGACTGTTTACTCGTCAGATCCGGCGCCGACCTTGAGGCGCTCAGGTGGGGTGGGGGGTCGTGGCGATGAGGGATTGGAATTCTTGGGGGGTGACGGGTCGGCTGAAGTACCAACCTTGACCGCGTTTGCAGCCTTGGCGGAGGAGGAGCTTTCGCTGGGCTTCGGTCTCGATGCCCTCGGCAAGGGTGACCATGCCGAACTCCTGAGCGAGGCCGATCACGGCACGAACGAGGCGGGGGTCGCCGACGCCGTTGTCGCCGCTCACGAAGCTTCGGTCGATCTTCAGTACGTCGACGGGCAGTCGGCGCAGCATCGACAGTGAGGAGAACCCTGTCCCGAAGTCGTCCATCGCGAGGAGCATGCCGAGCGAACGAAGCTCGTGCAGCAGGTCGATGCCTCGGTCGAGGTTCGACATGACCGAGCTCTCGGTCACCTCCAGACACAGTCGATTCGCCGGAAAGTCGTGCCGGGCCAGGACATCGGCGACGGCCATCGAAAGCCTCGGGTCGTTGAGCTGGGCAGGCGACAGGTTGACCGACACGGTGTAGCCCGACGGCCAGGTCGAGGCGATCTCGATCGAATGCTCGAGCATCTGGAGTCCGAGCTGCATGATGAGGCCGGTCTCCTCGGCAACACCGATGAACTCGTCCGGTTGCACCGGACCGATGACCGGATCGTGCCAGCGGGCAAGGGCCTCGGCCGACACGATGGTCCCCGTCTCGATCTCGACGATCGGTTGGAGGTGAGGAATGATCAGCCCCTGGTCGAGCGCGAGCGGGAGGCGCTGCATGATCTCGTTGCGGCGAACCACCTCGGAACGAGCACCGTCGTCGAACTTCGCAAACCGAGCTCGCCCCGAATCCTTCGCCCGGTACATCGCGGTGTCTGCATCCCGCAGGAGCGATCCCGGGAAGGCCGCAAGGTCGCCACTCGTCGCGATTCCGATCGACGCGGTCACGGCGAGATGGAGTCCCTGGAGGTCGACCGGCTCGTTGACGGCCGCCTGGAGTCGACCGGCGATCGATTCGAGATCGTCGATGTTCGAAATGCCTTCCACCATGACGATGAACTCGTCGCCGCCGAAGCGAGCGACGAAGGCATCGCGCCGCGTCGCCGACTGCAATCGTGCTCCGAGCTCCGACAGTAGCATGTCACCGGTCGCGTGCCCGTGGCTGTCGTTGATCAGCTTGAAACGGTCGATGTCGACGAAGAGCAATCCGACCTCTTGGTCGGTGTCGGCAGCTCGCACCAGCGCTTCACCCAACTCGAGTTCGAGCGATGCCCTGTTGCCGAGGCCGGTCAAGGGATCGGTCAACGACGCGATCACGCGGTCGTGTTCGGCGAGCTTCCTGTCGGTCACGTCGCGTACGTACATGGCGACGCAGTCGAGATCGGGCTCGTCGGGCAGATCGTGGAAGACCACTTCGAGCCACGCGGGGCCGCTCCCGACGAGGTAGGTCTCGACGTCGATCGTCTCACGACGATGGTCGACGAAACCTCGGAATGCCTCGGCACACATCTCGCGGATCACCGGCTGGACGTCGAGAGGGATGAGGTCCAACCATGCGTTCCCGAGCAGCTGCTCCGGTGCGATGCCAAGCCTGCGCCACGAGTCGGTTGCAAACGACACCTCGCCGTCACGATCCATCAGCAGCGCATGATCGGAGCCATGTCGGGTGACCGCTCGGAGCATCGCCTTCGACTCTCGTCGAACCGATTCGGCTCGACGGCGCAGCACGGCAGAGGTGATGACGTCGGCGATCGAGCGCAGCAGACCGACCTCGGCCGACAGGAACTCACGAGTCGTGTGCACCGAATCGAAGCCGATGAAACCGAACGTCGTGCCGTTCGCCAGCAGCGGAACGGCCAGCAACGATTGGATCCCTTGCGCCATGAGCATCTCGCGCTCCTGACGATGGTCAGGCAACGCCGCGACATCGGGAATGACGACCTCGAGTCCCAGGTCGAAGTTCTCGATCCAGAGCCCAGCCATCTCGATCGGCACGCCTTGGAGGTTCTCGATCTCGGGAGTGATGCCCTCGGCACACCACTCGTGGGTGTTGTCGGCCACATCCTCGTCGAATTCGAAGGCATACACCCGGTCGACCTCGAGGAAGGTCCCCAACTGGAACAGGGCCTGATCGATCCCGTGATCGAGATCGTCGACGGCCAACCAGACGAACTCGGCGATGATGGCATGCACCAACCGCTGCATCTCGTCGATGGTGTCGAGCTCACGCTGGAGTTCACGAGCGCTCGAAAGATCCGTCATGAGGAAAGTCTCGGTCTACGAGGGTCGGAAATGAGGCGCTCCAGAGCGCGCTGTCTCTCGCTGGCGACCATGCAGGCACGTCAGATCGACGCCCTGCGTCGTCGAGGCAACGCCGGCTGATTCGACTCGTCGCCTCGGTTCGAGCTCGTGCTTCAGTCTCGAGGCTCGGCCGACTGGCGACGAGCCCAGCGGTCGGGACGCTCGCCCGGCTTGAGCGACGAAGGGTCCGGTGGCCGCTCGGCACCATCGAGGTCGGTGTCGTCGCCAGATTCACCGGAACCTTCGCCCTCGACGACCCTGCCGCCCCGAAGCCTGATGGAGCGGTCGGACCGGTTGATGAGCTCGTCGTCGTGGGTACTCGACACGACCGAGATGCCCTGCTCGACCAGTGTCGACAACGCATCGACAAAGGCTGTCTTGGCCTCGGCATCGAGTCCGGTGGTCGGCTCGTCGGCGAGCAACACGCTGAGGGGGCGTGCCGTTGCCACCAGCAGACTGGCCTTTTGACGTTGCCCCTTGCTCATGGCTCGTGGGAAACGGTCGAGCAGCTCGAAGGCGTCGAGTGTCTCGATCAGCTGCATCGAGCCTGCGTCGGGCTCCTTGCGGTCGTGCAACCGGGCGACGTAGACCATCTGATCCCACAGTGTGAGGTCATCGAACAGTGCAGGCTGATCAGGGACGAAGCTCACGATCGAGCGTGCGGCGATGCCCCCCGCCGGAGCACCGTCGATACGCACGCTGCCCCCCGTCGGGCGGATCAGCCCGGCCGAGACCATCAGGAGGGTCGACTTGCCGGCACCGTTGTGACCGACGAGCGCAGTCGTTCCTGGTTCGATCACCAGATCGTCGATCTCGAGTGCGACCGACTTTCCGTAGACCTGGCGGAGCTTTTCGACCACGATCATGAACGCTTCTCCAGCGGGTAGGTGGCAACGACGGCTGCGCCGACGACGAGGAGCGCGACGAGCGACTCCCAGGGAGCATCGAGCTCGTCCGGATGGAGCCATCCGTGTGAGATCACGATGGTGAGTCCGACGACCATCACGGGTCCGAGCAGTGCACGCGCCCACAGCGCCGGCCCGAGGCCGCCCGGGCCGAGCAGGGTGGCCATACGAGCGAGATCGGGCGATCCCAGCCGGCCCTGTGCCGCAGCGGCGAGGGTGCCGAACACGAACAGCCCGAGAACCGACAGGCCGACCGTGGGATCGATGGCGACCTTCCAGCCGACAGCGACGAGGCCCAAGACGGTGGCGAGGACGACCGCAGTGGCGGTCTGGCGTCGCAAGATGCTGGTCGAGGGATTCGGATAGTGGACGAGGAAGCCGATCTGGCCAGTGGTCGTTGCCACCGGTGACGACAGTTCGATCCCGGCGATGAACCCGACGCCGGCAATGGCGAGCGCGATCACCCCGTCGGCGGGATCGGTCCAGATCACGAGCAAGGCCGTCGCCGCGGCGATGACCGAGAACTGGCCCAGTCGAGCGAGCCAACCATGCTCGACCGATGCCAGATATCGCCACAACTGGAGCGGCATCCAGGGCCGGGCGAGGTTGGCTCGGGGTCGACCCTCGGTCTGGTCGATGGCCCGACGCAAGCTCACGAGTACCTGCTGGAAATCGAAGCTCAGCATGGCAGACCGCATGTCTTCGAGCGCCGATGCACGCCGCCACAGGTGGTCGATCGGGACTTCGGGGAGCGACCAGACGGCGACGGCGATCGAAGCGACGAGCGTCGCCAGGAGCACGATCACTCCGGCGGTCGACGCCAGCGAGATGTCGGCGACCACCACGATCACGACGGGGGCCATGATGGCCAGATTCGCGGCGATGTGAAGCGTTCGCGAGTCGGCGTGGCCCTTGAACACCACCAACCAACTCACCGCGCAGCAAACCGATGCCAGCATGGCCAGCATGGCAATCACCGACGACCGGCCGGCCTCGGCGAACCCGAATGACTCGGCATCGCTCATGGCCAACAGGACGGTGACGGCGATCGCGGTCAACACGGCATAGGCGACACCCTGTCGGAGGAGCCGAGGCAGAAGCGAGACTCGCAGCGGGCGGGGCGAGAGCAATTCGTGCAGCACCCCGGCCCGGTTGACGAGGAACGGTCCACCTCGGAACCCGATCCAGACCGAACCGACGATTGCGAGCGCCGCCATCACATCGAGTGTGCGCTCGAACCCCGACACATCGCTGGGCAGCACCACGGCCAGGCCGTTGCCGTAGATGGGAAGCAGGAGCCAGGCGATCACGGCCAAATAGAGGCTGTAGAGGTCCTCGCTCAGTTTTTTGCCGGGTGCGGCCATCGCCTTCAGGATGCCAGCTCCACGCTCGCACGCACCAAGAACGGGATGCCAAGTGTCACATTTTTCGGGCCATTCGACCCGCTAGAACTGTCTCTTTGGATGGTTCGATTCCCGAATCAATGTTCTGTTGAAATGAGTTTTTTCATGTCACGTCTCCTCAGCCTCATCGCCGCACTCGCCATGACCCTTGCTCTGGCCGCCTGCTCCTCCGACGACTCCGAGGGAACCACCTCCGAGGGAACCGAAGCCTCATCGGAGACCACCGATGACGGCGCCGTGGAAGAGGGCGAGACCGACGAAGAGGGCGAGACCGAAGAAGACGGCGCCATGGAAGACGGCGATCACGCCGACAGCCTTCCCGTCGTCGGCGAAGTGACCTTCGAAGGCGATGCCGTCGAGGCAGGCAGCCAGCTGGTGCTCACCGTCACCGACCTCACCGACGCCAACCCCGACACCGCACTCACCTCGGAGCAGACCTTCGAGATCGAAGACGGCACCAGCCCGATCGCCTTCGAGATGTTCGTCCCGAACGCCGATCTCGATCCCGGACTGCGCTACGCCCTGCGTGTCCAGATCCTCGATGCCTCCGGCACACAGATTCTGACCACCAACAGTGCGAACTTCGTCGAGCTCGGTGGCGACACCGCCGACATGGGCTCGCTCACCCTCGTGTCGGCCAACTGATCGTCGCCGTTCGCTTCTCGTCGTTCGCTTCTCGTCGTTCGCTTCGCTCACTTACCGAGTTACTCGCTGGCGCTCGTAACGTCGCCGCTGGACCCGGTCGCAGAGTCTGAGCTCTCTTACCGAGTTACTCGCTGCGCTCGTAACGTCGACGCCGTTCGCCGAGTCTGAACTGATGACAAACGGCCGACGCTGGACCCGGTCGCAGAGTCTGAACTGACAACAAACGGCCGGTGGTCGGGTGCTTTGCACTCGACCACCGGCCGCTGTCGTTTTCTGAGTTGCTGTTCGCTTCCTTGCTTAACGAGTCAGAGCAGGGTCGAGAGGAATGCCCGGGTACGGGTTCGATCCTCGCCGTTCGTTGCGAACTCCGACGCAGCGAAGTGGGTGACGCCGGCGGCGGTGAGCTCGTCGACGCGTCCTCGACAGGTTGCCTCGTCACCGATGATGGCGAGATCGGCCGGACCTTCGAGGCCTTCACGATCGAGCATCGCCCGATAGGACGGCAACTGGCCGTAGATCACGAAGGTCTCGGCTGCTTGTGCCCGAGCGGCGTCGGCATCGTCGGTCACCCAGATCGGGAGGCCGGCAACGACCTGCGGCGCAGGCCGGCCGGCGGCTTCGGCGGCTTCGGCGATGACCGGCACGGTGA
>RCMY010005549.1_pt1 | contig 10692 bp, 7 predicted proteins | sample 2041341 | NCBI WGS metagenome assembly RCMY01 (sample SAMN09708234, study PRJNA481090) | Marine sediment metagenome, whole genome shotgun sequencing project.
GGGTTACCGGCTCTTTCAGGAAAACTGCGGCCAGAATAAAGGTGAAAATGGTGGAGAGCTGATTCAGAATGGCCGCCACGGAAACCAGCCGTCTGCCAGCGTGTGCTGCACCGTAAACGGTCGATAGCCCCATCCAAGCGCAGGAGCTGCACTTCAACGTAAGGGGACTTCATCTGTGTGGCAGTTTTGAGGGTTTACGACCAAAAAACCCTTAGAATACTGAAAAATAGCATTTTTTGGGTTGATTTTGGTGCCCAGGAGAGGACTCGAACCTCCACACCCTTGCGAGTACTAGCACCTGAAGCTAGCGCGTCTACCATTCCGCCACCTGGGCAGGTGTCGTGAAGCAGGCGTTTATCCCCCGACAAAACCAGTGTCAACGTTGATTTCACAGTTAACCACCATATTGCCTTATAACCTTGTCGAAACCGCTTGGGGACGGTAGAAAAGTCAGCAAAAGTGCATAGCCCGGAGGCCTTTCATGTCAAAGCTTGTCACCATCTACGGCGGATCAGGATTTGTTGGTCGCTATATCGCACGGCGCATGGCGCAAGCGGGCTGGCGGGTTCGGGTTGCGGTGCGCCGCCCGAACGAGGCGCTGCATGTCAAACCCTACGGCGCTGTCGGACAGGTCGAGCCTGTTTTCTGCAATATCCGCGATGATGCCAGCGTGCGCGCCGTGCTTCAGGGGGCCGATGCGGTGGTCAATTGCGTGGGCACGTTCGATCGCAAGGGGCGCAACAGCTTTCAGGCGATCCAGAACGAAGGCGCCAGCCGCATTGCCCGCATTGCCGCGGAAGAAGGTGTAGGCAACCTTGTTCAGATTTCGGCGATCGGTGCCGATCTCGATTCCGCCAGCGCCTATGCCCAAAGCAAAGCCCAGGGCGAGGCGGGCGTGATCAAGCATTTCCCAACTGCCGTTATCCTGCGCCCCTCAGTTGTTTTCGGGCCTGAAGATCAGTTTTTCAACCGCTTCGCCGGGATGACGCGGTTTGGCCCGATCCTGCCGGTGGTGGGTGCCGAGACCAGGTTTCAGCCGGTCTATGTGGATGATGTGGCCCAGGCCGCCGTCATGGGCGCGATGGGCAAGGCCAAGCCCGGTATTTACGAGCTGGGCGGTCCCGAGGCGGTCAGCTTTCGCAAGCTGATGCAACAGATGCTGTCGGTGATCCGCCGCCGCCGTCTAATCGTGAACATTCCCTTTGGGATCGCGTCGGTGATGGGCTGGGTGATGGATCTGATCCAGACGGTGACCTTGGGTCTTGTGCCCGCGCAGATCACCAGAGATCAGGTCAAAAGCCTTCGGGTGGATAATGTCGTGGGCCCCGATGCCCGTGGTTTTGCCGATCTTGGGATCACCCCGGTTGCGATCGAGGCCGTATTGCCCGATTACCTTTGGCGGTTCCGCCCGGCGGGCCAATACGAGGCGATCAAGGAATCGGCAAAAAATATGCGCGCTCACTGAGCCGTCAGAAGTAGGAAAATCCCAACAGGGACAGTCCCAGAATGACCCGGTAAATGACGTAGGGCGTAAAACTGACGCTGCGCAAAAGGCGCATCATCAGGCTAAGCGCCAGCAAAGCTGCGCCAAAGGCAAACAGCGCGGCAATTGCCCCGTCGCGCAAAAGGGCCATGTCGGCGTTTACCGCCACCTTGCCCCCCAGAAACACGCCGCTGGCAAAGATCGTCGGTACCGACATCAGCATCGAAACCTTGGCAGCATCGCGGCGCGCATAGCCAAGAAAGCGCGCGCCGGTGATTGTAATGCCCGACCGTGACGTGCCGGGGATAAGCGCAATCGCCTGCCAGAGGCCGATTACAATGGCGTCCTTGATGTTCCAGTCTTCAGCGGTTTTCACGCTCTCGCCGGTCTGATCCGACCAATAGAGCAACACCCCAAAGACAAGCGTGGTCCAGCCAATTACGGTCATCGAACGCATTTGCTCTTCCAGCCCGCTCAGCTCGAGTATCAGGCCAAAGGCAATGACGGGCACCGAGGCGATAAGCAAAAGCAGGGCAAGGCGCGCGCCAGGCGTGTCGGCGCGGCCGCGCAACAGACGGGGAAGCCCGGCGATCGCATCGCGCAAATCCCCCCAGAAATAAATCATCACCGCCAACAGCGTGCCCACATGCACGGCGACGTCAATCATCTGTCCCTGATCCTGAAGCCCGGTCAGTTTGGGCAGAAGAATCAGGTGCCCCGAAGAAGAGACCGGCAGGAATTCGGTGATTCCCTGAACGATGGCAACAAGGAAGATATGAAATAGCGGCATCGCCAATGTCCTGCTCGGGTTTTTCTTCTCCTATAAAACATTGTCTTTCAAAGGCAAACTCCAATCTAGGTCCAGATCGGACTTAATTATTAGGGATTTTGCCAGAATCCTCTGATGCGGGGGGGATTATTTTTACAATAGGTCATCCTTTATGACTTTTAATTGATTATGGACTATTATAAAACCTGCGACAGAACCAGAGTCGGGAGGGCTTGCAGTGGCTAAGCAACCAATGTTGAAATTCATAAGCGTGGGCCGGGATATGCCCGAAAAACGGGGCGCCGACAAACGGCGCCAGGATTTTGATGAAATCTATGCAGAATTTGCAGACGCCAAGGCCAAGGAGCAGGCCAGCCGGTGCAGCCAATGTGGCGTGCCTTATTGCCAGACCCATTGCCCGTTGCACAACAACATCCCCGATTGGTTGCGCCTGACCGCCGAAGGGCGGCTCAAGGAAGCCTATGAACTTAGCCAGTTGACCAATACCTTCCCCGAAATCTGCGGTCGCATCTGCCCGCAGGATCGCCTGTGTGAAGGCAATTGCGTGATCGAGCAATCCGGTCACGGCACGGTCACCATTGGCGCGGTTGAAAAATACATCACCGACACCGCATGGCGGGAAGGCTGGGTTGAAACCATCAAGCCGACCCAAGAGCGTACCGAGTCTGTTGGCATCATTGGCGCGGGCCCCGGTGGCCTTGCGGCGGCTGATGTGCTGCGGCGCGCCGGTGTTCAGGTGACGGTCTATGACCGCTATGATCGTGGTGGCGGTCTTTTGACCTATGGCATCCCCGGCTTCAAGCTTGAGAAAGACGTGGTGATGCGCCGGGTCGAGCAGCTTGAAAAGGGTGGCGTGACCTACGTGCTGAATTGCGACGTGGGCAAGGACATCTCGTTCGAGGATATTCGCAATAAACACAACGCAGTGATGATCGCGACCGGGGTTTATAAATCGCGTGACCTGCAAGGGCCAGGCGCCGGCGCTAACGGCATAGTACCGGCGCTCGACTATCTGACCGCGAGCAACCGGACATGCTTTGGCGATAGCGTACCAGAGTTTGAAAATGGCGAGCTGAACGCCGCAGGCAAGCGCATCGTTGTGGTTGGCGGTGGGGACACGGCCATGGACTGTGTGCGCACGGCGATCCGTCAGGGCGCAAAATCGGTGACCTGCCTATATCGCCGTGACCGGGACAACATGCCCGGAAGCCAGCGTGAAGTTCAGAACGCCGAAGAAGAAGGCGTCAAGTTTGAATGGCTGAGCGCGCCCAAGGGCTTTGCCGGTGATCCGGTGACATCCGTGAAAGTGCAAAAGATGCGCCTTGGTGCCCCCGATGCCACGGGTCGTCAAAGCCCCGAGCCGATTGCAGGCGCCGAGCATGACGAACCCGCCGACCTTGTGATCAAGGCGCTTGGGTTTGAGCCTGAGGATCTTCCGACGCTCTGGAATCAAAAGGAATTGGAAGTAACCCGCTGGGGCACCATCAAGGCTGAATTCACCAGCGGGCAAACCGCGATGGATGGCGTTTTTGCCGTCGGTGACATCGTGCGCGGGGCCAGCCTTGTGGTTTGGGCCATTCGCGACGGGCGCGATTCTGCGGCGGCGATTCTCGAATATCTGAACGCAGCCCAGGCCGTCGCGGCCGAATAGAGTTGAGCGTGGTTAACGCCGCACAAGCACCTGAAACAGGGAAGCATCCCTGACCCAGCGAACGGGGGACGACACAGATGACGAAAGCACGAGAGATCACCGGAAATTGCCTGTGTGGCACGGTGACGATACGCGCAACCGTAACCGACCCGATTGTCAGGGCATGTCTCTGCGGCATGTGCCGTAAGCACACCAGTTCGATGTATATGTCGCTGACAACCGATCCCGGCAGTATCAAGGTTGAGGGACCTGCAAAAACTTTCCGCTCGTCAGAATGGGCCGAGCGTGGATTTTGCGAAAAATGCGGATCGACGCTTTGGTATGCGACGGTCGCAGACGGTCAGAAGCACATTTCGGCTGGGCTGTTTGACAATGCTGCCAATGCGTCGCTGAAGCTGGAATTCTTCGCCGATGCCTGCCCGGATGGGTATGCGCTGGCTGGAGACCATCAAAAGATGACGACCGAAGAAACGATTGCGCTGTTTGCGCCCCAGGAGGGAGAAGACAAATGACCAAATTTGATGCGGGTTGGGTGCGCAACGAAGAAGCCAAGCGCAAGTGGCTGGCCGAGAACGGCATGTATTCCGAAGAGGAAGAGCATTCTTCCTGTGGCGTCGGCCTTGTGGTGTCGATTGACGGTAAACCAAGTCGGCGCGTTGTGCAGGCCGGTATCAATGCCCTCAAGGCGATCTGGCACCGCGGCGCGGTTGATGCCGACGGCAAAACCGGTGATGGCGCGGGCATTCACCTGCAAATTCCGGTGCCGTTTTTCTATGACCAAATTCGTCGCACCGGTCACGAGCCGGAACAGGATCGTCTGATTGCTGTCGGTCAGGTGTTCCTGCCGCGCACCAACTTTGGCGCCCAAGAGGCGTGCCGCACGATTGTCGAAACCGAAGTGCTTCGGATGGGGCACGCAATCTATGGCTGGCGCCACGTGCCGGTTGATGTGACCTGTCTTGGGGAAAAGGCCAACGTGACCCGCCCCGAGATCGAGCAGATCCTGATCACAAACGCCAAGGATATCGACGAGGAAACCTTCGAGCGCGAGCTTTACGTGATCCGTCGCCGGATCGAGAAAGCCGTGAACGAGGCCGGAATAAGCGGGTTTTATATCGCAAGCCTGTCCTGCCGGAGCATCATTTACAAAGGCATGATGCTGGCCGAACAGGTGGCGGTGTTTTACCCAGATCTGATGGACGAGCGCTTTAAATCCGCCTTCGCCATCTATCATCAGCGCTATTCAACCAACACCTTCCCGCAATGGTGGCTGGCACAGCCGTTCCGCATGCTGGCCCATAACGGCGAGATCAACACGCTCAAGGGCAATGTGAACTGGATGAAAAGCCATGAAATTCGCATGGCAAGCGGCGCGTTTGGCGATCTGGCCGAGGACATCAAGCCGATCATCCCGCAAGGCTCTAGCGATAGTGCCGCGCTTGATGCGGTGTTCGAGGTTCTGGTGCGCGCCGGGCGCAATGCGCCGATGGCGAAAACCATGCTGGTGCCGGAATCCTGGTCAAAACAGGCCGAAGACCTGCCCGCCGCCTGGCGCGATATGTATTCCTATTGCAACTCTGTGATGGAGCCGTGGGATGGCCCCGCCGCACTGGCTATGACCGATGGTCGCTGGGTTTGCGCCGGGCTTGATCGCAACGGTCTGCGCCCGATGCGCTATGTCGTCACCGGGGATGGTCTTGTGATTGCAGGCTCTGAGGCCGGAATGGTGCCGATAGACGAGTCAACCGTTAAGGAAAAAGGCGCGCTCGGGCCGGGTCAGATGCTGGCCGTGGATATGGCCGAAGGCATTCTTTACCACGATTCCGAGGTCAAGGATAAGCTTGCCAATGCCCAGCCCTTTGGCGAATGGGTCGGCAAGATCAACGAGCTTGATGAAAAGCTGGCCGTTGTCAGCGAGGCCCCGATCTTTACCGGGGCAGAGCTGCGCCGCCGTCAGATCGCCGCCGGTTATAGCATCGAAGAGCTTGAACAAGTCCTCGCGCCGATGGCCGAGGATGGCAAAGAGGCGATCGCCAGCATGGGCGACGACACGCCAAGCGCGGTTCTGTCCAAGCAATATCGCCCGCTTAGTCACTATTTCCGCCAGAACTTCAGCCAGGTGACCAACCCGCCCATCGACAGCCTGCGCGAATTTCGCGTGATGAGCCTTAAAACCCGGTTCGGCAATCTCAAGAACGTGCTGGATGAATCCAGCGCGCAAACGGAAATTCTTGTGTTGGAAAGCCCGTTTGTCGGCAACGCCCAGTGGATCGAGATGATTCGCCAGTTCAATGCCGATGTGACCGAAATCGACTGTAGCTTTGCACCGGGCAAGAACGCGCTGCAAAAGGGTCTGGAACGGATTCGCGCCGAGGCAGAGGATGCCGTGCGAAGCGGCTCTGGCCACCTCATCCTGACCGATCAGAATCAGGGCGAAGACCGTGTTGGTATGCCGATGATCCTTGCCACCAGTGCGGTGCATAGCCATCTGACGCGCAAGGGCCTGCGGACCTTCTGTTCGCTGAGCGTGCGCTCGGCCGAATGTATCGACCCGCATTATTTTGCCGTGCTGATTGGCGCGGGCGCGACTGTGGTCAACGCCTATCTTGCCGAAGACAGCATCGCCGACCGGATCGAGCGGGGCCTGATTGATGGCTCTCTGACCGAGGCGGTTGCCCGCTATCGCGCGGCGATTGATCAGGGTTTGCTGAAAATCATGTCCAAGATGGGGATTTCGGTAATCTCCAGCTATCGTGGCGGCCTTAATTTTGAGGCAGTCGGCCTTAGCCGTGCCATGTGCGCCGAATATTTTCCGGGCCTCACCAGCCGGATTTCAGGCATCGGCGTGAGCGGCGTTCAGGCCAAGCTTGAAGAGGTCCACGCCCGCGCCTTTCGCGGCGGGCAGGACATCCTGCCGATTGGTGGCTTTTACAAAGCGCGAAAATCGGGTGAAACCCACGCTTGGGGCGCGCAGAATATGCACATGCTACAGGTGGCCTGTAACAAGGCCAGCTATGAGATGTGGAAGCGCTATTCCGCCGCGATGCAGGCCAACCCGCCGATTCATCTGCGCGATTTGATGGCGATCAAGCCAATGGGCGCGGCGATTCCGATTGAAGAGGTCGAAAGCGTCACAGCGATCCGCAAACGCTTTGTCACGCCGGGCATGTCGCTTGGGGCACTGAGCCCCGAGGCGCATAAAACGCTGAACGTGGCGATGAACCGGATCGGCGCGCGCTCTGACAGCGGCGAAGGCGGCGAAGATCCCGCACATTTCACCCCCGAGGCCAATGGCGATAACCCGTCGGCCAAGATCAAACAGGTCGCCTCTGGCCGGTTTGGTGTGACGGCGGAATATCTCAACCATTGTGAAGAGCTTGAGATCAAGGTGGCACAGGGCGCCAAGCCCGGCGAGGGCGGCCAGTTGCCCGGCGTGAAAGTGACCGATCTTATCGCGCGTCTGCGCCATTCGACCAAGGGCGTGACGCTTATTTCACCGCCGCCGCACCACGATATCTATTCGATCGAGGATCTGGCACAGCTGATCTATGACCTCAAACAGATCAACCCGACGGTCAAGGTGACGGTCAAGCTTGTCGCGCAATCGGGGGTCGGCACGATTGCCGCCGGTGTGGCCAAGGCCAAGGCGGATGTGATCCTGATTTCGGGGCATAACGGCGGCACCGGGGCAAGCCCGGCAACGTCGATCAAATATGCCGGCCTGCCATGGGAAATGGGCCTGACCGAGGCGCATCAGGTTCTGTCGATGAACAACCTGCGTGAACGCATCACCCTGCGCACCGATGGTGGCCTTCGTACTGGGCGTGACATTGTCATGGCCGCGATGATGGGCGCCGAGGAATATGGCATCGGCACCGCCGCGTTGATCGCGATGGGGTGTATCATGGTGCGTCAGTGCCAGTCCAACACCTGCCCTGTCGGGGTTTGTACGCAGGACGAAGCGCTGCGCGACAAGTTTACCGGCAATGCCGATAAGGTTGTGAATTTAATTACTTTCTATGCCACCGAAGTGCGCGAAATCCTCGCCGAGATCGGTGCGCGGTCGATGGATGATATCATCGGACGGGCAGATTTGCTGGCGCAAGTTTCTCGTGGGTCGGCGCATCTGGATGATCTGGACCTGAACCCGCTGCTGATCACAGTCGATGGGGCAAAGGCGATCAAATATGACCGCAACAAGCCGCGCAACGCGGTTCCCGACACTCTGGACGCTCAGATCGTCAAAGACGCCGCGCGCTTCCTTGAGGACGGCGAAAAGATGCAGCTGGAATATGCGGTGCAAAACACGTTGCGCACGATTGGCACGCGGACGTCGTCGCATATCGTCCAAAAGTTCGGGATGCGAAACAATCTGCAAGCGGACCATCTTACGGTGAAGTTAAAAGGATCGGCGGGGCAAAGCCTTGGTGCATTTGCAGCGCCGGGACTGAAGCTGGAAGTCAGCGGTGATGCGAACGATTACGTCGGCAAAGGGCTGTCGGGGGGCACGATTGTGGTGCGTCCAGCGATGAACAGCCCGCTGGTGGCGTCTGAAAATACGATCATTGGCAACACTGTGCTTTACGGAGCGACGGCAGGTTATCTGTTTGCCGCCGGCCGTGCGGGTGAACGGTTTGCTGTGCGCAATTCCGGTGCGAATGTTGTGATCGAGGGCTGCGGGTCCAACGGGTGTGAATACACCACCGGTGGCGTTGCGGTTATTCTCGGGTCGATTGGCGCCAATTTCGGGGCCGGTATGACGGGCGGAATGGCGTACCTTTACGACCCTGATCGCCAATCACCGCCACTGATTAACATGGAAACCTTGGTGACCTGTGGCGTGACCGTTGAGCATTGGGAAACTCAACTTAAAGATCTGATTGAACGACATCTGAAGGAAACGGGCAGTCGCAAGGCCGCTGACATCCTGCAGCATTGGGACCTTGAGCGCGGGAACTTTGTGCAGGTCTGTCCAAAAGAAATGCTGGTACATCTGCCTGCGCCGCTGGTTATCGAAGCGGCCGCAGTGCCTGCGGAATAACGAAGAACGCACCGCTTTAGGTGGTGTCTAAATGCGGCTGTTTCCGGATCAAAGACAAACCTCTTTAATCCGGAAGCAGTCACTTTGGTTAGGATTTCCGTCCTTCGTTAAAGGCGATGGAGCTTGGGACATTTGGCGGGGGCAGGCAGTTCTGCCAGTCCAATAACCGTGTTTCGTAGCGACAGTTTGGACAGCAGTAAAAGATCAGTGCTTGACCCTAAGGGTGGTGCTGCGATGAATGGCGTTATGGCTCGCAAAACCCGCAAAGCAACTCCGACCAAACCTGCAGTGAAACTCAGGGATCGTCCGCGCTTGTTCGTGCGCAGCGTCATCAAGTACATTTTTCGAGGCTTTCTAATCATGATCGTTTTGGCAATTTTCGTGACTGCGGCGTTTAACTACGTGGACCCTCCAACGACCCCCTACATGTTTTCCGAAGGTCGCCGTGTCGGGGGTGTGAACCATTCTTGGGTCGACATGGAGGACATTGCACCGGTGATGGCGCGGTCTGCCGTTGCCGCCGAGGACGCGAATTTTTGCTTGCATTGGGGTCTGGATGTGAACGCCATTCAAGCGGCATTGGAGGACGGCAGCAATCGGGGCGGGTCGACGATTAGTCAGCAGGTCGTGAAGAACGTTTTCCTATGGCAAGGGCGGTCGTGGCTTCGCAAGACATTGGAAGCGTTGATGACGCCGTTGGTCGAGGCCGTCTGGAGCAAACAACGCATTCTGGAAGTCTACCTCAACGTTGCCGAGTTCGACGAAGGCGTGTTCGGGGTCGAGGCCGCAGCCGTGCATTATTTCGGCGTGTCAGCGGCGAATTTGAGCGCTGTACAAGCGGCGCGGTTGGCGGCGATATTGCCCAGTCCGAAAACGCGGTCAGCGTCACAGCCCACGTCCTTCGTCCAGCGACGCGCATCGAGCATTGCTGATGGGGCTGCCACAATCCAAGCAGATGGCCGCGCATCGTGCTTTGAATAGCGCTCGACGTGGCGCTTGGGATTGTAACGGCGGGCCTGTTGAGGCATTGAAGGACCAGTTTAAACTTGGGGCCCTTGATGAACCGTCTTTATCATTATCCATTGTCGCCGTTCTCCCGCAAAGTGCGTCTGTCACTGGCTGAGAAGCGGATCGAGGTTGAATTGATCGAGGTGCGGTATTGGGAAAAAGAACCTGATTTCCTGCGCCGCAACCCGGCTGGCAAGGTGCCTGTGTTGAAGATGGGCAATCGCACCATGGCCGACAGCACCGCAATCTGTGAATATCTGGAAGAGACTTATCCGACGCCGCAACTGCTGCCCAATGGCGCCGAGAGCCGCTATGAAGTGCGCCGGTTGGTGGCGTGGTTTGATGATAAGTTTAACGAAGAAGTCACCGACAAGTTGATGGGCGAGCGGGTGTTCCGTAAGGTGAAGGGCACGGGGTACCCCGATAGCGCCAACGTCAAGGCGGGCTCAAAGGCGATCAAGTACCATCTGGATTACATGCATTGGTTGCTGGACCAGCGGCGCTGGCTTGCGGGCAATGAATTGTCGTTGGCGGATTTCGCGGCGGCGGCGCATCTGTCCTGTCTGGATTATGTGTCTGACGTGGATTGGAACCGCAGCGAAATCGTCAAAGACTGGTATGCGAAAATCAAGTCGCGACCTGCGTTCCGGTCGATTTTGGCGGACCAGATTTCAGGGTTTCCGCAACCGCCTCATTACAACGATCTGGATTTCTAAGTG
>RCMY010005550.1_pt1 | contig 10692 bp, 10 predicted proteins | sample 2041341 | NCBI WGS metagenome assembly RCMY01 (sample SAMN09708234, study PRJNA481090) | Marine sediment metagenome, whole genome shotgun sequencing project.
CTCGCCAACGAACCCAATATCCGCGAAGTCGTGCTGTTTCCGATGAACCAGAAGGCCGAAGACCTGATGATGAGCGCGCCGAGTCCGGTTGCCGCCAAGCAGTTGCGGGAATTGCATATTCGCGTGGTCGAACCGCCGAAGGAAGGCTAACCTCAAGTCCGTTAGTGGTGAGCCTGTCGAACCACGCTAATCGATACTCGCCTTTTGACAGGCTCAGGGCTAACGGAAATTGCATATGATCTCCCCTAAACAACATCACTTCCGATCTTCCTACGGCGAAATCTGCTATTTCGAATGGGGCAGGGCGGGCACTGGCCCCCCCATTTTACTGCTTCACGCCACCGGCTTTCATGCGCGATGCTGGGACAAGGTCGTCGAAGCTTTTCCTGATGATACTCACGTAATTGCGGTCGATCAACTGGGTCACGGACGAAGCGACAAGCCAGCCATCACCGACTGGGCGATGATTGCCGGCGCGACCGCCGAGCTGCTCGAATCGCTCGGCATCCGGTTTGCCGTCGGAGTGGGGCACAGCATGGGCGGCCAATGTCTGGTGCAGGTCGCAGCGCGATTGCCTGATCTGTTCGAGCGGCTTGTGTTGATTGACCCGGTGATCATGGATCGCACAGCCTATCAAAATCCGGGGGATTTTAGCGCTACCTACGAGATGGTAGCCAAGCGCCGCAACAGCTGGACCGGACCGGACGCGATGATCGAGCGATTTCAGGATCGCCATCCCTACAAGCTTTGGGACCCGGCGGTGTTGCGAGATTATTGCGAATATGGCCTGCTGCCGGACGGCGAAGGCGGTTATGCACTGGCCTGTCCGCCACAGACCGAGGCATCGGTCTATGCAACCAGCGCGACCATCGATCCGTGGTCAATGATCGACGAGATCACCCTGCCGGTAACGATATTACGCGCACCGCAGATCAAGCAGGATGATGTTTTCGATTTCGCTTCTTCGCCCACACCGCCTGAGCTAGCGGAGAGTTTCGTTCGCGGTACCGATATTTATTTGCCCGATCTCACCCATTTCATGCCGATGCAGGATCCGAAACGAATTGCAGAACTGATCCTTGACGATCAGGGTTAACCGGTTGGCCGTTCGAGTGGATCTGATGTATATTGGCCCATTCGGGGCGAGCCTGTCGAAGCTTGTTTAGGGACGAAAGATGTCGTTGAGCGTTGTTCGTCCTTCGGGTTGACGGGTTCAGGGCGAACGGAGTTAAAATGACCATAGATCTGTCCGATTATGAATCCGGCGAAAAATATGACGGCGATTATGGCGAGGCGCTGAAAGCGCTGCAGGACCGGCTGGCGAAAGTCCATTTCAAGCATATTATTCACGGTAGCCGGTCGATGCTGGTGTTCGAAGGTTGGGACGCGGCTGGCAAGGGCGGGACAATCCGCCGGATGACCGCGGAATGGGACCCGCGCTATTTTGATGTCTGGCCGATCGGCGCGCCTACAAGGCAAGAGAAAGACCGCCATTTCCTCTGGCGCTTCTGGCAGAAATTGCCGGGCAGCCGTGAAATCGGCGTGTTTGACCGCAGTTGGTATGGCCGCGTGCTGGTCGAGCGGGTCGAGAATTTCTGCACCAAGGCCGAATGGAAGCGCGGCTATGACGAGATTAACGAGTTTGAAGCCCAGCAAATTGATGGTGGTACAAATCTGGTGAAACTATTCTTCCATACGACACAGGAGGAGCAGGATGAACGCTTCGCCAAGCGGATCGACACACCGCACAAGCGCTGGAAAATTACTGCCGAGGATTTTCGCAATCGGGAAAAGCGCGATGACTATCTCCATGCCATGAATGACATGTTCGAAAATACCGACACGCGCTGGGCGCCATGGAAGGTGATTGACGGCAATGACAAGAAATCCGCTCGCATCGCTGCCATGATCCACGTTGCCGAGACGCTGGAAGCGGCATTGCCCGATGAATTGCCCGAGGCTGATCCGGAGCTGGTGAAACTCGCTGAGGAAGCGTTCGGGTATGAGGCTAAGGATTAGCCGACGATCAGATTGATGACGGCTACGGTTACGGGCGCGTAGGCGAGCAAGAGAGACCCTGCTCCTTGCACGAATCATATCGCTCGACTAGGCCATTTTCAGATATCGCGAAGCCGAAAAACTGCGGCGGAGATATTTTGGGGGAAATTTGCAATGTCGAAACGGCAGATCGCTGCCCTTCCTTATCGCGCTGACGATTCTGCCATAGGTGCACCCGCTCGCATCATGTTGATCACCTCCCGCGAAACCAAAAGATGGATCATTCCAAAGGGCAATATCAATGCCGGTCAGCTGCCCCACAGCGCTGCCGCACAGGAAGCGGAGGAGGAAGCGGGCATATTGGGTGCAACGTGCCCGACGCCGCTTGGCAGCTATCGCTATCGCAAGAAAAAGCGGAGCGGGGCGTCGGTTTGGATTGACGTCAAGGTTTTTCCCTTCGCAGTGACCGAGGAGCTGCAAACATGGGATGAGCAGCATGAGCGGGATCGCCGCTGGTTCTCGCTTGAGGATGCGGCGAATGCGGTTGATGAGGAAGACCTGCGTAACCTGATCCGCTCATTTGGCGACGCTGATTTTTGGGCTGCCACTAGAGCAACCAGCATCATTGATACAGTCGCACAAAAAACAGGGGTCAATACTATGCTTGCCTGGTTTCAACGCCTGCTTCCGCAGCAGGGAAATTTTTTCGAGCTGTTTGAAAGCCATGCTGCGACCTTGGTGGTAGGGGCCGACGCGCTCGCCCGGTTGCTTCAGGGCGGTGACGGAATGGCCGACCATATCCGGGAAATTATCGAACGCGAACATGATGCCGACGAGATTACCCGCGAAGTTCTAAATTCGGTGCGGCGGACTTTTCTGACACCATTTGATCGCAGTGCCATTTCCAGTCTTATCGCCGCAATGGACGATGCCATTGACGAGATGCAGAAAACCGCCGGCGCGATCGAACTATACGATATCAAGTCTTTTGATCAGGAAATGATCGATATGGCGGCGATCATAGTCGATGCTGCGCGGCTGACCGCAGAGGCCATGCCGCTGCTCCGCGATGTTGCCGACAATGGCGAGCGCCTGCAGGAACTGACCGAACGGCTTGTACGCATGGAGGGCCATGCCGACGAGATTCATGCCGCGGGTCTCAAAAAACTGTTTCAGGAGCATGGCGCATCCGACACGCTTCATTTCATCATCTGGCGCGAATTGTACAAGCATATGGAGCGCGTGGTGGATAGATTTGAGGATGTTGCGAACGAGATTGACGGTCTCGTGATTGACCACGCCTGAAGCGCCGCAGGATAATGGATCACAGCCTCGCTTTTCCGCTCCTGTTCGCGCTCGTCGCGCTCGCGCTCGCTTTCGACTTTTTAAATGGTTTGCACGATGCAGCCAATTCGATCGCGACGGTGGTTTCGACTCGCCTTCTGTCGCCGGTCGCGGCTGTTGTCTTTGCTGCATGCGGCAATTTCGCTGCTTACTGGCTGGTCGGGCTGCACGTGGCCGAAACAGTCGGCAAAGGGATTATCAACAAGGATGTGGTCACTCCCTCCGTCGTTTTCGGCGCACTTGTCGGCGCGATGTTCTGGAATGTGCTGACCTGGCTTAAGGGGATTCCCTCTTCCTCCAGCCATGCCCTGATTGGCGGGCTCCTCGGTTCCGGTATCGCCCATGCCGGGTTTAGCGCGGTGGAATCTTCCGGCACCACCAAGACAATGGTTGCGATTTTCCTTTCCCCGATGATCGGTTTCATGATCGCAATGACACTGATGCTGGTGACATCATGGCTCTTCAAGCCGGTTCAGCCACGCAAGGCCGAAAGTGTTTTCAAGGTCTTTCACCTCATGTCATCGGCAGCCTATTCGATCAGTCACGGAGCGAATGATGCGCAAAAAACGATGGGGATTATTGCTGTTCTGCTCTATTCGACCGGCTATCTTGGCGGTGAATTCTTTGTCCCCAACTGGGTGGTTATCAGTTGTTACCTCGCGATATCCCTGGGCACGCTCTCCGGTGGCTGGCGCATCATCAAAACCATGGGTACGAAGTTGACCAAACTCAATCACCACAATGGATTTTGTGCGTCTGCGGCAGGCTCCGTGGTCGTGTTCGGTGCCTCGGCAATGGGTATTCCGGTATCTACGACCCATGCTATCACCGGTAGCGTTGTGGGCGTGGGAGCGGCAAGAAGGGCCTCTGCGGTAAGGTGGAGTGTCGCAAGCCGGGTCGTGATGGCATGGTTTATCACCATCCCCGCCAGCGCGGCGGTTGGAGCGCTCTTCTACTGGCTGACGCGTTTATTTTAGCATCCTCGCTACCTGTTTGAATCAAAAATTAAACAGCCTGATGAGGCAGGAGTCCTGCTTGCTCTGCAGGGCTCTGCGGTTTCAATTGCCGCTCGCAAAAGGGGCGCTTGACGATAACATTTCGACAATAATCGAAATTTGATTGACTCCGAAAAATTACTTCTATATTTCGATGATTATCGAATCATTGGAGTTGTTCATGGAATCAGAACAGGCCGTTACCGCCTTGGCGTCGCTTGCTCAGGCGCATAGATTGTCGATATTCCGCTTGCTGGTGCAGGCCGGGAACGATGGTCTTGCCGCTGGAGCGATTGCCGAGAAACTGGGCGTTCCGCCCAGTTCTCTGTCCTTTCATCTGACGCACCTGACCCGCGCCAGCCTGATCAGTCAGGAGCGGCAGTCGCGGACATTGATCTACCGCACGGACTATGCGGTCATGAACCAGCTTGTCGCCTATCTACTCGAAAATTGCTGTGCAGGGGATGCCTGCGCAGTCGACCTTCTCATGTCCAAAGGAGCTTGCAAATGAATAGAATGCACATCCATCTTTCCGTGGAAAGTCTTGAAAAATCGGTCGATTTCTACTCGAAACTGTTCGGCACCGAACCCAGTGTTTTGAAGGATGATTATGCCAAATGGATGCTCGAAGATCCGCGCGTCAATTTTGCGATGTCGAGCAATCCGGGTACGAAACGCGGTGTTGAACATATCGGCATTCAGTCGGAAACTGCTGAAGAGCTGGCCGGCGTTTACGGCCGGATAAAGGATGCGGGCGGAGCGATATTTGACGAGGGTGCAACGACATGTTGCTATGCGCAGTCCGAGAAAAACTGGACTGTTGACCCGGATGGCATTGCTTGGGAAGCCTTTCTTACAAACGGTGAAGTGACCGAATATGGCACCCGGGTCGATCTTGGCCAGTTGGAGTCTGACAATGCGGCAGAGGGGGCTTGCTGCACCCCGCAAATGCAACCGAAGCCTGCCACGATATCCTCCTGCTGCGGATAGGCGCATTGGGTCTTTTTGAACGCTGGCTTTCATTGTGGGTTGGATTGGCGATTGTCGCCGGCATCCTGTTGGGAAACGTTGCGCCGGGACTGTTCGATCTGATTGCGCAGCTGGAATATGCTTCGGTCAATCTGGTAGTAGCGTTGCTCATCTGGGCGATGATTTTTCCGATGATGGTCGCGGTGGACTTCGGCAGTCTGCGAGATATCGGCAGCAAGCCGAAGGGATTGATTATCACTCTTGTCGTGAACTGGCTGATCAAGCCTTTCACGATGGCCGCGCTCGCCGTGTTGTTCTTCAACTTCATCTATCGCGGGATTATCTCCGGCGAGGATGCACAGCAATATATTGCCGGGCTGATCCTGTTGGGTGCGGCGCCGTGTACCGCGATGGTGTTTGTCTGGTCGCAAATGACCAAGGGCGATGCCGCTTATACATTGGTCCAGGTGTCGGTGAACGACCTGATCATGATCGTGGCCTTTGCACCGATTGTCGCCTTGCTGCTGGGTGTTACCGATATCAATATTCCCTGGCAGACGCTGTTGTTATCGGTGGTGCTCTATGTGGTGATACCGCTTATCGCCGGAGCGATTACCCGGCGGGCTGTCCTTGTTAGCCAAGCGGGCGATATTGAGGCGGTGGACCGTTTTACTGCCCGCTTGAAGCCTGCTTCGATCATCGGGTTGTTGGCGACGGTCGTTCTGCTATTCGCTTTTCAGGCTCAGACCATCATTTTGCAACCCGTGCTGATAGTGTTGATCGCGATTCCGATCATATTGCAATCCTACGGCATATTCGCCGTCGGCTATCTCGCTGCATGGATGTGGAGATTGCCGCATAATATTGCGGCACCTTGTGCGCTTATTGGCACGTCCAACTTTTTCGAACTGGCGGTTGCGGTTGCGATTGGCCTCTTCGGCCTTTCCAGTGGAGCGGCGTTAGCCACGGTTGTCGGGGTATTGGTCGAAGTTCCCGTTATGCTATCGCTGGTTGCGATAGCGAACAGGACGAAGAAGAACTTCGCCAGCTAAGCATGAAAACCGAATTTTCCTCTACCACCGCGGATGCAGGATAGGATATTTGGGCCAATCGTAGAATGTCAATCCCCTTGGCGGGCGTGATACCAGATTGCACAACCGGCAAAAAATGTTGCTATTGCTCCGCTCGCTCCGGCCAACGGCACTGCACCCAGACCCAAACGCACGGCCGCAATATTCATGCCGATAGCGATCACGCCAGCGATCATACTGACCAGACCGAGAACCCGGCCAATGGTCTTGTCTTTACGAAACAGCGATAGTCCGAATGATAATGCAGCCAGTCCCAGGATGGCCTTTGCCAGAAAATAGAACAGAAACGATCCCGCAACAACGGTACCCATAAGCGGGGCAAAGTCCGTACCGGCTGTGGTCGCTGGCAGAAACATAGACAGTCCGATGCCCGACTGGACCATATTTATCAGTCCGGCCAACACTAGTGCAGACCACCCCCATTGCATATCCGGGGACCGGACAAGGCCAATCAGCGAAGCAAGTGCAATGCCGGTAAACAACATAAGTTCCGTGGTCCAGATTGTAGACCGCAGAGGCCAGCCTTCGATAATCCCGACACCGCTGAGGGTCGCCATATATAATAGCTGGGAAGCAACGGTGAGCAGCAGCATGATCGATATAGATATTGCGATATTGCGCGTCGGCTGTGGCATGGTTTCTCCAGAATTTCCGGTGGTTTGATGGCTATTCGATTTAACACGAAAATGAGTTACTACTGAAATGAAAAATTATTAACCTCGGGGCGGCTGTGCGTACGCGATGTGCAGGAATGCAGGTTAGGATTGAAGACCCCCACACTACGGATCATAAAAAGCGGATCGCCTACTGAAATAATCATCGATCCGACCGTGAATAGAATTTACAATGAATGAGATTTGAAGGAATCGCTAAGTGTTGCGTAAAATCGAGGTCGCCCAACTCGAGATGGGAATGTTCATCCATTCCATGGAAGGGTCATGGTTTGATCACCCGTTCTGGCGATCGCGGTTTCTGTTGAATGATAGCGCGCAGTTGGAGCAGATTGTTTCCAGTGATGTGGACCGCGTCACAATAGACGAGTCGCGAGGCAAGAAATTGTCTCCGTCGTCGAAGCCCGTCGCGCACTCTGAAGCTGGAGAAGCTCCCGTGCCTTCGCTAAACTTGGCCAAGGTGCGAGAGCTGTCCGCTGTCGCACGGCCCAGATCCTATTTGCGGGATGTCGCGGAACCGGTCTTCAACCGACTGACTCCGCGCGAGTATGCAGCGGAGGTGCGCAAAGCATCCAGCACGATCAGGCGCTCGCGAGCTCAAGTCATGAAAGTGTTTGAAGACGCGCGGCTCGGCAATTCGGTCAAGTCGCGCAAATTGGCCCCTCTGGTGGTACAGATATCGAGATCGGTCAATGTCGAGCCGACAATCATACTCAATATCGCCCGGCTAAAAACCGAGGCTGAATATACCTATCTGCATTCTGTTGCGGTATGCGCCCTGATGGTTAATCTGGCCCGAAAAATGGGTTTTCCCGAGAGGCAATTGCACGATATCGGTATGGCCGGACTTTTACATGATATCGGCAAGACATCCATTCCGGACAGTATCCTGTCCAAGCCGGGAAAGCTGAATGAGAGCGAATGGACCACTATCCGCAACCATCCGCAACGGGGTCATGAAATATTGTCAGCATCGAAAGGTATCAGCGACGTCGTGCTTGAGGTCTGTTTAAGGCATCATGAGAAAATGGACGGAACCGGATATCCGGGCGGTATATCTGCCGACAATCTCAGCATCTTTACCCGCATGTCCACCATTTGCGATGTCTATGATGCGATCACTTCCCAGCGTTCCTATAACTCGCCCCTTTCAGCCTCAGAGGCGCTTGCGGAAATGCTGTCCTGGTCGGGCCACTTCGACCAGCTCATCCTTCGTGATTTTGTCGATAGTCTTGGGATATTGCCCGTCGGAACGCTGGTGCGCCTGGACCAGGGTGAACTAGCCATGGTCATTGGAGAATCGCCTTCCAACTATTCAGCGCCGATTGTGCGAAGTTTCCGTTCTCTGGACAAGAATCGCGACATTATTCTAAAAGACATCGACACCGGTCGCAACCGAAAGCAAAAGCTGCTCGCCATAGAAGATCCGGCAGACTGGGGCTTTTCAAATTGGCCGGGCTTTTCTGCAGAATTGTTAAGCAAACCGGCAGCCACATGATCGTTTGAACGACACGTGCCGTTGCAGGACAGATAAACGCCGGACAATTTCACGACCGAGAACTCAGGTGTCGGCTTGCAGGATTTTGCGGACTTCGACCCTTAACCCCGGCCGTTTTTTCCGATATAGCGCGACAGCGGTGTCTCGCTCCGGATCGTCGGGCCGCGCGGGTTCTTTGTGTCGTAGACCACCGCATTTTCCAGCACACGTTTGACATAGTTTCGGGTTTCCGAAATCGGGATATCCTCGATCCACTTGACCCAGTCGATCCCGCCCATCCGCGGGTCACCGTTGGCGCGAATCCATTTGTTCACATTGCCGGGGCCAGCGTTGTAAGCCGCGATGGCCAGCGGGTAGCTGCCGCCATAATAATCCATCATTCGCCCGATATAGCCGCTGCCGAGGCGGATATTATATTGCGGATCATCGGTCAGCGAAGAAAGATTGTATGATAGGTTTGCCTTGCCGGACTGTTCGCGGGCCGTGCCGGGCATCAGCTGCATCAGGCCCCGGGCGCCAGCATGGCTGATTGCGCCCTCGGCAAACTGGCTTTCCTGCCGGGTGATTGCGTGGATGAGAGTCCAGCTGCTTTCATGGCCAAACGGCACCGGCATGGTCGGGAAGGCGGTTTCGTCAATCGCGCCGACACCGGTGCCGAGCGCACTGATTCCCTTGATCACGCCCAGATCACGCGCGCCGATGCGGGTGGCAAGGTCGCTGATCAGCAAATAATCTTTCGCGGTTTTTGCATTGCTGGCCAGCGCACGGTGAAAGCGGATCTGTTCGCGCCAGGGTCCGGTGCGGACCGAAGCTTTGGTAGCGATGACCAGCGGTTCATTATCATAGGTACGTCGGTCGGCATCGGTGATTTCCACGTCCGGTTTGCGGTTAAACACCGGCAGCGGACGGCCAAGTCGTTCCAGCGACAACTGACCGTAGAAATAGTCGGGGAACCGCGCCGCTTTCTCGAAATAGGCATTGGCCTGTTCGGTCTGCCCGGCTTCGGCAGCCGCACGGCCAGCCCAATAATAGCCTTTCGAGGTGATGTTGGGCGAATCATAGGATTGCGCATAGAGATCGAACATGCGTATCGCCTTCGCCGGCTGGCGCATTCCGTTGAGGGCAGAAGTGCCGGCGACCCAAACGAGATCGGAATATTTGTCGCGTACGCGGGAATTCTGGTCGGCGATCCGGGTCGGCGTGTCATAAGCGTCCTCGATTTTCGACGCGATATCATAGGCCAACGTCCATTGCCGGTCATTGGCCGCCGCTTCTGCGTTGAGCAGTAGCGCTTCAAACCAGGTTTCGGGCACGGCAGGCTTGACCCGCAACGGCAGTCTGGTTGCCAGCAATTGCCGTGCCGCATGACTTTGGCCGCTGTTGCGCAAATAACGGGCGCGATCCGCCAGATAGCCTGCATCGTCGCGAGCTATGGCGCCGACCGCGCCAGCCTGCGCATTGGCGTCGGATGCTTCGGTCAATTGAGCCAGTCGGGCAGCAAATACAGGTCGTCTGGCATGAGAGGTGAATACCAGCTGGCGGGCCGCATCGCGAGTTGCCCGCGCCCAGAGCAGCGCATCCATCCGGGCGTCATGATCGTCAATCGTCAGAACGGAACTGAACCGGGATATCAGCGCGACTTCATCCTCATCGGTCAGTGTGCCGCCGCGCCACGCCTGTTTGGCCATGGCATTGGCTTTGTCTCGCTGTCCTGTCGCTTGCAGTGCAACCGCATATTTGGCGGCACCGGCATTGGTGACCGGTTCGAACCTGTCAAAAAAGGCAATCACCCGGCTGGGCGAGAAACTGTTGATATTGATCGCCTGCTCGGCATTGCGCTGCATCCGCGTATCTTCCGGCCAGCCCGGATAGGTCACCAGAAAACCGGCATAATCCTCAAAGGAATAATTGTCGGACTGGGTGAGCACCCGCCAGCGTTGCAGGCCTAGAACGGCATTGCCGCCGGTCGGATCGGATAGTCCGCTTTCGGCTCCCTGCCAGCTTATCTGTTCGGCAGCCATGCATGTAGCAGGAGATAAAAGCAGCGCCGCGATGACAATTCTTGATACCATGCTGGACATTTTAGGGGTAGGCTCCTTATCAGGCGCTGAACGGCGAACTATATC
>RCMY010005551.1_pt1 | contig 10690 bp, 6 predicted proteins | sample 2041341 | NCBI WGS metagenome assembly RCMY01 (sample SAMN09708234, study PRJNA481090) | Marine sediment metagenome, whole genome shotgun sequencing project.
TGCGGATTATGCTGGGGATCAACACTCCCATCAACCCTGATTTTTGCGTTCATACAGGTTGTCAGCATATTGGGTGACATCCCGCTTGGCTGGGGAAGATTCGCCGTAAAGGTAGAAGGGACTAAAGCGTTATAGACCCCATACTCGTCCGACACGGTCCGTCCGATTTCCCGGCCTGTCCAGTCGCGGATAGAAACAGGCAGGAAAGGAGGTGCATACTTCTCACCAAACTGCGGTGAGGCTGGGTCATATTCATTGGCGGTATCATCGAGCATAAAGCCGATGATGTGACCGGCGATGGGCACCTCGGTGAAGAGAGAAAAATCCGCTGCTGCGTTCTGATTTCCGGACAGGAGAACTTCCTTCCGATCACAAAGAGGCAGCTGCTGGGTAGCAAGCGGTGCAGGAACTCCTGGAAAAAGGGCCAGGTTGGCAGGAACCGTATAAGGTTCGCCGACACATTTGGGCGGCAACAGTTGTGGAACTGGCACATAGGTGTTGCCAAAATCAACGTTCCTGTCCTGAGAACGAATAACTTCATACCCTGGTGGAGGGACGACTTCAACGATATAAGCACCTGGTCGCATATAACCGACATCAGGATTATTTTGAAAATCCGGTACGTTTATCCAGGTCGGTTGCACCCCGTCAAAGTCGTTCAGGATGCTGAACGTCGGACCAAAAGCATATCCGCCGTCAAAAACCCCGGGGCGTACCTGGTTCCAGTTGCGCATACCATCATAGCAGTCTGTGGGGACTCCGCGAAACGTATAAGGATCATCCGTTGCGCTCCCGGAGTTTACACCGTACTGGCAGTTGGTCGGGAGATTATCATCCCAGCTGTCGGTCATCGCTGTGCGCAGTAAGGTGCCGGTACTGTCATACAAATTAACCGTAACATTTGGGATACCCGGTTCCCAGGGTTCCGCTGCAGCGTATTCCGGATTATCTTCAGCACGGGTAACGGCGTACATTACCACACCTGAGATTCCACCGTTTTCACCAAAACCATATAAGGTTTTACCCCATTCAACGACGTTGGTCTGCCCCAGAAAGCCTTGAAAGCCCTGGGTGAGCACCGGGCCGACTTCACTCCGGGTCCACATATCACCATTCACATTACCATCTGGATCTAACGGGTTGTTTTGCTGCTGCGGATTCAGCTGATCGCCAAACGACAAGTCGCTGCCAAAAGGTATCGGCCCACCGCCATCAACAGTGATGGTTGCACCGGTCGCCTTAAATCTGGCAAAATCGACCTCGGCAATAAACCATGAGAAAAATGGGAAATTCTGATCAAAGGGTACAAACCCTTCAACATCGGTGGGAAATGCTTGATAAATGGTACCATCACGAAAACGTAAGTTTACGTTCTGCTCAGGAATCCCCACTTCGCTTGCATCCCTAAAACCGTTTTGATTGACATCATTAAAAACGTTGTGTTCCATTCGATTAAACCACTGGAATACCGGGACATCGCCTAAGTTACAACCAGCAATGCCATTGCAGCTGCCGTCAGCCGCCACATCGATGGTAGTTTTGGCAAAGACAATGTCCAGAGCGTCATCCCAAACCACCAGTTGATATTGTCCAGGTGGCACACTGGGTATGCTGAAGTTGCCATTATCGGTTCTTTCCGCGTACAAACCATCGCCGAGCACTCCACCCGACATAGCATTCAAACCAATCCATGGGGTTGTGTGCGGAAAGGGACCACCATTATAAAAGATTGTGTCCGGTGGACTGGAAAGATGGAGATTGACCACCTGACCGATGATAGTTGATCCACCTGTCAGCACATCCGTTCTCTTATAAATCTTCGCTGGACCGGCAGGTACAAAACCGAATTCAGCATGGGGTCCTGGAGGTCCAAACTCAGCAAAGAAAGGCGGTTCGTTGGCCTTTACCCAGGCATCAATAATGTGGGTACCTTCAATAGTCGAAGTTTGTATCCAGTCGTTAGTGTTCGGTGGAACAGCCTGGACACCGTACTTACCGGGGGCCAGATTCTTGATGACAACACGACCCTCGGCATCTGATGCACAACCTCCGAGACTGGCTATAACTGGGTTACCGTCAGCATCCAGGACATAACTGCCATCAGTATTTTCCTGATAGGAGGTACACAAATCATTGCCATAGACATCCTTGGCCTGGGTTCCCGCTGAAGCACCGTACTTACCACCGGCATCTTCAAGGATTATAGAAAAGCCTGCGAGGGGCCTTTCCCCCTGGTCCCAGACGTTATTTATCGGCGCGATATCCTCATGGATAAAAATGCTTATCTGGGCGGTGGGCGTTGGCAGACTGGTTACATAGACAGTCACTTCGCCGGGCGAATTGCCCTTGAACTGGGCGCCGCCAATGTTATAACCAGGTTCTACGGTAGCAGAACCCGGCAGTACTGAAATGAAGTAATTTTTGCTTGCATCAAGCGGTATCGCAGCAGTGCCGAGAGCACCAATATTATTCTGGTCCCCTTTGGCAACCACCGGCATATAACTCCGGTGAAAACTGACCGACAGGGTATTGCGATTCGCATCGCCTACCCGCCAGTTAGGATCCAGGGCCGGTCCTACATTACCTACCTGATTCGGCTCCGTTTTTACAGTTCCGTCACCATTTAACTGGACGTGGTAGGTTTTATCCTCCTCTACCAGCCAGCGGTAGGGCGTGGTGAGTTGGTTCCCATTTGAGTCTCGTAACACGAGATTAATTGCCTGAGCAGTATTGACCAGACATACCACAAGACTGAAGCTGATAAGCACAGCCATGAGGCTTCCATAAAACGATTGCTTTGGTGTGCATTGTACATTCGGTGCATTCGGCATCTTCATCATACCCCCTCCTCTAGTTTGACTTCCAGTGGGTCGCTCTACTCACACTCCCCACCCTGCAATCCTTCACTTCCGATTGTACACTTGACTGCGTGTTTGATCTCCAGACGCTCAGCCAACAGGTTATCGAGGCCCAGCAAGACAGCTAACGATCGGGATTTTAAAAATTTTTCAAGATCATCAACTGTTTGCCATTCCTCCATAAGATAAAAAATATCTTTATTCTCTATATCCTGATAGAAATCTGCCTTGGTACAACCGCCATCCTTTACCACTTGATCGGCCAGCCCTTTGATAGTCTGGAGTATCTCCCTTCTTTTTTGAGACAGCCCATGTATTTTGATGGTGGTAACTATCATCAGTCTCCTCATATTTTGGAAAGTACAGCCGATTTCCTTATGACAAGAGCTATCAAGAACTATGCCACGACTGCCACTTTGTGGTAACTCATGGCATAGGCCACGCCCAGCAGGGAAAGAGTGCAGAAAACAATGGTTGCGGTGAGAGGATTGAAACGAAGGAATGGTGGCCGAATATGGCCAAGCGGCCATATTTGGCCACCACATATTGCAGTGAACGTCAAGTTACAAGAGATGTGCAGGAGAGAAAAGGGAACTGCTTATGGTTTGATAATTTTGTATTTAGCCATCTTGGCTCGTAAGGTGCCTCGCTGCAAGCCCAGGATTTCCGCGGCACTGTTTTTGCCGCTGACCTTCCAGTTGGCTTCCTCCAACACCTTGAGGATATAGGAACCTTCCATTTCTTCCAGCGTCAGAAAGCCGGTTGGCGATTTTTCGACGGTGTGTTTGTTTGCCAGTTTATCAGTCAGACGCAATTTGCGGCCTGGGCTGCTGATCACCGCCCGCTCAATAACATTCTCTAGTTCCCGGACGTTGCCGGGCCAGGAATAGTTTTCGAGTTGCTGCATTACATGAAGAGGAATAGTGTGAATTTTTTTCTTTAGTTTTTGGCTGAAACGCTCGACAAAGTAGGTCGCGAGCTGAGGAATATCATCGATTCTCTCTCTCAGCGGCGGTGCGGTTATCGGAAAAATGTTCAACCTGTACCAGAGATCTTTCCGAAACAAGCCCTTCTTCACGTCATCTTCCAGGTCACGATTGGTGGCGGCGATAACACGGACATCTACCTTCATTGTCTGCGAACTGCCGAGCCTCGCATATTCCCCTTCCTGCAACACCCGCAGAAGTTTCCCCTGCAGCTCCAGCGGCAGGTCACCTATCTCGTCGAGAAAGATAGTCGCTTTATCGGCAAGCTCGAAACGGCCGACCTGTTTGCTATGAGCACTGGTAAAAGAACCTTTTTCATGGCCGAACAGCTCACTTTCGATGAGATTGGCTGGCAAGGCGGCACAATTGATCTTGATCATCGGTCGGCCTTTACGCAGGCTGGTGCGGTGGATCGCCCGGGCAAAGAGCTCCTTGCCGGTTCCTGTTTCCCCGAGCAGGAGAATGGTCGTATCCGTAGCGGCAATCTGCTCTATTTTAAACAGAACATACTGGAGGGCATTACTGCTGCCGATGATATTCTCATGGTTGAGGGACAGTTTAATTTCTTCTTGCAGATAGGCACTTTCCGCCTCAAGCTGCACCTTACAGGTGGCAACTTCAGAAAGAGTATGCCGTAACCTGTCTTCATATTCTTTCTGCTGGGTAATATCCTGATTACTCGAACGATAACCAAGAAATTCGCCCTCTTCGCTGGTAACTGGCTGACAGGTATGGGCCATCCAGCGGATTTTTCCATCACGCCGGACAATGCGGAAATGCAGCTCGCGTAAATCGATTTTTTCCTTGCCGTCATGGAGGTGCTCAGCAAATTTCTCCCTATCATCCGGGAAGATTATATCGTTAAGCAGAGACGGATTATCAATAAACTCCTCGGCAGCATACCCGGTAATTCTGTGGCAGGAGGGGGAAACATAGCGAAAGGTGCCGTCCGGCCGAGCCCAACATTCCAGGTTATACGCAAAATCGGCAAGAATGCGAAATTTACTTTGCTGGTGACACAGACTGTCCTCCAGATCCACACATTTTGTTATATCGCGCACTGTTTTGATATAACAGATAAACTTTCCATCTTCATGAGTAAATACACTATCAACAGTTTCGGCGGTGAAGACCTTTCCGTCTTTTCTGCGGAATCGGGCTTCTACTGGACTCGGTTTTTCTTCATTATTCCACTGGCACTTTATCTGTTCCAGTTGCTGGTAATCTTGGCTGCAATGGTAGAGAAATTCGGCTTTCTGGCCAAGAAATTCTTCCTCCATGTAGCCAAAAAGTTTTTCCATCACCGGAGTGACCATGATGATCCTTTGTTCACCATCAATACAGAGCACTCCGTCGGAAATTGATGCAAAAATATGCTTGAACTGAGAAGTCTCAAGTTTGAGATATTTACACTCGAATTTCAGTGCAGAGACGTAGTTTTCCAAGACAGTCTGACTATCATTTTCCGTCATATCAACGACCTATTATACATTCTTGATTTGCTACTCCTAGTCGACAGGTTTACCGGTTATTAAAAATACGTCAGCTTACTCAACCAAATCACAACGGTGACAAATGCAATAAAACAGAGACAGCTAATCATACTACATCGTATCCATTTTTTTTCAACTGCAGTCATAAGCTCAGGTAAACCGAGACGGTTCTTCAGTGGCTGAAAAATCCCCGGCAGCATACCGAAGTACACCCCGATAAAAAGGCTCAGATAGAGTGGATAGCCAATAAAATTATACTCCTGCTGCAGGATGTCAAATGGGCAGTGATGCGTCGGCAGTTCATATATATATACTGAGATAAAAGATATCATAGAAACAATGGAGAAAACAAAGAAAAGAGCAGAAAACAGGGCAAGAACGTACCGAAGTACACCGGCTTGCACGAACAGGTTCAATGCCATTACAGCAATAAAGATAATACTTAAGCCATAAAATGCCATCATTGCCGGAAAAACTGGCAATGCGGCTAGGCTGCTTGCCGTGCTCTCGCCGCCGCTGCCAAAGAGCGAACCGCAGCAGGAGGTGATGATATCCGGCTCAAGCCCGAGAAAATAAGTGAGCTGAAGAATAAAATCGACACCAATACAGGGTACTATGCCAGCGAGCAGCAGGTATTTGAGACGTATGAGCGGATATTGCTCGGCTTGCTGATCAATATAATTGAGGGCGATCCAGAATCCCGATAGAAAAAAGACGATGATTTTGGACAATAATGCATACCATCCTACCGGATTGGCATTGAGCGAGCCGGTGGCACACATGGCCCCGATAAACAGACGGTGGATGTCATCCATGGTGAAAATAAATAACACGAAGGCAATTATCTGAAACCCAAGACCATAATTGACAAGGGTGGAGATCAGATAGGTCTTACGTTCCAATACCAGCTGCTTTGCAGAACTGCTGTTATAATTCCAGGAGAAGAAAATGATTGCCCCGTTGACCGCGGCATAGCAGAGCATCAGCAGGGTGATAGCTGAACCAATGATAAGAGCAAGGACTCCCGGATGCAGAATCACTTCGTATTAATCCTCTCAATCTGGCCGTCACGCATAACAATCGATCTGGTGACCAGCTGGTTATCGTGGACAAAGGGATCGTGGGTGGCAATAATGATGGTTTTGCCTTCGCAGTTTAACTGGGCAAGGGTATCGATAAACTCCTGGGCCAGCTTTCTGTCCAGGTGTGCGGTAGGTTCATCGGCAATAATGATCCTGGGTTTATTGATTAAGGCCCGGGCAATAGCAACCCGCTGCTGTTCGCCGCCGGACAGTTTTTTTACCTGCAGATGTTTTTTATTGTCGATTTTAAGCCTCTCAAGTATCGGCAAAGCCCTTTCGTTCATCATTCGTGTGCCGATAGTCAGGGGAAAGAGGGGCAGCAGCACATTTTCCAGTACGGTCAAATCCCTGATGAGATGGAACTGCTGAAAGATAAAGCCAAAGGTCTGCCGCCTTATGTCGGTCAAAAACCGTTCGGGCAGCTTCACCACATCCCTGCCGTCGACAAAAATCCTGCCGGAGGTAGGGCGGGCCATACAGCCGATGAGACTGAGCAATGAGGTCTTTCCCGAACCGCTCGGTCCGGTCAGAACAGCCACATCGCCGTTTTCAATCGACAACGATGCAGCATTGACCGCCGTCAGTTCATCGGCCAGGCCCGGATTATAAATCTTTGCGACATTGTCCACCTCTATAAGCGCCACGCCATTACCCCCTCATCACAGAATCTGGATCGGTGATTGCTGTTTTCCAGGTTGGTATCACCGTGCTGGCGATATACGGGATTATGGTGAGAAAAGCCATAATCAGCAGGTGAAAAGAGTTGAAACTCGGCGTAAGATGAAAGGCGGGAAAAAGCACCGACCACCCCTTGAGCACTGCAGCGAGGAGACTAGCGTTAAAGAAAAAAACATGCAAATAGGCGACAATCACCCCGGTGAGAAAAGAGGTCAGGGAGACAATCAGCCCTTCCCAGAATTTCAGGGCGAGAATGTCGGAGGTATCCCAGCCGATGGCCTTGAGAATGCCGATCTCCTGCTTTTCCTCAGCACTGATCCCGGTCGCTTTGTCCCAGGCCATGATGCACAGCGCGATGACAGCGGCACTAAAGACCGTCAGCATCATGCCGCTACGCCAGTTGAAGACCATATCATAGGTCCTGATCAACTCTCTTTTGGTAATCGGCCGGGTATCGGGGAAGAGCTTTTTTATCTTGGCGGCTACCGTCTGGACCTCGCTGCTGTTGGGCACACTCACCGCAAAATCGGTGGCGAGGCCTGGCGGATAACCGAAAAAATCGATCAGGCTCTGATCGGTCAGGACCACCAGGTCATTGGTAAGCAGGTTTGACTCAGACCGGAAAAGACCGCTCACTTCAAACAGAACCCCGATATTTCTACTATTGACAAGAATGAGCTGCCCGGAGCGACCGGAATGCCTGAGGGCGGCAACGCCGGCACCGACCGCACATTCATCCGGCGTAGCCGGCAAACGGCCTTCAAGCAGCTGCAGGGGGGCGACCTCGCCACCTGAACCTATCAGGGTATAGTTGGCCTTAGTGAGGGCATCGTAGTAATAGCCCCAGTAACGGGGGGTAATGTTGCCGATTCCGAGGATCCCGGCCATGTCCTTTTTATAATCGACAGGGATAAGCTCGTGGCGGCCGCCCACGGTCCGCTGGACAATAAGATCAGGAACACCCTGGAGGAGTGCGGTAGTTTCTGTTTGCAGAGAATGGGTCAAGAACAAAACCGAGGCAAGCGCCGCCACCGTGACGGTATACGCGGCCATAATTGCGCCGTTTTTAAATTTTCTCCGGAGCAGCGAGGAGACTGCGTAGTCGATGATCTTTAGATGTTTGGTCAAGGGTTTTCTCCCCGGGTAAAATGGCTGGGGGCAATTATCGATCCGGATGGAAAATGATCAGGCGAAGCCGGGAAATCCTGGAAAGGGGAAAAGAAATCAGTTTGTGAAGGGTGGCGCGTATATCTGGCCTCCGTCCAGAGAGCCAAATCAGTCAATCCGAGCCGGCTGACCAATGCCTGTCTGGCCGGCAACAGGGCTTCCCTGTCAGACTGCTGTGCTCTGCTCCCATGGATGAAAAGGGCAAGGAGTATCAGACACAGAGCGATAGTCACCGCTATAAAAAGTTTGCCTTTGATCATGCCTGCATCAATGCGTCACCCAGTCGCTGACGGGAACCAGGTGCGACGCGGTTCCTTCGGTCAGCCTGGCAATATAACACCCTTTCGAGGCATAACGCTGCCCCGGGCCGAAAGTGAGGCGCGGGTAAACGGCAATGGCATAATCCTGGTCAATCATCATATCATATCCCTCCAGAAAATACTCCCGGAAGAATTCACTCCGCATGCTTTTTATGGATCCGGGGAGCATCCAGCCAAGAAAATACATCTTTGCCTGGATGGTGAAGTTGCTCTCAGGAATTTTCCTAACTTTCAACCACCGCTCCACCGAAAATCGACGGATATCATTTTCTTCTGGTATGGTATACGGATAGCTCAGCAGGAGATTGCCTTTTACTGTATCAGGAATCACCGAGTAATCGTTGTTCAGCAAGCTTGCCGAAGCAAAGAGCATCTTCGCCTGATCGGCATGGTCGGCAAGTTTTGCGAAAACCTCCTTATACGATCCATCGAGCCAGAGGAGGAGAACGACAGGGTCGGCACCGGCAAAGAGATCGGACCATTGCTCGTCAGAGACCGGAAGCCCCCCCGGTACCATTATGTTTTTAACAGCAGGATTGCCCATTTTCTGCCAGGCCTGCTCAAAACCATGAGCGAGCGCGCTACTGCGCGGATTGTCCGGCTGAAAGACCTGCACTATGGTGAGATTTTTTTCATCCTTACCGGCCGCCCGGATATATTTGGCGACGCTTTCACCTTCCTGGTAGAGCCCCTTGGAAAAATAAAGAGTATACCAATCGGTATCCGAGAGTACCGGCAAATCGGTAATGGGAAAAATGCAGGGTACTTTCATTTCTTCGCTGAAGGCATGAATCTTCTCCCAACTGCCCCCGGTAATACCGCCCAAAAGCGCAAAAACGGGCTGTTTGTTATAATAGCTGTCCAGCTGATCGCGCCAGGTCTCTTCCGGTCCATGCAGTCTCCAGACGTGAAGCTTCAGTTTCCGGTATGCCTGCTGCCGTTCGCTTTTGTAAAATGGACCCGAGACCGCCCGCTTGCTTTCCTGCCTGCTCTGTGAGTTATGGGCATCGATATGGGCCTGGAGCACCGACAACATGGCTGTTTTATCGACTTCAGCAACATCGTCGGTGATCACCGTGGCAAATTGCAGAGTGGTTCCATCCACTCCGGGCGCCGGCGTAACCGATAGATTTTTGAGATAGTAAACTAAGATACGCATATCACTTTGGTTTAAGCGAAACTTCGGCATGATCGGGTCCAGCTGACGGTCGGCGGGATCGACGCCTACCCGCAGAACCCGAGCCAGAGATTTGTCGGTATAGGCGGGGCGTACTTCCTTCATCTGGTAGTACTCCGGCAGTTCCCGGCGACCGGACACTTTTTCCTCTCCAGCCGAAGGTGGTTTGTAGGCACCTGTTCGATGGCGAGGAGCATAGAGCTCCTTGCCGTTGGTTGGCCAGGTGATAACCGTACCTTCCTTAGAGCCGAGGCCGCTTCTCTGATGACAATCATCACAGGTAAACATGCGCCCGTCAAAGGGAATGTCGCCCATGACCAGTGCCTTGATGGGTTCCCCGGAAGGAAGAACCCCTGTTCGATACATTATCTCGCCAAGCCGTAAAGCTTCATCACGGGAATACCCCTCAATCAGTTCGGCTGCTCCCAGCGACTGCTGCGATAAACAGAAAAGCACCAGAAAAATACAGATATATTTTGCTTTCATTGAAAAATATTCCTTTTGGCTCAAAAAAGTAAATTGACCATCATCTACTGGAGTTTCTCATATTCGGCTATCAGATCAGAGGCACTCAGCATGCCATAAATCCGCACCCACTCCTTCTGACCGGGGCCGCGCAGCAGCGTCAAAGGATAATGGTTCATCTTGTTTGCCACATAGGTGTCAAACGCTTTAAGGACCTGCACGATATTGTCGCGTTTTCCGGTGAACGCATCCCAGCCCGGCTGCGCGCCATATTTTTGCAGATGCTCTTTCATAAGTTCAGGAGTATCGTTGTCCGGGTCGATGGAGATCGATACCAGTCTGACCTTATCGAGATCTTGCCCGAGTTTTTTCTGAAAATAAGCGAAACTTACCGAGAGGACAGGACATATCGTGGTGCAGGTGCAGTAGATAAAATCGAGTAATATCGGTTTATCAGTATCGAA
>RCMY010005552.1_pt1 | contig 10689 bp, 9 predicted proteins | sample 2041341 | NCBI WGS metagenome assembly RCMY01 (sample SAMN09708234, study PRJNA481090) | Marine sediment metagenome, whole genome shotgun sequencing project.
ATATATACCGCATCTGCACCCACAACTTCCGCATAACCCAAAGCATAGCTTAAAAAGATAAGATTTCGAGCTGGAACATAGGTCACCGGAATATCAGAACGTTCTTCATCGCCTTCCGGTACATCTATTTTTTCATCCGTCAGAGCTGATCCACCAATCTGATTCATATTGGTATCAATGATCAAATGCTTTTTCACCTTAAAAAAATCGGCAACCTTTTTGGCACTTTCTAGTTCAATATTATGACGTTGATGATAATCAAAACTTATCGGATATAATTCCATTCCCTGGCTTGCAGCAACAGCCATACAGACTGTCGAATCCAATCCACCGGAAAGTAAAACAACTGCTTTCATTTTCAATTCCCCCTGAAACCTCTTGCTTTTATTTTATTTACGCAATGCTTCAATTGCCGCTTTTATGTCGGGCGCATTATAAATTGCCGAGCCTGCAACTAAAACATTAGCACCCGCAGCAACAACTAGTTTGGCTGTTTCTTCATTGATTCCACCATCTACTTCAATATCAACAGCAAAGTCATTGCCTTCAATAATCGCACTTAAGCGTTCTATTTTATCAAGTACAGACGGCAAAAAGTTCTGTCCGCCAAAGCCCGGATTAACTGTCATCAGCAAGACCATATCAAGCTCTGGCAATAATTCTTCAACCAAAGATAAGGAGGATCCCGGATTTAAGGCAATTCCTGCTTTTACGCCATGAGACTTGATATCTTGAATGATTTTATGTGAATGCTTTACTGTTTCAGCATGAAACGTAATGATATCTGCTCCAGCAGCAGCAAATGCCTCAATTTGATTTTCAGGATTTTCAACCATCAAATGGACATCAAAAACTGCTTTCGTTGTTTTACGCAAGGCTTTGACAACGGGTGAGCCCAACGTTATATTCGGAACAAACTGTCCGTCCATGACATCGATGTGAATGTATTCTGCGCCAGCTTTATCTACCTTTGCGATTTCGTCGGCCAAGCAGGAAAAATCTGCCGCTAATATGGATGGTGCTATCTTTATCATCGTTTAAAATCTCCTTTTGGGTTTTGAATTTCTTGTAATATATTCATATACGATTCGTAACGCTGTTTAGAAATAATGCCTTGTTCAACAGCTGTTTTTATTGAGCATTTAGGTTCATGATCATGCGTGCAAGTATTATAACGGCAAGTTCCAATAAAAGGAACAAATTCAGGAAAACAATAGGCTAAATCTCGCTCTGAAATATCATTAAAGTCCGTAGCACTAAAACCTGGTGTATCGACAACGAAGCCACCTTGAGAAAACGGCATGAGCTCGGCTAAACGCGTAGTGTGTTTTCCTCGTTTAATCTTATCACTGATTTCCCCAGTTGCCAAATGCAGATTTGGATCAAGTGCATTAAGAAGCGTTGATTTGCCAACCCCAGAAGGACCTGCAAATACAGAAATCTTCCCTTTTAGCTGACTTTTTAAAGCATCTATATCATTTTCTTGCTTTGCCGATAGGTATATGACTTGATAGCGCGAAATTGCACTGTATGGTTCTAATGTTTTTTCAAGCTGTTTTTTATCTGCCAAATCCATTTTATTTATGCAAATAATGATGTTTTCTAAACCAGAATGCTCTGCTAAAACCAAAAAACGGTCTAAAAGAAGCGGATGAAGGTCTGGTTGGGCCGCCGCAAACGTCAAAATAACTTGGTCGACATTTGCAACTAAAGGCCGCTTAAGGACACTCCGTCTTGGCAAAATTGCTTCAATGATGCCTGTCTTATCTTCAAGCACTTGATACTGTACACGATCTCCGACGGTAATGGAATAACGCTCCTGTTTAAACCGTCCGCGCAATTTACAAACAACCAATTCATCGTTTTGCCGAATATAATAAAAACTATTGAAAGCTTTTATTATAATTCCCTCTAGCATAGGCCAATGACCTCCTTGCCCATTATTGAACTAACGAACATTTTTCGCTGCATCTTCCGTTTTTGTGTTCTTATCTGGTTCTTTTCCTGGATTTTTAGTTGAATTTTTTGCTGTATTTTTCTCCGCCGCCTTTTCTTGTTTTGCTATAGTAAATTCAATGCTGCTACCTTCATCAACGGAAGATCCGCCCGCCGGACTCTGTTGCAAGATTGTCCCTGCTGGTTTTGTGCTTTCTACTTCAATAACGTTCCCGACTTTTAAATTCAAGCTCTTAACCTGCGTTTCTACAGAATTAATCATACTTCCAGTAAAATCAGGTACGTTAGTTTTCTTTGTTCTTTTTCCTTTGCTTATCGTGATGTTGACTGCTTGGCCTTTTGCGATTTGCGATCCTGATCTTGGTGTCTGATTGATGACGGTCCCCGCATCCTCATCGCCATATTCTTCATCAACATTGCCTAGTTTTAAACCAAGTTTTTTAAGTTTGGCTTCGGCATTGGCTTTGGTCATGCCTCGTAAATCTGGCATCTCGATATTCTCGCCGCCTTTACTGATATAAATGGTTACCAGGCGTTTTTCTTTTACTGTAGAGCCAGCTTCCGGCGTTTGTGAGACAACATTGCCAACTGGCGTATTTGCGTCATAAGTTTCTGCCAAATTCACGCGCAGGTTACTTTCCTCGAGTATTTTCTTAGCGACTTCCGACTGTTTGCCAACAACATCTGGAACTTTGACTTCACTATTGCTCCAAAATTCACCATATGAAAGAAATGCTCCAATCAAAAATCCCATAGTCAAAACTGCAACCAAACCAAAAATGAATTTTTTTGATTTGAATCCACTGGAAGGCTTCTCTTCTGTTGCTCTTTGCGGTGGATACAATAAATCATCTTCATCTGTAACGCGCTGCAACACCTGTGTTGCAAAAGGATCCATTCGACCAGACATGCTTTCATTGCCTTTTGACTGAAATAATAACTGCTCCGCCCGGAGAATATCTTCAATCATTTCACTGCTGCTGAAACGATTGATTGGATCTTTTTCCATAGCGCGCAGAATAATCGCTTCAACAATTGCCGGTATTTGCGGATTTACCTTTCGAATCGATACGGGAACATCTTGCAAATGCTTTAGCGCTATGCTTACTGGAGTCTCACCGGTAAAGGGAAGTTTTCCTGAAAGCATTTCATAAAGAACTACCCCGAGTGAATAAATATCTGATTTAGGGCTTATCGCGCTCCCCTTTGCTTGTTCCGGAGAAAAATAATGAACCGAGCCTACGACCGTTCCACTATAGGTCATCGTCGAAGCCGTTACCGCTCTGGCAATACCAAAATCAGCGACTTTAATGTGGTTGCTTTCCGTTACCAATATATTATGGGGCTTAATATCACAGTGAACCAAATTGTTTGCATGTGCATGTTCAAGAGCTTCTGCAATCTCACGAGTCATACGCAAAGATTCAGCCACTGACAAGTTACCTTCTCGTTGGATGCGATCTTTAAGTGTTTCACCGGCTACATACTCCATGACAATATAATGGTTGGTTCCCTCTTTGCCAACATCATAGATATTGACTATGTTGGGGTGGGAAAGCTTTGCTGCCCCTTGTGCTTCTCGGCGAAATTTTTCAATGAATTCATCATCATTGGCAAATTGTGCATGTAAGATTTTTACAGCTACATAGCGGTCCAGTAATTGATCATGCGCTCTGTACACATCAGCCATTCCGCCACCACCGACATGTTCTAATAATTCGTAACGATGATCTAAAATATGATGGATCATGGAGAAACCTCCTCAGTATCTAATATATTCGTAATGACTTTTCTAGCAATAGGGGCTGCTTCACTGCCTCCAAAGCCACTGTTCTCAACAATGATCGAAAATGCAATTGTTCTCTTCGGCAAATCAGCAGTTCCCATGAACCATGCATGATCTGCTCCGCCTGAATTTTCGGCAGTTCCTGTTTTTCCTGCAATTACAATTCCAGAAACAGCAGCATCTCTACCGGTTCCATGCTGAACTACATTTTCCATGTAACTTTTGATCAACTGTGCTCTTTGCGCAGTTGTCACTTCTAACCATTTTTCCATATGGCTCTTTTTTATTATAATGTTGTTTGGTGAAATTATCTGGTCAATCAAATATGGTTTCATCACAACACCTTGATTAGAAAACACCGATGCGAGCATTGCCATTCTTAGCGGCGTCACCAGAACCGTACTTTGACCAATACCTACTTGGCTGATTTCGCCATCGTTTAGATGGTGAAAATCCGGCAATTGTATTTTGGCTTCGGAAAGCTCATTATCTAAGCTTTTTTTGAAGCCAAAACGATCAAAGGTATTTTCTAAATTACTTGCGCCTAAACGAAGAGCCAGTGTCCCAAACGTTACATTACAAGATTCTGTCAAAGCTTCCTTCAAATTGACTTTTCCATGGACTTCCCCATGACTCTCTGTCAAATGATAATTTCCCACATCAAGATAACCTGGACAATTAAATATTTCATCGGTATTTGTTACATTTTCTTTTAGTGACGCATCTGCAATCATTGGCTTTAGCGTCGATCCCGGAGGATACAGACCTTGTGTTGCTCTATTTAAAAGGACACTATCTGAAGAGTTTTGCAAGGTATTCCAATCTTGTTCAATTGAGTTTGGATCGAATGATGGCCGACTGACCATCGCCAGCACAGCACCAGTACTGCTATCTAAAACGACCACAGCACCACGGCGATTTCCCAAAGCATCATAAGCTGCCTTTTGGATAGAGGCGTCTATCGTGAGCTTTACCGTATTGCCTTGATCTGCTGTAAAAAGCTGCGCTAATGGCCCTAGCTTATGCAAATCACCGGTTTTACCCAGTAAATCTGCATTGGCATAAGCTTCAATACCAGCATTCCCTAGATTTTTGCCTATATACCCGGTAACCGGAGCGGCAATTTCTCCTAAAGGATATTTTCTTGAAAATCCATTTGCCAATTTTTCACTATACGCGAGCTTTCGACCTTTATCATCAACGATCATCCCTCTTGCAATATGGTCATCCATCTGAGCAGACCGCCGATTCAGCGAATTATTTGCCAATTCATCGCTATCAATCGTTTGCAAGTACGTGATATAAAGCATCAATATGAGAAATAGCCCTAGGAAAAAAACAGCACTGTTTACTATATATTTTTTAATGTTTCGATTACCCATTGCTGTTCTCCTTTTTGGACAAAACAAATAACAAACCTAATGTAATAAAACTTGAAACCATGGAACTCCCACCATAACTAAGAAATGGTAATGTTATCCCCGTCAACGGCAAGAGCTTGGTAATTCCAGCCAAAATGATAAATACCTGCAAAGCCAAACTTATCGATAATCCCGCAGCCAAAAGCATACGCATTTCATTGCGGCATTGCAACGCAATGCGAAAGCCGCGATAAAACAAAAGCAAATAAGCGGAAATGACCGCAAGAGCACCCAGCAGTCCTAATTCTTCACCAATTGCTGAAAAAATAAAATCGGTATGAACTTCTGGTATCAGTCCCGGATAACCGTGGTCAAAACCACTCCCCAGCAATCCCCCTGAGCCAAAAGCAAACAACGATTGGACGATTTGATAAGCTTGCCCCGTAGGGTCGGCCCATGGGTGCAGCCAAATAGCTATTCTGACACGGACATGGGCAAATAAGAAGTAAGTCGCTGTGCCAGCTAAACTAAAAAACACACTTGCCAAAAATACATAGGATTTATTTCCAGTTGCCATATACGTGATAAAGACTGCGATGCCGAAAAAGAGCAACGCCGAGCCTAAGTCTCGTTGTACAATAAACATCAAAACAGATATTCCCCAAATGACCACGAGTGGCGCAATAAAGCGCAAAGGCGGCAATCGCAGGAAAAGGACGCGATTACTTGGCAAAGAAAGCACATTTTTATGGTCGGTCAAATAAGCGGACAAAAATAATATAATCAACAATTTGGCAAATTCAGAAGGCTGTACTTGAAATGGCCCTATAATGATCCAAGCTTGATGGCCGCCGATATCCGTACCAAAAAGCAAGGTGGAACATAAACTAGCTAAGCAAAACACTCCTACTATATATTGGTATTGAACCAATCGATGAATGTTTTTCCCATAACGAATGACACCAATAAAGACAGCTAAGCCGATAAGTACCCAACGCATCTGTGGTATAAACAAAGCCGGCTTAAGCCGATCAATCGTAATCAAGCCCACGCTGACAAAAAGCATTGCCAACGGAAATATATAGGGATCTGCATCTGGCATATATTTTCTCATTAAAAAATCAATACTTACGGAAGCCACAAGAATTGCTAAGATCCAAAAATATGGCACGATATCAATCTGCGGGTATTTTTTCAAGTCAAGGATCCATACTCCACAAAGCAATAATGCACCTGGCAGTAAACTGAGTTTTTGCCGTATGCTAAACATGATTGTTTTCCACCACGATTGCTGTAATATTATCCGTTCCGCCAGCCTGCAAAGCCAAACCAATCAAATGACCTGCTTTGTCTTCAATTGAAGGATTACAGACTGTTGCTCTTATTTCATCATCGCTAATCATATTGGTCAAACCATCTGAACAAAGCAAGAACTTATCGGTTGGCTCTACAGAAAAATCGCCAAAATCAACTTTAAGATCTGCATCTACGCCAACAGCTCGAGTCAAGAGGTTTCTCTTTGGATGCTGTTTTGCTTCTGCTCTTGTTATCGTGCCATTTTCAACCAAATCCCAAACAAGCGAATGATCTTTTGTGATTTGTTGTATACTTTCATCACGAAATAAATAAATACGACTGTCGCCAACGTGAGCAAAAAAACCACGATCGCTTTTTATGTATAATATGCTGGCGGTGGTTCCCATACCGGCATAGTTTTTATCTAAAGAAGATTTTTGCAAAATACGTTCATTGGCTTCCATAATGATTTTCCTAAGAGCTTCCGGTGCTAACAAATCATTGATTTCTGGCTGTCGCATAATCAATTCCTTGATTGTCGATACCATCATGCCACTGGCCACTTCACCAGCTGCATGCCCGCCCATGCCATCAGCGACCGCAAAAACTCCTGCGTCAAGACAAACATAATTATCTTCATTGATTGGTCTAACTAAGCCAACATTTGTAGCTGCTGTTCTTGTTAACAAAATTGTCACCTCTCAAACTTAAATCTAACCAAACCTATTTTGATTATATCGCCATCTTGCAAAACGGTTTTTTGTTTCAATATAGAATCGTTCAAATATGTATGATTCACACTATTTAAATCCTCGATGACATAAAGATTATTGAGCTGGCTTATCACTGCATGGTGATGTGACACATACGTATCTTCGATAACTACATCATTTTCCTTACCGCGCCCAATAGAAATGCCTGACACAAAAGCAAATCGACGCGAGCGAAGCTTTTCATCATTTGCCTCCAAGACAACAAGTATAGCTTCTTTGGCTTCCGTCACTTTCTTTACGGCGGCATTGCCATGGAGATCTTTATAAATCAATCGAAACAACAAATATAAAAAATAATACAAAATAGCCAAAATGCCATATTGTAAAATCACACTGACTATCTTGAATACAAAAGATAAATCGGGCAAATCAAATCACCTCATAGAGAATTGTCGTATTTCCAATTTGGATTTCATCACCATATTTCAGGCGGTATTGCATGATTTTTTCTCCATTGACATACGTTCCATTAAGGCTGCCGGCATCATAAATGATATGCCGACATTGTTCAAAGGCAATATAAGCATGTAACCTAGAAGCATTTTTATCGGTCAATAAAAACTCATTTTTTTCACGCCGTCCAATATGGACTTGTCTCTCTGTAATTTCAAGGTATGAATCCTTATCTGGCCCTCTCAATACCGTCAAAGAGGCAATTTTGTGTTCTAACGGAAGCACTGTATTTAAGACCTTTGGCGACTGCTCTGCTATAATGGTATGTTCAGGCAAGGGTTTAATGACTTCTTCATCTTCATGCTCTTTTATCGTTTGATAAAAAGACTTTACCTCACAGTGGCCTTTTTCAAGACCAGTATCGCGGCGAAGCGCAACCATGAGTTTTTCATCAATCAAACAATCCTGCTGAATAGCCTGGTAGAGTGCACTGCAATAAAGCTTATCCTCAAGCTCTATTGACACCAAACGCTCATAATCTTCTTGTCCAATATAAAAAAAATACGAATTGGGCAGATAATAATCCTGCCCGATTTTCTTCTTTTTCAATTGCATTTCACGCTCTAAATATTTTTCTATTTCAGCAAGCTGCAAATCACTGGCAAATTTCTTATTGAAAAATCCCTCAATATGTTTTTCCAGTACGGATTCCCATTTGCGTATCGACATATTTTTCACCTCTAAATAACATACCCCATATTATATTACCAAAATTTATGCAAGTCAAAGGCACTTTATTCTTGGTGCTTATTACGAAGCTGCCCGCAAGCCGCCTGGATATCGTTGCCCATTTCACGGCGAACGGTAACTACGACATGATGTTTGAGTAAAAGTTCTTCAAACAGCTTTATCTGTGCCACAGAAGGTCGATTGAAGCCCTTTTCAACAACAGGATTAATTGGAATCAAGTTCACACTAGCCATTTGCCCTCGCAAGAGTGCTGCCAGTTCATGTGCGTGTTCAGGTTTATCATTGACACCTGCAATCAAAACGTATTCATATGTCACACGTCGCTTAGTCTCGTCGGCGTATAACGCACCTGCTTTAACCACCAATTCTACAGGATACTTTTCGTTGATTGGCATCAACTGTGAACGAATCTGATTATTTGGCGCATGCAATGATATTGATAAGGTCAACGGCAGATTTTCTTTGATCAAAGCTTCAATTTTCGGCACGATTCCAGAAGTTGATATGGTAATATTCCGGTAACCAAGGTCCATACAATACTTTTCGTGTACCAACCGAATGAAATCCAATACATTTTCATAGTTAGCTAACGGCTCGCCTGACCCCATGATGACGATATTATTTATGCGATGGTCTTCATGCTGGAGCCATTCATTGATGAAAAGTGCTTGGGCCAAAATTTCGCCAGATGTTAGATTTCGCTCCATTCCGTTGATGCCGGATGCACAAAAAGCACAAGCCATATTACAGCCAGCTTGCGTCGATACGCAAATACTGTTTCCGTAAGGCTGGCGCATCAGAACCGTTTCAACTGCGACACCATCGGCAAATGCCAACAAGAATTTCGTCGTCTTTCCATCGCTTGAATCCTGCTTATCTAGTAGATTTGCCCGAAAAATCGAAAATTTTCCAGCCAGTTCATCTCTAAGCGCCAACGGGAGATTTGTCATATCTGCAAAAGAAGCTACGTTTTTTTTGTACATCCACTCTATAATTTGTTTAGCCCGGTATGCCGGCAAGCTCAGTTGTTTGAGCGCATCTTGCAGCTCAGCCAAGGTCATACCAAAAATATTTGTATTCAATAGTTCAACACCCTTACTTTCGTTTCATTCGTGCAATGAAGAAGCCGTCTGTACCGTCATCTTGCGGCAAAAGCTGCAACATAGCCTCTTTTCGTTTTATAAATGGTAAATAATCGCTGGCGTTTTCCAGCATGAATTCATTATTTTCTTTTAAAAACGCCTCAACGACAGCTTGATTTTCTTCTCTTGCAATCGTGCAAGTACTGTAGACCAGCACGCCGCCTTTTTTCACGGCTTTTGCTGCACTGTTAAGTATTTCAAGCTGTAAAGAAGGCAATGTTTTTAATAATTCTTCTTTATTTCGCCAACGCGAATCTGGTTTTCTTCTAAGCACCCCTAACCCTGAACACGGCGCATCAACAAGTACCCTGTCCGCTAAATCAGAATAAGCTTCCCCCACTTTTGTCGCGTCCAAAAGTTTTGTCTCAATGATCTTTATGCCCAACCGCTGTGCATTTTCTTCGATGCGCTCTAGCTTATGATCATAAATATCACCTGCCAAAATACGACCTTGGTTTTGCATCAATGCAGCAATATGTGTCGTTTTGCCACCTGGAGCGCTGCACGTGTCGATAATGAATTCGCCCGGCTTTGGATCAAGTACATGTGCAACCAGCATGGAGCTTTCATCTTGCACTTGGCAAAGGCCATCTTGCAGTGGCAGCAAGGAATCAAGCGATGGATGTTCTGTGCATAATACGCCTTCTGGTGCCCAATCGGATACCATTGTTTTTGCCCCAGCCTTTTCAAGAGACTCCACAAGGGATTCACGACTGTTTTTCAATGTATTTGTCCTAAACGATAAAATCGCATTGGTATTATTGAATTGACAAAGCCGAACAGCTGAATCATAACCGAACTCTTTAATCCAGCGCTTGACAAGCCATTCAGGATGCTGGCATGCTAAAGCTAGATTTTTTGTTGCCTGCCCTTTTCCCGACGGAAATTCCACCTTTGCTGGTTCTCTGACCGCACTGCGAAGTACAGCGTTAACAAATTTAACGGTTCCAGCATGTCCATATATTTTAGCGAGTTCCACAGACTGATTACAAGCTGCCGATTCCGGTACTTTGTCCATGAAAAAAATCTGGTACAAGCCCAGCCTTAAAATATTGCAAATGACCGGAGCAATTTTTTTGACCGGACGATCGACATATTGCCTAAGCATCCAATCCAAAGTATCTCCGGCCTTTACTGTGCCATATACCAATTCTGTCACAAACCGCCGATCTTGATCATCTAAGTGCAAGCGTCGAAATTCTTTAGCCAAAGCCACATTCGCATAAGCTTGC
>RCMY010005553.1_pt1 | contig 10689 bp, 7 predicted proteins | sample 2041341 | NCBI WGS metagenome assembly RCMY01 (sample SAMN09708234, study PRJNA481090) | Marine sediment metagenome, whole genome shotgun sequencing project.
ATATTACGGGTGTAAAAGAAATTCCTGTACCTGAAAATCGCAGGAAAGGTAACGGTAAAAAAATAACCCTATCCGGTTGCACTGGAAACAACCTTAAAAATGTCACTGTAGAATTTCCCTTAGGACAAATGATAGGTGTTACCGGTGTTTCGGGAAGTGGCAAATCTACCTTGATTAACGAGACCTTATACCCCATAATGAACGCCCATTATTTTAACGGTGTCAAAAAACCGATGCCTTATAAAAAAATCAAGGGACTGGAGCATATCGATAAAGTAATCGAAATCAATCAATCACCGATTGGCCGTACCCCACGTTCAAACCCCGCAACTTATACCGGAGTTTTTGGTGAGATCCGTTCGCTTTTTGCCAAGACACCCGAGGCCGCGATTCGCGGCTACAAACCAGGACGTTTCAGCTTTAACGTAAAAGGCGGCCGTTGCGAAACCTGCGGTGGTGGTGGCGTACGCGTGATAGAAATGAACTTTTTGCCCGATGTTTATGTGGAATGCGAAACTTGTAACGGCAAACGTTTTAACCGTGAGACCCTCGAAATACGGTACAAAGGAAAATCCATAGCCGACGTACTCGACATGACCATTAACGAAGCGGTCGATTTTTTTGAACTTATTCCCAAAATACATCGTAAGTTAAAGACGATACAAGACGTGGGATTGGGCTATATCTCTTTGGGACAACAGTCCACTACCCTATCGGGTGGAGAAGCGCAACGGGTGAAATTGGCCACCGAACTATCGAAATTGAATACCGGCAATACTTTTTATATATTGGACGAACCCACAACTGGGCTACATTTTGAAGATATCCGTGTACTAATGGAGGTTTTGAACCGTTTAGTGGACAAAGGGAATACCGTGCTAATCATCGAACATAACATGGATGTAATAAAAATGATGGATTATATCATCGATATCGGCTACGAAGGCGGACGAGGCGGTGGCATGGTGGTTGCAACAGGAACCCCCGAAAAAGTGGCAAAGGACAAGAAAAGTTATACAGCGCAATATTTGAGAAAAGAATTATCTTCAAATAAATCAAAGAAAGAGAAGCAAGAGGTCGAGGCATAAGCAAGAGATGGCAAGATGGCTTTAGAAACGCGATTCATCGCGCGTCAATTCCTGCCAAAAAGCTTAAAAAGCCCATCATCAATCAAAAAATAAGCTGAAAATCTAAAATATTGGCTAACCCGAAAAACATGTACTACTTAAGTTCATTCTGAATGTTTCGACAATGCTCAGGATAAATTTTATCGAAAGACAAGAATGACAAATGCAATCTATTTATGAGAAAAGAGCAACACCACAAAGGTTGGAACGAGATCAAGACCAACGACTCGTGGGCCATTTTTAAGATAATGGGCGAATTCGTTATGGGCTATGAGAAATTGGGCACTATAGGGCCCTGTGTTTCCGTCTTCGGATCAGCGCGTACGAAACCCGGCGAGGCCCACTATGAACTGGCGGTCGGCATCGCCCAGAGCATTTCTGAAGCGGGTTACGGTGTCATCACTGGTGGTGGACCCGGAATTATGGAAGCCGGCAACAAAGGTGCTCATCTCGCCGGCGGAACATCCGTAGGGCTGAATATCGACCTTCCGTTCGAACAACATGACAATCCTTATATAGACAACGACAAAAGCCTTGATTTTGATTATTTTTTCGTGAGAAAGGTGATGTTCGTCAAATATTCACAGGGTTTTGTCGTCATGCCAGGAGGTTTTGGTACATTGGATGAACTTTTTGAAGCCATTACCCTAATACAGACCAATAAAATAGAAAAGTTTCCCATTATCTTGGTAGTTTCCGATTTTTGGAAAGGACTTATGGGCTGGATAAAAAATACCATGCTTGAAGTTAAGAATATTAGCCCGCATGATCTTGATCTGATACATATCGTAGATACCAAGGAAGAGGTTGTTGACATTATTGATTCATTCTATAAAGGACGTTCGTTGAGTCCTAATTTTTAATTTCATCTTTTGAAACTAAAATCCCCCATACTGAAACTCCTTTTTACGCTCCTACTTTTTTCCGGTTTTGGAAAGTTGTGCGCGCAGCATGAAAATATTCTTACAGCAAATCTCGATGGGCAAACTAAGGAAATAACCATCCAGCAAGAGTTTCATTATAAAAATTCTTCGGATTCGATTCTCGAAGTGCTCTATTTCAACGATTGGAACAATGCTTATTCCAGTAAGAATACCGGACTCGCCAAACGCTTTGCCGAGGAGTTCAAAAAAAGCCTTCACCTGGCTAAAAAAGATGAAAGGGGTTTCACTACTATATTGAGTGTAGTAGATGATGCGTATAGGGGATTAGAGTGGAAGCGAACCACTGAGGAAGACATCCTCAAAATACAATTGAACAATCCAATATCTCCAGGAGAGTCGACCAAACTTTTCCTAACATATATCGTTCAACTTCCCGAAAACAAATTTACCCCTTACGGATATGGCAAAAACAATACCTATTATTTAAAGGATTGGTATCTAACTCCTGCGGTTTTTGATGGTGCTTGGCATCTGTATTCAAATAAAAACCTAGAAGACCTTTATACGGAAACTACCAATACCACGATTAACTTTACATTTCCGGGCAAACTTTATCTTGCTTCGAATTTCAGGATCTTGGGCAATACGCATTTTCCGAACGAGCAAATAGCCCAATTGCGAGGAGTCAATCAGAGGAGCGGTGAACTAATCTTAACTCCCCAAAATCGATTTACGACCCACGTAACACCTGAGATGACAGTGATTACCGATCTCGAGGCCTCTAAATACAGTGAACTTTCCCAAGGGCTATCCATCAACCGGGTAACGAAATTTATTGAAGATCATTTAGGTAAATACCCTCACGAGCATTTGCTTGTAAGCGATATCGATTATGACAAGAACCCACTTTGGGGCATTAATCAGTTACCGTCATTTATTCGTCCCTACGAAGAGCAGTTTCAGTTTGAGATGAAATTCTTGAAGACGGCCCTGATAAATATCTTGGAAGAAAGTCTTTATCTCGATCCCAGAAAAGAGCAATGGCTCAACGACGCGATAGCAAACTATCTTATGATTGCCTACGTCGACGAGTACTATCCCGACCAAAAATTGCTGGGCAAACTTTCAAAAGTTTGGGGCGTTCGCAGTTTCAATTTTGCTAAAATCGACTTTAACGAGCAGTATCCTTTTCTTTATATGTTAATGGCGCGGAAAAATATAGACCAACCCCTAAGTACACCGAACGATTCCCTAATCAAGTTCAACCAAAAAATAGCGAACAAATATAAAGCGGGACTCGGCCTATCATATGTGGCAAGCTATATCGGAAAGGAAAAGGTAGATGAAAGTATAAAAACCTTTTACCAATATTACAACTTGAGCAGTGCCAAAATTTTAGATTTTGAGTCCATTTTGAAACGCTCGACAGACGTTGATATCAACTGGTTTTTTAGAGGTTATGTTTCCACAGACTGGAAAATTGATTTCAAGATAAAAAAAGTAGAGAAAACAGAAGATTCGCTTAGGGTTACCCTGAAAAACAAATCAGGAACCAACGTACCCATATCGCTGTTCGGGTTACGTAACGATTCCGTCGTATCAAAATATTGGTTTTCCGATATCAAGACTGAAAAAACGGTGACCATCCCCAAAAACGACGAAAAAAGATTGGTATTAAATTACGATCAAAAAATACCGGAATTCAACCAAAGGGATAACTGGAAATCATTGGGTGGATTTTTGTCTAGCAACAAGAAATTGAAGTTCACTTTTTTCAAAGATGCAGAGAACCCGTACCGCAACCAGATATTCTACGTGCCTGTTCTCAATTTTAACCTATATGATGGATGGACCCCAGGTCTGCGGTTGTACAACAAAACCTTTTTGGAAAAGCCGTTTATCTACGATGTCGAGCCATCGTATTCCTTCCGTGAGAAGGCCCTTGTTGGCTCAGGTGGGCTTACCTATAGAAAGCACTTGAGCAAAAGCGGACTTTACGTGGCCAACTACCGCATTGGGGGATCAACCTATCATTTTCAGGAGAACTCCCGCTATACTACGATTACGCCTTCGCTCAGTTTTGGTTGGCGGCCAGAGAATCTAATTTCCAATAAGCGGGATTTCCTATCTTTTCGCTACGTCAATGTGCTAAGGGACAAAGACGAAAGTTTGGGCGACTTCGACACTCCACCTGATTATAGTGTATTCAACGCCAGATATACCAGTAGAAACCCGGGAATCATCAATTACCTTTCCTGGTTCGGTGATGTACAACACGCCAATGATTTCACTAAATTGGCCTTTGAACTCGAATATCGCAAATTGTTCGAAAGCAACCGACAATTTAATTTTCGATTTTTCGCCGGTAAGTTCCTGCGCAACAAAACTACGGATTATGCCGACCCCAATTACTTCAGCTTTGCCCTCGATAGGCCTACCGATTATCTTTTTGATTATGGGTATTTGGGGCGTTCCGAAGATTCTGGAATTTACAGCCAACAGATTATTATTGCCGAAGGAGGTTTCAAGTCCTTTTTACCGGAGCGCTACCGATTTGCCAACGATTGGTTGGCCACTGTTAACACCAGTGTAAACCTATGGCGCTGGATCGAGGTATATGGCGATGCGGGATTTGTTAAAAACAGGGGGGTCAGCGGTAAGTTCGTATATGATTCCGGGGTTCGCCTAAACCTCTTGACCGACTATTTCGAGCTCTACTTCCCCGTATATTCCAACAACGGATGGGAGGTTTCCCAGCCCCATTACAGTGAGAAAATCCGTTTTATTATTACTTTAAGCCCAAAAACCTTGATCGGGCTGTTTACGAGGCAGTGGTTTTAAAAAGAAATCTCAGCCTTTTTATGGTGAATTCTTAAAAATTGTTGGTATTGGAGATGTTTTTTAACAATTTACCGATTTTATTCCCTTTTATTTGAGTATTTTTTAAAACACTCAGACATATTTCGGATTGTTTAAATCCCTTTGTTTTGATATTTTTGTAATTAATCAAACATACTTCATGGATCTATCGCCGCAAACAAGTAACGACATTTCTTTCGACGACTTTAAGAAACAGATCTTAGACGACTACAAGTTGGCCGTACTCAGCAGAACTACCAGCTTGATGGGAAGAAAGGAAGTATTGACAGGGAAGGCCAAGTTTGGTATTTTCGGCGATGGCAAGGAACTTCCACAATTGGCGATGGCGCGTTCATTCAAGAACGGGGATTTCCGAAGTGGATACTATCGGGACCAGACCTTTATGATGGCCTTGGGCCTATTGACTCCCAAGGATATGTTCCATGCCCTATATGCCACTACGGATATCGAAAAGGAACCTATGAGCGCAGGGCGTCAAATGGGCGGTCATTACCTCACGTATAGCTTAAACGAAGATGGTAGTTGGCGCGACCTGACCCAGCAGAAAAACAGCAGTGCCGATATTTCATGTACTGCCGGTCAAATGCCGCGATTATTAGGTCTGGCGCAGGCTTCTAAAATGTACCGGCACCTGAAAAATGTCGATGCCTCGAAATTCTCTAAAAACGGTAACGAAGTGGCTTGGGGCACTATTGGAAATGCCAGTACCAGCGAAGGCATGTTCCTAGAAACGGTCAATGCGGGCGGGGTGCTACAGGTGCCCATGGTTATCAGCATTTGGGACGATGATTACGGTATCTCCGTACCTCCCGAATATCATGCTACGAAAGAGGATATTTCGGAAATGCTCAGCGGTTTTCAACGTACCGAGACCCATGATGGCTATGAAATGTTCAAAGTAAAGGGGTGGGACTATACCGCTTTGATGCATGCCTACGAAAATGCCTCCGATATCGCCCGGGAAGAACATGTACCCGTAATCATCCACGTCACCGAACTGACGCAGCCCCAAGGGCACTCTTCGTCGGGTTCCCATGAGCGTTATAAAAGTCAGGAACGTCTGCAATGGGAGAAGGAACATGATTGCAACAAGAAATTCCGGGAATGGATTTTGGAGACCGGTATTACGACCGAAGAGGAACTGAAGTCGATTGAAAAATCGATTTCCAAAGAAGTCCGAAGTGCTAGAAAGGAGGCTTGGGCGGAATATCTGGCCCCGCATAAAGCCCTAAAAAACACCTTAGTAAATCTATTGGATAAGGCTTCCGCCAAAAGCCAGAACAAAAGTTTTATTTCAAAGCTGAAAAATGACCTTATCGCCATCGAAGAGCCGATAAAAAAGGAATTGGCCGTCAGTGCCCGAAAAGCGTTAAGGTATTTGCTAGGTGAGAATTTTCGAGAAAAGAAAGAGCTGCTTGAGTGGACTAATTCCTTTTTAGCGGACACCCAACCCATGTACAGTAAGAATCTGTACAGTGAAGGCCCGAACAGAGCTACCAATATTTCCCAAATAAAACCGGTTTACCCTGAAAAGCCCGAAAAAGTGGACGGTCGAATTATAATAAGGGACAATTTCGACAAGTTGTTTGAAAAATATCCGAATACATTGGTTTTCGGGGAAGATACTGGGGCAATTGGCGACGTAAATCAGGGGCTTGAAGGGCTTCAAAAAAAATTCGGGAAGCTGCGTGTAACGGATACCGGAATACGCGAAACCACCATTATAGGCCAAGGTACCGGAATGGCATTACGTGGTTTACGACCCATCGCAGAAATCCAGTATCTGGATTATATTTTCTATGCCCTAGCTACCTTGACCGACGACGTGGCCTGTCTGCGTTACCGCACGTTCGGCAAGCAGAAGGTGCCTCTTATAGTGCGCACACGAGGTCACCGTCTCGAGGGCATATGGCATTCCGGATCACCCATGGGCACCTTGATACATGCTCTACGTGGTATGTATATACTGTCTCCACGGAATATGACTCAAGCGGCAGGTTTCTATAATACGTTGCTTAAAAGCGACGAACCGGCACTGGTTATCGAAAGTTTGAACGGTTATCGCCTGAAAGAAGATCGTCCAGTTAATTTAGGTGAACTCTGCACCCCTATCGGAGTCGTAGAAACCATAAAGGAAGGCCAAGATATTACCTTGGTTTCCTATGGTTCGACCCTGCGTATCGTTGCCCAAGCGGCCGATGAACTTAAAGAAGTTGGTATCGATGTAGAGATAATAGATGCTCAGACTTTATTACCCTTCGACATCCGTCACGATACTCTAAAAAGCGTACAAAAAACCAATCGGCTGTTGGTTGTTGACGAAGATGTTCCCGGGGGATGTTCTGCCTATATTCTTAGAGAAATTTTGGAAAAGCAAGGTGCTTATAAGTATCTCGACAATGCCCCCCAAACCTTGAGCGCCAAGGCACACCGACCTGCTTATGGCACTGACGGCGACTATTTCTCCAAACCTAATGCGGAAGATGTGTTCGAAAGGGTCTATGCGATAATGCACGAAAGTAATCCAGAAAATTTTCCCCAGTTACGCTAGTTGATAAAAAATCAATACTTTTATCGGCTTTAATCCGAAAGACGCATGCAAAATAAATCTTTGAACCATATCGGTCTAGCCCTTCTTCGAATAGGACCATCCGTTATGATGCTTACCCATGGCATTCCCAAATTCCAAAAAATAATCAGCGGTAATCTTGAATTCGGAGATCCATTAGGACTAGGTGCCGCGCCCTCCCTTTTTCTTGCCGTCATCGGTGAGGTTATCTGCCCGATTCTGATAATAATCGGCTTTAAGACCCGTTGGGTGGCAATACCGCCCGCGATTACTATGGCGGTGGCCGCTTTTGTACATCATGCAGCGGACGATTTTGGCACAAAAGAAAAGGCTTTTTTGTACTTGGTCATTTTTGTTGTGATTATTTTGTTAGGACCGGGCAAGTATAGTTTCGACAGGAAGTAGAGCGACCTCGTTTGACCACGGTAAACCTTCAAATAATCCCAGTCAAAAGCTCCTTCAACAGATCCGAATGTGAAACGGAGCTCGCCCCTACCCCTTTTCCTTTCATATCCATTTCGCGCAAGTGTGAGACAATGCCGCTCACCCGTTTCATGGGATAGTTTCGGGCAGCAAGCTGGATTTCGTCGACAAAATACGGGTTGATTCTTAACGCGCTCGAAACGTTTTTCGGGGAATGGTCGTTCAGCCCATGGTACTGTAACAGTTGTGTAAAAAAACTGTTCAAAAGAGTCACGGTAAGTACAAAGGGATTGTCTTTCGGATTTTGCGCAAAATAATTGATGATTCGAGTCGCCTTGACCATGTCGCGCTCCCCGATGGCATTTTTCAGTTCAAAATTGTTATAGTCCTTACTGATTCCGATATGGGTTTCGATATCCTCAGGTGTTATTTCCGTTTTTTTTGTCAGTACGAACTGTAATTTTTCGAGCTCATTGTTGATACGGCTCAAATCGTTGCCCAAATACTCCGATAGCAATATGGCCGCCTTATGAGAAATGCTGTAACCTTTAGCCTGAAGATGTTTACGGATCCAATCCGGCACGCGGTTTTCGTACAGTTTTTTACTTTCAAAAACAATTCCCTTTCCCTTTATCGCCTTATATAGCTTTTTTCGTTTGTCAAATTTTTTGTACTTGTAACAGATGACAAGAACCGTCGTAGGTTGTGGATTTTCGGCATATTTGAGTAGCAGTTCGATAGTTCGGGAAAGATGTTGGGCCTCTTTTACGATCACTACTTGCCTTTCGGCCATCATCGGATATCTTTTGGCGTTCGCTACGATATCATCTATGGTAACATCTTTGCCGTAGAGTACCATTTGATTAAATCCCTTTTCCTCTTCCTGCAGCACATTCTTTTCTATATAGGTTGCAATGGCATCAATATAGTAAGGCTCCTCCCCAAAAAGAAAATATAGGGGCTTGATATTTCCGTTTTTAATATCGGTTACTATCCGTTTTACTTCGTCCATCCCAAAAAAATCATCAAATTTGCGCCATGAGACCGCTCAATTTCCCGGACTATGGTTTTCGTCTCAAAAATAGCGAAAATAATACCCATATTTTTGATCCCATCCGTAAAAAATTCGTGGTTTTACAGCCCGAGGAATGGGTACGTCAGCATGTTGTCAATTATCTGATGATCGATAAAAAATATCCCATGAGCCTTATTAACGTAGAAAAACAGTTGACCTTCAACCAACTGCGGAAACGCTATGATGTAGTAGTATTCAAGCCTGATGGCCATATTGATATCCTTGTGGAATGTAAAGCCCCTAAAATAGGGATTGCGCAACAGACCTTCGATCAGATAGCCCGGTACAATCTTCAACTTCAAGCCAATTATCTCATGGTGACCAACGGATTGGAACACTATTATTGTAAAATGGACTTCGACGCCGAAAAATATAGGTTTCTTACCGATATTCCTGATTTTAGCCGTTAATTTGCGATCGTTTTGCGCATAGCCATCGCCATACTCAATTGGAACGGAGAGGTACTACTTGAAAGGTACCTCGAATCGGTGGTACGATATTCCGAAGGCGCGGATATTTATGTAATCGATAATGCATCCACGGATGGTTCGGTAGATTTTGTAAAGACCACCTATCCTCAGGTAAAAATCATCCAAAATCCTGAAAACAAAGGGTTTGCCGGCGGATACAATGAAGGACTCAAACTCGTAGAGGCTGATATTTTCTGCCTATTGAATTCTGATGTAAAGGTGACCGAAAACTGGCTTGACCCAATTCTATCGACGTTTGACCAAATGCCCGAAGTCTCCATCATACAGCCTAAAATACTGGATCTGATGCGTAAAGATTACTTTGAATATGCCGGCGCAGGTGGGGGATTTATAGATCAGCTTGGTTATCCGTTTTGTAGGGGGCGTATATTTCAATCCTTGGAAAAAGATACAGGACAGTATGACGATATCTGCGAAATATTTTGGGCCACCGGCGCCTGCATGTTCATAAAAAGTGAGCTGTATTGGGAGTTGGAAGGTTTTGATGAAGACTACTTTGCCCATCAAGAAGAGGTTGATCTTTGCTGGCGGGCCAAAAACGACGGCCATACCGTTTTTTACGTAGGAACTTCCAAAGTGTACCACTTGGGCGGTTCTACACTGAGCAACATGAATCCCAAAAAAACCTATCTCAATTTTAGGAACTCGTTATTCTCTATTACCAAAAATCTTCCCCGTCGAAAAGCCTTGACTATTATATTCTTTCGGCTATTGCTAGATGGGATTGCCGCGCTTCGTTTTATTTTCCAATTCAAATTCAAGCATTGTTTTGCTATTTTGCGTGCACATCTTAGCTTTTACAGGCAGTTCCATAAAATGTACCACAAGAGGGAAAAAGCCAATTTCATAGTAAAGTATTACCTTACAAAGTCCATTGTATGGTCCCACTTCGTCCATGGTGTAAATAAATTCGGTGTATTAATAAAAGATTAACTAATTTCACAACCTGAAAAATGAACGAATGCCTAATTTTGGCACTTATTTTGAATGATCAAATCAAATCACAATCTATTAATAGCTAGTAATCAAAATTATGAAAAAAATCATTTTAGGCTGTTTAGGAGCGACCTTATTGCTGTCTTCTTGTGTTTCGAACAAGAAATACGGTGAACTTGAATCCAAACAGAAAGAAACACAGGATCTTTTGAATTCCGCGACCGTAAAATTGAACGATTGTTTAGAGGAAAAGGCAACCAGTACCTCAAAATTGAAAACTCTTCAAGACCAAAATGCTTTCTTG
>RCMY010005554.1_pt1 | contig 10686 bp, 7 predicted proteins | sample 2041341 | NCBI WGS metagenome assembly RCMY01 (sample SAMN09708234, study PRJNA481090) | Marine sediment metagenome, whole genome shotgun sequencing project.
CTCGTTCGCACAACAGGGCCAGCGCCCGCTCGGCGACGCCGATGGTTCGCATGCAATGCTGAACTCGCGCCGGTCCGAGGCGAGCCTGGCCGATGGCGAATCCCCCACCGACCTCGCCGAGCAAGGCCTCGCCGGGCACTCGTACGTTGTCGAATGCCAGTTCACAGTGGCCGTTGGCATCGAGGTAACCGAACTTCGAGAGGTTTCTGACGATGCTGAACCCCGGCGTGTCGAGCGGGACGATGAACTGGCTCTGCCGATGATGGCGCGGTGCGTCGGGATCGGTGCAGGCAACGGCGATCACGAACTCACAGTTCGGATGGAGTACGCCGCTGATCCACCACTTGCGGCCGTCGAGAATCCAGTCGTCTCCGTCGCGAACGGCCGACATCGAGATGTTGGCGGCGTCGGATGACGGCACATGGGGCTCGGTCATCGCGAAGCCCGAACGGATCGTCCCGGCGAGCTGGGGCTCGAGCCACCGACCCCGCTGCTCGTCGGATGCGTAGATCGCCAGCGCATCGCCGTTGACACTCGTCGGCGCGTCACAGTTCACCACCTCCTGCGCGAGCGCACAGGTTCCGAGCAACTCCGCCAGCGGCGCGTACTCGACCATGCTCAGGCCGGGCCCGTACCGGGGATCTCGAACACAGAGGTTCCAGAGGCCCCGCTCTCGGGCTTCGGTCTTCAGCGCTTCGATGGTCGGTGGCTGACGCCGGGGGTCGGCGTTGCGCTCGGCGTCGACGGTCGACTCGGCGGGCCGGATTCGCTCATCGACGAAGGCCTGAAGTGTGGCCAGACGGTCGAGGGTCTCGGGCCGGTGTCGGAAATCCATGGTGTCCTGTCTGCCGTGGGGTCAGTCGGTGTGGCGGGCGACGATTCCGTCGGCCACCAGACGTTCGATCGTCCCGCGGTCGTAGCCGAGTTCGGTGAGGAGCTCGTCGGTGTGTTGTCCATGCTCGGCGATCTCGGTGCGAGCCCGATAGTCGGTGCCGCTCAAGGTCAACGGGGCCGACGGCATCGTGTAAGCGCCCAGTCGGGGATGCTCGGATCGATAGACCAGACCGGCATCGAACGCATCTTGATCGACCAGCACCTGCTCGATCGTGCGGACCGGCGCGCACGGGATACCGGCGTTCGTCAGCCGCTCGAGCACGGTCGAGGTGTCGAGTTCGACGATGGCCGAGGCGATCTCATCTCTGACGTTGCCCAGCAGCTCAGCTCGATCATCTCGGTTGCGCCACACGTCGGTTCGGCGGGGATCGGTGGTTCCGAACAGCTCACAGAGCCGTGCGCCCATCGCGCCGGTGGCCCCGATCGAGATGGCGCCGTCGAGGGTCGGATAACTCGTCATGAAGAAGACGCTGGGTGAGGTGCGAGCGCTGCGCTCGGCATGCAGCGACGAGAACGACTCGCCGGCTTCTCTGCGTTCGGCCAGTTCGCGCTTCCAGTGGTCGGTCGCATCGAACAGGCTGGCCGAACGATGTTGGGCGAACAACCCGGCATGGGCGAGCGAGGTGCCGACTCGCTGGCCGAGGCCGGTGATCTCGCGGTGACGCAGGGCCGCCGCCACCCCGAAAGCGAGCAGCAGTCCGGCGATGTAATCACAGAAGTAGGCCTCGTAGTGGCCGGGGTTGCCATCGTCGTCGGTGTTCGTCGACAGACGAAGCCCCGACCACGACTGGGCGATGAGATCGAGGCTCGGCCGTTCGGCCAGACGGCCGGTGTCGCCGTATCCGTTGATCTCCCCGACCACGAGCCGTGGATTGTCTCTGCTGAGTGTCTCGTGGTCGAGGCCGAGCCGGGAGGCCGTTCCCGGCCGAAGGTTGGTGATGAGCACGTCGGACCTCAACGCCAGCGTCCGGGCGAGTGCCCGGCCCTCCCCGGACGAAAGATCGAGCGGAATCGCCCGCTTCCCCCGAGCCTTGACGACGTACTGGCGACCGTCGCCCCACGACGACCCGTCGGCGGTGCGAAGTGGGTCGGTCTGTCGGGTCTGATCACCGGCGACCGGCTCGAGCTTGACGACGGCGGCCCCACCGTGGGCGAAGAGTTCCGCCGCGATGGGGGCGGCGACGAACTGTCCGATCTCGAGTACTCTGACGCCCTCGAACAGGCCGACGAGCTCGTCGGCTTCGGGCATCATCCGGTTCGTCCGACGAGGGCATCGATGGCCGACTCGGTGTCGGCGACGAGTCCCGCCATCACGTCGTGGACGGTCGTCAACCGGTCGAAGTACGCCAGACTCTGTCCTGCCGGCGAATGAAGCAACGGACCGACGCCGTGGCGTTCGATCTGGCCGAGGATGTCGCCGACGAGGATGTCTTGGTAGGGCATCTTGAGTGGCTCGGGAGCACCCGGCGCCGACCACTCGTCGGTCCACGACGTACGGATCTGGCGGAGCGTCTTGCCCGAGTCGGCCCGGGAGATGATGGCGTCGGCCGATCCTCCGGCGATCAGCTTCTCGAGGACCTGGGGATCGGTGTGCTCCTCTTCGCAGAACAACCATGCCGTTCCCATCCAGACGCCGACGGCGCCCATGGCCAGCGCCGCGGCGATGTGGCGACCGGTGGCGACGCCCCCGGCGGCGATCACCGGCACATCGCCGGCGACATCGACGATCTGTGGGACGAGCGAGAACGTACCGACCGGGCCGGTGTGGGCCCCGGCGTCGGTTCCCTGGGCGACGAGGATGTCGGCGCCCGCCTGCAGCGCCTTCAACGCGTGCTTCGGTTGCCCGACCAAGCTGACGAGTGTCTTGCCCCGTTCCTTGGCCGGTCCGATCACCCACTCGGGGCTGCCGATGCCGAGGGCCAGCACGCTGATGGCCGAGTCCATCACGACGTCGACCTGCTCCCTCGCCATCTCTTCGCTTCGAACGAAACGGGACCGCATCCCCGGATTGCCGTCGTCGGGCACGCCGTACTTCTCGCGGACGCCGGCGATGAAGGCCCGATGCTCATCGGGGATGGCCGACTCGATCTCGGCGCGGTTGTCTCGCTCGGGCATACCCGGCGGAATCACGAGATCGAGACCGAACGGCAGGTCGCCGAGCTCGGCGGCCATCTTGGTCACTCCCTCTTCGATCTCTTCAGGAGTCGAACGGGTCGCCCCCCAGATCCCGATCCCACCCGATCGCGAGACCGCGATCGCCGCATCGAGCGAGTGGGTGAATCCGAAGATGGGGACCTCGGCCCCGAGGTCTTCACAGACCTGGTTCCGAAGTCGGCTGCTGGTCACTGGTGATGTCATGATTCGAACACATTCCTCTTCACTTGGACACGCCCCTTCACGTGGACGCGATGCTCAGTTCGGTCAGGGGCCGGCCACCGAGCATGGGGCCGGCGGTATGGAGATGGCACGCGACCTCGCCACCCGTGGTGGTCGGTGTCCACTCGGGGAACGTCGTCGTGCAGACGTCCATGGCGTGCGGACAGCGAGGTGCGAACGGACAACCGTCGACAGGGGCCGCTCCGGTCGCGCCGGCCATGCCGACGCTCAAGGCTCGCCGCTGACGAGTCTTCTCCTTCTGCACCACCGGATCCGGATCGGGGATCGAGGCGAGAAGCAGCTCGGTGTAGGGGTGTCGGGGATCGTCACAGATGTCGTCTGCGGAACCCTTCTCGACGATCCTCGAGTGATACATCACGGCGATCCGGTGCGAGACGTGACGGACCACGGCAAGATCGTGCGCCACGAACAGGTAGGCGGTGCCCGTCTCTCGCTGGAGATGCTCGAGCAGGTTGATCACCTGACTCTGAGTGCTCACGTCGAGTGCCGACACCGGCTCGTCGAGGACGAGCAGCTTCGGTTCGGTGGCGAGTGCTCTGGCGATCGCGATGCGCTGGCGCTGACCTCCGGAGAACTCATAGGGATAGCGCCGAAGGTGATGGCGCTCGAGTCCGACCTGTTCGAGCAGGTCGCCGGCCCGTTTCGCCCGATCGGCAGACGACAGACCGAAGTGGATCGACAGTGGTTCGCCGATGAGTTCGCCGACTTCCATCGAAGGGTTGAGTGAGCCGACGGGGTCCTGGAAGACCACCTGCACCGCTCGGCGATACTCCAGCGGAGTCGTGCGGCCCATGCCGGTGACATCGAAGTCACCCAGCCGAATCGAACCCGAGGCCGGCTGGATGAATCGAAGAATGGTACGACCGATCGTGGTCTTGCCCGAACCGGACTCCCCCACCAGACCCAGCGACTCACCGGCATCGATCTTCAGGCTTGCGTGTTGGACGGCTCTCACGTCGGGCAGACGCTGCCAGGGCAACGCCCCCCGGCCACCGGGAAAGGTGATCGTCAGATCGTCGATCTCGAGCAGGGGCTGGGTCATACCGTTTCCTCCGAGTGAGTGCGTACCACACCCTGCAGCTCGAGGTCTCCCGCTCGGAGGCATCGAACCGTCGATGCGTGCGACACATCGAGACCGATCGGACCGGTGGTGCAATCGTCGGTGGCGTAGCCACAGCGTGGAGCGAAGTGACAGCTCGTCGGCCACTCCCAGGGCGGCGGTACGACACCGCCGATGGTCGGAAGGTCATCGCTGCGGCGCTCGTTGCGGGGAATCGATTTGATGAGCCCCTCGGTGTAGGGGTGCTGCGGATCACGGAAGACATCCGTGAGCACTCCGCTCTCGACGATCTCGCCTGCGTACATCACCGCCACCCGATCGGCCAGGTCGGCGACCACGCCGAGATCGTGGGTGATCAACAGAACGGCGACACCCAGCTCCTCGCTCAGTTCGCCGATGAGATCGAGCACCTGGCCCTGAACCGTCACGTCGAGCGCCGTCGTCGGCTCGTCGGCGATGAGGAGCTTCGGCTCACAGGCCAGCGCCATCGCGATCACGACACGCTGGGCCATACCGCCGGAGAACTGGTGCGGGTAGGCGTCGATGCGCTTCTCGGGGTCGGGGATACCGACGCGGTGGAACAGTTCGATCACCCTGGCGCGGGCCTCGCTCTTCGACATGCCGAGATGCACGATCAACGGCTCCGCCACCTGTCGCCCGACGGTGTACGCCGGGTTCAGTGCGGCCGACGGCTCCTGGAAGATCACCCCGATCTCCTTGCCCCGAATACTCCGCAGCTCGTCGAAGTCGAGATCGACGAGTTCTTTTCCGTCGAGCACGATCGACGAGGCCGAGGCCTGTCCCGGATCGGGGACGAGACCGAGGAGCGAGAGGGCGGTGATCGACTTGCCCGAGCCACTCTCGCCGACGAGCGCCATGATCTCGCCGCGCTTGATGTCGAACGAGATGTCTCGCACGACCGTGACATCGTTCTTGGTTCCCGGTCGGGGGAACCGAATCGAGAGGTTCCGGAGCGACAACACCGAACCTTCGATCGGCGGTTCGACCGGCTCGAGCATGGTCACCTTCTCGACGTCGCCGATACCGACGCGCCCGCCACGGGCCTCACGAGCGAACGCGTCACGAAGTCCGTCGCCGAACACGTTGAAGGCGATCACGGTGAGGAACACCGCCATCCCGGGCGGGATGGCGGGCCAGATCGTCTCGTTGAGCGTGTCACGGGCCTCTCGCAACATCACGCCCCAACTGGCCTGGGTCGAACTGGCTCCGAGTCCGAGGAAACTCAGTGCAGCCTCGGCCAAGATCGCCTGAGCGAACAGCAGCGTGGTCTGGACGATCAGGGCCGGTGCGATGTTCGGCAGGATGTGTCGCCACATGATTCGGTTGTTGCCCGCTCCCGATGCTCGGGCGCCGTCGACGTACAGCTCTTCGCGGGCGGAGAAGACCTCGGCTCGGGCCAGTCGGGTGATCACCATCGAGTAGACGATGCCGATGGCGACCATCGCTCGCACGAGACCGGGACCGACTGCGGCGATGATCGCCATCGCCATGACCACCGCCGGAACGGCCACGACCGCCTCGACGAATCGCATCGTGATCTTGTCGACCCAGCCTCGGAAGTACCCGATGGCCAATCCAAGGGGAACACCGATGGCAAGGGCGACACCGACAGCGACGAAGCCGGCAATCAGCGCGTAACGAGCGCCGAAGATCAGTCGGGTCATGATGTCACGACCGACGTTGTCGGTACCGAGCAGGTAGTCGCTCAGTGGTGGTTCGAGCCGGTCACGGAAGTTGGCAGCCAGCACCGGATCGTAGGCGGTGAGAAGCGGAGCGAAGACTGCTATCAGTGCGATCAGGACGAGAAAGCCGCCTGCGCCCACGGCGAGTTTGTTGCTCAGGAAGCGTGCCCAGAACCGACTTCCTGCAGGCGCCTGCTCGGTCGATTCGACTTCCGGATCGGACGCGGGGGCGAGTAGGACATCGCTCATTCTGGACGCACCTTCGGGTTGAGCCATGCGTAGCTGAGATCGAGGAGGATGTTGACGACCACGACGACGAGCGTGGTGACCATCACGAATCCCAGCACGACAGGGGTGTTCTTGCGGAGCACGGCATCGACGCCCATGCTCCCGAGACCGGGGATGTTCAGTACCAGTTCCACCAGCACGGCCCCGCCGAACAGGGCCGAAATCTGGAAACCGATCAGCGTGACGATCGGCGCTGCGGCGTTTCGCATCGCATGCCGGAGGATCACTCGACGGACCGAGATCCCCTTTGCCAAAGCGGTGCGGATGTAGTCACGCTGCAGCACGCCGATCATCGACGACCGTGCCTGACGCGCGATCGATGCCGACGACGATGTGCCCAAGGCGATACACGGCAGCACGATCGAGTGCAGCCACCCGGTGACCGAGTCGGTCCGACTCAGCGACCAGATCGAGGGGAACCATCCCCCCTTCACCGCCAGGAAATAGACCAGGAGGATTGCCACCCAGAAGTTGGGCACTGCGATGCCCAGCGACGACACGACAGTCACCACCCGATCCGGCCAGCGGCCGACGTTGAGGGCGGCGATGATCCCGAGGGTCACGCCAACGACAAGGGCTACCAAGAGTGAACCCGCAACGATCGAGAGGGTCACCGGCACGCGTTGCCGAAGCAACTTGGTCACCTCTTCACCATTGAACCAGGACTTGCCGAGGTCGCCGGTGATTGCATCGCCGATCCAATTGCCGTATTGAACGACGACAGGCTTGTCGGTACCGAACTCGACCCGCTTCGCCGCAATCGCTTCAGCGGACGCGTCCTGACCCAGCGCGACCGCAGCCGGGTCTACAGGGTTCAGCTGCGTCATGAAGAACACCATGGTCGCGACGAGGAACATCAGCGGGATGGCGGCCGCTGTTCGGCTGATCAATAAACGCAACATGCAGGCCTCACGAATTCAATGACGGACGGGAAGGGACGGCGGCGGGCAGCAACGGGCTACTGACCGCCGCCGCTGTACATCAACCGGCGACGCGTACGCCGTACGGCATCGGTGCCTGCATGTTGAGGCCCATGACGACCCCTGTCACCTTCGTTGGGTCATAGGCGGCGTTCTGTGCGCCGTGAGCCAGCGGAAGGATGACACCGCGCTCGATGAGCTGAGTCTCGACCTCGGCGTACAACGCCTGCGCCGTCGCCAAGTCGGGAGCCACCGCTGCCTCGGCCATCAGCGCGTCGAGATCGGCATTGTCGTCGAGACCGAGCGGGTTGTAGCGACCATTGATCCAAAGTGGCAGGTCATTGGCCGGGTGGTAGAGCAATGCCCGAGTCCACGTGAGGCCCCACTCGGGCTCGGTGGCAGTCGTTCGCGGACCGAGCTCGCCGTTGTTGATCTGGCCCAACTCGACCGTGATTCCCGACGCACCGAGCATCTGCACGATGAGGTCGAGCGGCGCGTTGATGGCGGGCATCACCGGCATGGCGATCGTGATGCCATCGGGATACCCCGCCTCGGCCAGGAGTTCCTTGGCCTTGACCGGGTCGTATTGGAAGGAGTCATCGAGTTCGGGAACATGCCATTCGGCGAAGGCGGGAGGATAGATGCCACCGAGGGAGTCGCCATTGTTGAGCTGGATCGCCTCGGAATAGGCCGATCGGTCGATCGAGTACATGATTGCCTGACGGACCTTGAGGTCGACGAGCTCATCGTCGATCCCACCGTCACGTCCGTAGATCACGATGTAGGGGAAGTAGTTCGGCACGCTGAGGACTTCGAAGCCTTCATCGGTTGCCGTCGACACCTCAGCGTCTCGCAAGGTGGCGATGATGTCGGCCTCGCCGGTCAGTCCGGCGTTGAGGCGTGCGGCGTTGTCGGCAACCGTCGTGATTTCGACCCGCTCGACGCCCTGGTGCGCTGGGTTCCAGTAGTCAGGCGCCAAGGTGTAGACCTCGGTCACCCCTGCTTGGGATTCGCCATCCTGCCAGACCCACGGCCCTGAACCGGCCGGGGCACGAGTCAAGTCGGTGCCGAACGCTGCGGGGCTGACCATCATCCCCATCACCATCGACATCTCGATCGGGAACTGGGGCTGTGGAGTGCTGAACTCGACGCGCAGCGTCGTGGCATCGACTGCCGTGGCCGACACCATGTTCGTCCAGACGCCCCCATTGGGGTTGCCCTCGAACTCCTTGCTACGAACCATGTTGTCGGCCGCAGCCTGGGCATCGAACGCCGTGCCGTCGTGGAAGACGACGTCGTCGCGCAGCGTGAACTCCCACACTCCGGGTTCCGGTGACTCCCACGAGGTGGCAAGGTTGGGTTGCACCGAGTAGTCGGGGCCCTGCAGGGTCAGCGTGTCGTACACCGGGTACAGGTACGCCGATTGGGCCGTCTGAGACCCGGCCGGATCAAAGGTCGTCACCGGCGAGAACTCCACCATCCGCAGGGTGCCCGAGGCCGGTTCGGTCTCGACCGGCTCCGCAGTGTCGTCGTCGCCACTGTTGGAATTGTCGGCCGCCGTGCTGATGGTTCGTTGCTCGGTGGTGGTCGTCTCGCCGTCGGATTCCGCCGCGCCATCGCTGCTCGATCCTCCACCGCAGGCAGCAGCCATCACGGCTGTCACCGCCAGCAATGTGGTGAGAAGCCTCCACGGCTTCGTGACTCCATACATGATTTTCTCTCCCTGATTGAGTGGTTCGGACCGGGGCCCCTCCGGTCTTCGAGGCAACCTAGACGTTATGAAACAAGCTTTCAAGACGACAACCCTTTACCCTCGTCACCATGGCGAGCGACCCTCCACAACTGACACCGATGCGACCGACGGCCATCCGTGCGGCCAATGCCGAGCTCGTGTTGTCACACCTTGCGGACGGAGCAGCTGCGACTCGAGCGGAGCTGGCCGGACAGACGTCCCTCACCTCGCAGGCCCTCGGCCCGATCCTGGCCGACCTCGTCGATGCCGGTCTCGTGATCGAAGAACCGAGCCAGCGAGTCGGACCAGGCCGGCCCCCCGCCGCCTACCGACTCGACCCGCAGGGAGCACTCTCGATCGAGGTGCTCATCCGATTCAGCGACGTGGTCATCGTCGGTGTCGATGCGCTCGGTACGACCTTCGACATCACTCGTCTTCGCCACCGTCACAGTCCGACGCCGACCAGACTGGCCAAGCGCATCTGCTCCTCAATCGAGAAGATCCTGGCCGAGGCTGACGTCTCCGACCGTGCATGTGTCGAGCTCGTCGTGACGATCGACGGTGTGGTCGACAACGATCGCCAGATCGTCCTCGAATGCGTTGCCTGGAGCGCAACGTCGGTCGACCTCTCGGCCTCCCTCCGCAAGCTGCTCCCGCGACTGACCTCGATCGAGGTGATGAGCCACGACCGCATGCTGGCACTCTGGGCCCTCGGCCGAATCAAGCCACAACCGACCGACCTCGTTGCGATCGTGACGATCTCCCATCAGACCCACCTGCAATTGGCGGCCGGAGAGTCCTTGGTCAGCAACCGTCTGGGCAGCACAGGGTCTCTCGCTCACTACCCGGTCGTCGGAAACGATCGAATCTGTGAGTGTGGACGCACCGGTTGTTTCGGCACCGTCTCGAGCGGCGACGCCGTCGTTCGCGACTACGAAGAACTCACCGGCGAACGACTGCCGGCTGCAGTCGATGTCATCGGCCGAGTCCGACATCACGACCCCGATGCCATCGAAGCGGTCCGACGCTCCATCTCCTGGCTCGGCGTCGCACTCGATGCGCTGTTCGAGGTTCATCGACCAGATCGCCTCGTGATCTCCGGCGCTGTCGGATCACAGGATCGTGGCGGTAGCAGACAACTCGCCGAAATGGTTCGTGCCGAACTCCGAGACGACCGCGGTGATCTACCGATCGACATCGTGCAACCAGCAGAGGGGCTCGGGGCCGAATCCATCGCCCCGGCCAAACTCACGTGAGCGGCCGCTCCCCTGCCGGCGCCCCGAACACCGGAGCGCGCTTCTCCAGAAACGCCTGACGAGCCTCGGCGGCGTCTGCGGTCGATCTCACCAACACCTGGTTGCGGGCCTCGAGTGCGAGCGCCGAATCGAGGCTCGGCGCATGGAGGTTGGCCCACATCACCTCCTTGGTCGACGACAGCGCCATCGGCGCGTTCTCGGCCAGCGTGTCGGCCAGTTCGCACGCCCGAGCGACGAGTTCGTCAGGCTCGGTCACCGCAGAGATCAGCCCGGCCCGCAGCGCTTCGTCGGGCAACATCCGCCGACCGCTGAGCATCAGGTCGAACGCCATCGCCGGACCGACGATCTTCGGGAGGAAGTACGACAGGCCCATCTCGCAGCCCGAGATGCCACGCTTCACGAACCCGTCGGCGAACGTCGCACCGACGCTGGCGAG
>RCMY010005556.1_pt1 | contig 10684 bp, 8 predicted proteins | sample 2041341 | NCBI WGS metagenome assembly RCMY01 (sample SAMN09708234, study PRJNA481090) | Marine sediment metagenome, whole genome shotgun sequencing project.
GATGTTGTTGAAGAGGCGTTCGCCGAGGATGGGGTCGAATTCGCCGTAGAGCTTGTACATGCCGTTGTCGGGGTCTACCCATTTGCGGAGTTTGGTTGCTCGTTCCTGTCGTGTTTGTCGATCGATGCCGGCTTGTTCGTCGAGAATGTCGTCTTGGAGCGCTTCGATGCTTTCTTCGAGGAACGCCGCGACTTCCCTGAACGACGGTTCGCGGTCTCGGAGTCTTCGCTGTTGCCGGCCTGATGATGTTCATCGATGCGGTTATTGACGGCGGCTTCGATGCGATCAAGCCTCGAACGGACGGTCCCGACCGACCCGAGCATGGCCTTCGTAGCGGGCACCGTGGCGCCAGAAATGTCGGCGGACTCGAGGTCGCGCAACACCTCCCAAACCGCTCGATCTTTGGTGCCCGAAGCCATGAACACCAACCTACAAAGGGGGTGTGACAGTCTCGGTCGGCATCGCTCGCCAAGCGAGTTGCTCGCCCTGGTGGCCGACAGCCCGGCGCAATTACTCAGGCCGGCGTCGGCCGCCTTGCCAGTCTTGTTCGGGGCCGGTTTGGGCGTCGGTCACGCCGAGCATGCGGAGTTGCGGCATCTCTCGCAGCGATCGCTTCATCTCGGCGAAGCCGGGGAAGGTGGCCAAGTGGATGACCGAATCCCACAAGGCGACGGCGTCTTCGTCGCTCGGGACTCGACTGATCACCGGGCCGAAGAACGACGGTCCGTCCGGCGGTTGGAAGGCGATGATGGGCGTGCCGACGTCGCGACCGGTGTGCTCGAGCGCCGCGTCGGTTTCGGCTTGCAGCTCGACATCGAACGACTCGTCATCGGCCGCCGTGGCCCATTCGATGGGGAGGCCGAGCCCGACGAGCACCACCTCGATGTGCTCGGCGGTACCCATCCACGGAAGCATCGGCTCGGCGGGTTTCGGCGGGTCCGCATCCCAGATGCTCGAACCCATCGCCGTGTACAGCGGACCCATGAGCTCGCGACCCTCTTCGGCACGAACCTTGGCCGCGACCCGCAGCATCCGCAGCCCGGCACCGTGCATGCGGGGATACTCCGGTGGAAACTCGGTGGCGTAGTCCTTGTCCTTGTTGAGCAAGCGAAGCGAGATGAACCGCCAGTCGACCGAATAGTCCTTCTGGGCGATGACCTGGTGCACCCACCGGCTGGTGATCCAGGCGAAGGGACAGACCGGATCCCAGAAGAACTCGATATCAGGCGGGGCGTTACTCATGGCGCGAACCTACCGGACCTCACCGGGTTGGGGGAGTAGCGTTGGCGGATGCCGAAGAGTCCTCTCGAAACGCCGCCGCCAGAACGCGGGGTGTTCTGCAACCGTACGTTGAACCTTCGGTCGGTGCAGGCCATCGGGTACGACATGGACTACACGCTGATTCACTACTACGTGGATCAGTGGGAGGGTGCCGCCTTCGAGCATGCTCGCGGCTATCTCGCGGCGCAGGGTTGGCCGGTGGCCGATCTGTCGTTCGACGCCGCCAACCACACGCTCGGGCTGACGTTCGACCTGCAACTGGGGAACCTGGTGAAGGCCACGCGCTTCGGCTACGTGGTTCGGGCCCAGCACGGTACGTCGCTCTTGGCATTCGACGAGCAACGCAAGGCCTACGCCGAGACGGTCATCGACCTGGGTGAGTCGCGCTTCGAGTTCATGAACACGATGTTCGAACTGTCCCGCGCCGATTTGTGGTGTCAGCTCGTCGACCTCTTCGACGCCGGCCAACTGCCGGTGCGAAGCTATGGCGACCTGTACCGGGCAATCGACGATGCGCTGGCCGAATCGCACCTCGGGGGCCGGTTGAAGGCCGAGATCCTGGCCGACCCTGACCGATTTGTCGATCTCGACCCGGACATGGTTCCGACGTTGCTCGAGCAGCGAAAGGCGGGGAAATCGCTCCTGTTGATCACCAACAGCGACTGGGCCTACACCCAGCCGATGATGACGTACGCCTTCGACCGCTTCTGTCCGGATGGCCTGACCTGGCGAGACCTCTTTGACATCGTCATCGTGTCCGCCGCAAAGCCGGGGTTCTTTGCCGCCAACAATCCGATCTACCGGGTCGTTGATGAGGAACAATCGCTGCTGCTGCCGCACTATGGCCCGCTCGAGGCGGGGCACGTGTACTTCGGCGGCAACGCGCGCATGGTCGAAACCAGCTTGGGTCTGTCGGCCGCGCAGGTCTTGTACGTGGGCGATCACCTCTTCGGCGATGTGCTGGTGACAAAGGATGTGTTGCGCTGGCGCACGGCGCTCATCGCCCGGGAACTCGAAGCCGACGTCGTCGGCGCAATGGCGTTTGCCGACGACCAGGCCGAATTGTCCACGCTGATGGAGAAGAAGGTCGCGGTCGATCGGCGTCAGGCGCAGCTGCGTCTCGCTCGGGACCAGGGAGCGGGAAAAGAGCAAGCCGCCGAGCTCGACGAGGTCACCAAAGAAGCGATGAGGCTCGACGACCAGATCGCCCCCTTGGCCCGGCGCGCGGCCGAGATGGGGCACCCCACATGGGGCGCACTCATGCGAGCCGGGAACGACAAGAGCCTGTTTGCCAGGCAGGTCGAGAAGTACGCCGACATCTACCTGTCCCGGCCATCGAACCTTCGTTACGAAACCCCCTACGCCTACCTCCGTGCGGCCCGGGGATCCCTACCTCACGACTAGCTCCGGCCCGCTGCAACTGGTCCGTTCCGAACGCGATTGCGATGGCGCCGGCGACCTAGCCGCTCGCTCGGGGCTTCGAGGCGTCCTTGCGTGACGGCGTGTGCTGCATCCCCATGTACACGCCACCCAGCTGCAGCTCGTCGAGCATCTGGGCGATTCGTTTCTCGCGAGTGGCTGGTTGTCTGGCCCGGCCGATCCAACCCAAATAGTCGTTGCGCTGGTAACGCGGCCTGGCGTCGTAGTCATCCATCAGCGCAGCCTCGACGAGACGCTGCTGCACATCGTCGGGCATGGGATTCGTCGGTCTGGCTGGCATCGTCACCCCTTCCGTTGCCTTGTCAATTCTGTCAGTGCCCACCACTAGTGTCGTGTCCATGCTCTTTGAAGGGCAAACCGCTCATCGAGCTGCTCAAACTCGATCTCGACGTTGTTCGCGGCGACTGCCTCGACGAAACCAGCAAGAGAATTTACAATGAGCAGAATCCAATGAGTATCGACGAACAAGCCCGACTCGACCTTCGCCTTCGGCTGATCGACGTATTGGGCGAAACACCCGCTGCGACCCTGATGCAATCGGTGCCACCCTTGCCCTACGACGACCTCGCGAAGAAGACCGACATCGACGTCGCGGTCCGCGACCTACGGAGTGAGACGGCGACGTTGTCGACGGAGTTGCGGGGTGAGATGGCGACGTTGTCCACGGACCTCCGTGGTGAGATGGCGACGTTGTCGTCGGAGTTGCGGGGTGAGATGGCGACGTTGTCCACGGACCTCCGCGGTGAGATGCTTGGGCTCAAGACCGAACTCCGTGGTGACATGGTCGGGTTGCGGGGCGATATCAGCCTCGAGCTCGCCCGCCACCTGCGCATCACGGTCGTTGCCAACTTCGTCTCGATCCTCGGCGCTGTCGCGCTCGCACTGCAGGTCGCCTGACAGCGGGCCTGAGCCCAAACGCATTTGTTTAGGCGTCTTGCCCCGGTGCGTCGCCATCATCGATTTCGCCGCGCTTCTTCTTCAACAAGCGGCCGAGCGTCTCCGAGGGCGGGGCAACGACCGTCTCCTCCACCACCACCTTGGGCCTCGACCGCACGGGACGAGGTGTTCGATCGCGCCCGGGAAGCCCCGGAACGCGAGTGCGAACGCCATCGAACAGCCGTCCAGCCTGGTAACCGACGGCGCTGGTACGCAGGTTGAGGCGGCTCAACGCCACCGCCACGGGCCAGAGCAGCGCCGCTGCCAACAGCAACCATGGCGCCAACAGGACGCTCGACCGACCTGCTTCGAGCTCGGCTCGATCAAAGGCCATCGACGGGTCGATTTCGCCGCGGCCGCCGGTGGTGTCGGACAACCGGGTGAGCCGCTCGGCGTCGGGAGCTCCCGGCAGGTATTCCTCGGAGAAGCTGAGGTTCGCCAGGCTGGTTCCGGTGATGACCGTTCCGTCGGTGTCGACCGAGGCCCCGACCGCATAGGTGCCGGCATCGTCGACGGGAATCTCCCCCTCGTAGCGATCGCCCGACACTCGGCGCAGCTGCACCTCTCGTGTTTCGCCATCCGGTCCCGACACCCGGGCCACCGCAGCGGCACCCTCGGCGAAATCGTCTTCACCTTCGACGGTGACCCGCAACACCCCATCGGCCACCTGGGCCCGCACGTTGCCGCCGTCGCCGGTCGGGAACGTGTCCTTGACCACGGTGGTCCAAAAGTCGACATAGCCATCCCAACCGGTCCAGAGCTGGCTCCAGCGGTCGGCCGAATCGCTCGTCCACGACGTCGCTCGGCCCAAACCGACCTGCCAGGTGGCGAGCAGAGGATCGTTGTCCGGTCCGATCCGCAACAGCGTGGAGGCGGCCGGCTTCGACGTCGTGCCGACGTAGCCGAGGATCGGGGGAGTGGCTTCGAGTTCGGCGACGACCCGGTCGTTGGACGTGACCACGGGGGAGAACTCACCCTCGATGATGAAGTCGCGGCTGGCGATCACCGCCTCTTCCATGATGATCTGCGGGATGCGTTGGAGATCGCGGCCAGGGTAGAAGCGCCCATTGCCCGCCTCGGCGATTGCCTGGAGTTCTCGAGCGGCACCCTCACCGGTGGCGACCACCGAGACGGTGATTCCCTCCTCGGCGAGCTTCGCCGCTTGGTCGGCCAATCCGGTCATCGCGTTCGGCTCGGTGAAGCCGTCGGTGAACAAGATGATGTGCTTGAGGCTGGCGTTGCTCGCGCGCAGCGCCTCGGCCGACGTGGACAACGACTCGGAGATGTCGGTTCCACCCGACGGGGTGAGACGTCCCAACGCGTCGTTCACCACCGCGGCGCCCGGGGTCTGCTGCAGATCGAGAATCCATCGCTCACCGCTGTCGAAGGACAGCACCCCGACCTCGTCGGTGTCGGCCAGTGCCTCGATGGCCCGGGCGGCGGCCGTTCGAGCGATGTCGGTCTTGTTCACGCCGCCATCGGGGCCGCGTTGGTTCCCGCCGAATCCGCCGTTGCCTTCCTCAGCGCAGTGGCAGGCGCCCATGGAACCGCTGGTGTCGATCGCCAGCACCTCGGCGACGGACTGACGCCGCAGCGGATCGGTGATCTCGCTGATGACCGGGAGAAGTTCTTCGAGCTCGGAATTGAGGTACCCGCCGAGGCCATACGATTGGTCGCCGCCGATGGTAACCAACCCTCGCCCGAGGTCACGGGTTGCGGTGGCCAAGGCTTCGACCTGGGCGTCGGCCATCAGGCGGGCGTCGACGTCGACCAGCACGATTGCTGCGTACTGGGCCAGTTCGTCGATGGGCGGCAGCTGTGTGATGTTCACCTGTTCGACGGCGACCCCGCCTGCCAGCAACGCCTGGGCCAACGTGTCGCTCGACCCGTCGCTGCCTTCCACCAGCAATGCCCGTGCGGGTCCCTCGACGCTCACCGCCGCAAACGCGCGGTCGTTCTGGGGGATCGTGTCACTGGCGGTTTGACTCCGAACCTCGTATCGGACGAGCCCCGACGCTTCGGCGGGGCGCTCGAACACGACCCGGTTGCTGCCCTCTCGAAGGGCGACGGACTGGCTGTCGACCCGCTCGCCGTTCTCGAACAACGTCACGACCGCTTCGCCCGACTGCGTGGCGACGACATCGGCTTCGATTTGAACGAGCTCGCCTTCCCGCACGAGGCCCGGCGCATCGATGCTCCGAATCGCGACGTCGGTATCGGACCGTTCGCCAACGGTGTGCACATCGATTTGGACTCCGTCCACGGCGAGGATCTGGGCTTCTTCGACCGGATCGCCCGTGGTCTGTCGGCCGTCCGACACCAGCACGATGCGCCGTCGAGTGTCGCTCGGCAACACGGCGCCACCCAGCCGCAACGCCTCGGCCAGATCGGTCTGTGACGTGTCGATTTCGACGCCGAGCCCGCCGAGGGCGTTCTGTTCTTTCATCGTCAATTCAAGGCGAGCATCGCCCCCGAAGGCGGCGACGGCTGACCGCGCGCCATCGGGCTGCTGCGCGAGTGCCTCTCGAACCCATTCGACCGCCTCGGTTTGACCAGCCGGACCCAGAGAGTCGCTGCCGTCGATGAGGAATACCGTTGCAACGTCTTCGCCCGATCTCGTGATCGTGATGCCGAGGAGTGCGCCGATGATGAGGGCGGCAACGACGGCGCGCGTGACCGTCGCTATTCGCCACTGCGGCCGAGTGACACCGATGCGCCGGCGCGACCACAGCCATTCGGCGGCGAGGATGAACAGCAAAGGCCAGGCGACCCAGGCGAGCTTGTCGGAGAGGCCATCGGCGAGCTCGCGTCGCTCGCCGAGGTCGACGCTCGAGGTTTCGATCGGGAGTGACACCGCCGGATTCAGTTTCGATTCGCCGGGCGATTCATTGACGGCGACCAGTCGAGTGTTTCCCTCGGCGTCGGTGACCTTCCAGAACCCGACCCGGTCAGCGCGTGGGCTGGCCGAACCGGCCGGCAGGCTGAGCTCGGTGCCGCCGGGAGAGGTCACGACGTGCGCCTCTGCGGTGTCGATCGGTATCTGGCGACCGACGGTTATCGCCGACGGCGGCAGGGCCGCTCCGGTGAGTTCCGCCAGCAGGCGATCGAAGAGAATGGGGAACGCGATCTGTACCGGGAAGTTGGAGTCGCCCAAGGCGAAGGTCAGATACGAGAAGGGTCGGCTGTCGTGGCTGCTGTTGATGAGCAGCGGTGTTGCCTCGGCTCCGATGAGCACGTCACCGATACCCGGGTCGACCCGTTGGGCAGAGGCGATAGCGACATCGGAGAAATCGAGTCCATCGAGGAGGTTGCGGTCGGACCGGACCAACGTCGGAACCGGATTCAGCGACTCGCCGACGATGGCGACGTCGGCGAACCCGCCGATGGGTGCGATGAGGATTGCCGGAGCATCGGGGTTGTCGGGCGGGTCCACCCGGTCATAGATGACCAGGTCGAAGTCCGAAGCTGCGGTGACCGACTCCGACCGGGTGACCTCGAGCCCGGTGGTGACCGCAAGAAACTGATCGAGGAACGCGTTCGGCGGACCGACGTGCAAGACCGCGAGATCGCGTCGGCTGCCGGCAACCGCAAAGGCCCGGTTGTCGGCGGCCAAGAGATCGTCGCCTTCCAGGAACGCTTCGACGCGTTCGCCGTCGGGCAGGTCTGCTTCGAAGGTGACGGTTTCGCCCTCGGGCATGACCACGACCTCGCGGCTGTGGGTGACCCCGTCGACGTCGATCCGGAGTTCCTGGGTGGCATCGGCGCCCCCCGTGTTCTCCAAGGTGACGATGGCGTGGAGTCCCGTGCCCCGAGTCTCGACGACGAAGCCGGTTATCGCCCGGTTGACATCGGTGCGGCCGATGCGTTCGTAGCGACTGTCGAGCGGAATCTGCGCCTGTTCGAGGTCGGTGAGTCCACCGTCGGACAACAGGACGAAGCCGATGGGCGTGCCTGGCGTCTCGAGGCTCTCGCCCAAGGTGAACGCGCTGGCGAAATCGGCTGCACCGCCGGGTTCGGGCAGTTTGGCGAGGGCCGCGGCGAACGATTCCGCATCGCTGCTCGCCGACAGCAACACCCGAGGTCGGGGGCTTGCGACGACGATCGATGCAACGCCGCCGTCGGGCAGCTCGTCGTACAACTCCTGCGCCCGGCGGGAGGCGGCGGCGAGCCGGCTGCCGTCGAGTTGGTCGGGAAGGAGCTCGTCGGTGCCGTCAGCTGCCCCCATCGATCCGGATGCATCGAGGACAAAGACCGTGTGCTGCGCAAGTGGAACCTCCGAACGCCATCCGGGTCGAGCCACGGCCAGTGCGAGGAGTGCGACGGCGAGCAGTTGCAAGGCGAGAAGTACGCTCGGCTTGAGACGTTGCCAAGGGGCGCTGGCCGACACCGGTGATGCATGATCGCGCCACAGGTAAGTCGAGCTGACCTCGACCTCCTCCCGCCGTGGTTTCAGAATATGCAGCAGGACAATGGGTATGGCGAGCAGGCCGACCAGCAGTCCCAGCGGGTTCGCGAACGTCACCGCAGCACTCCTTCTTCACGCCACGCGGTGAGCAGGAGCGTCTCGAGGTCGTCGTCGTCGAAGATGCGTAGGTACCCGACGTTGGCGCGACGGCACTTCAGCGCCACCGAGTCGAGCCAGCCTGCAACGCCCGCGGCGTACGCCGAGAGGGTTTCCGGTGCCATCGACACCTGCACGCGGTCTCCGGTCTCACGGTCGACGACCTCGACGTCGCCCAGCACCGTGGGGGCGACCTCGTCGCGCGCGAGGACGTGCACGACGACGGTGGCATCGCCGCGCGACGGAAGGCGCGACACGCCCTGTTCCCACTCGTCGGTCAGGAGGTCGGAGACGACGACGGTGAGGCCCGCTGGGCCCTTGCGGCCGAGCAGGTGAGCGGCGGCTGCCGCGAACTCGGTTTCGCCGCCCGCTTCGAGAGATTGCAGATGGCCGAAAAAGGCATGGGAAGCGTGGCGGCCGGTGAACCGCGGCGCTGCTCGGGTCGCAGGGAACGTGTGCACCGAGACGGCGTCACGGCGGATGAGCGCGACGAATCCCAGCGCCGCAGCCACCCGCCTGGCCTGGTGCATCTTGGCGCCGTCGCCCATCGAGGCGGACGTGTCGAAGAGGATGCGCAGCGTCAGGTCGTCCTCGGCCTCGTAGAGCTTCAGGAGCAGTACGCCGAGCCGCGCGTAGAGGTGGTAGTCGATGCGCCGAAAGTCATCGCCGGGGTGGTATTCGCGGTAGTCGGCGAAATCGAGAGAGGAGCCGTACCGCTTCGACCGGTGCTCGCCCGTGAACTGACCCGCGAGCCGTCGACCGGTGTGCATCTGCAACCGTTCCAAGCGGGCCAGCAGCGCTGGGCTGAGCAGCGCACCGTCGGTCACGGGGCGCCTCGTAAACCGACATCTGGGGCAGGGATTGCATCGAGCAGTGCGCCGACGATGTGGTCGGCGCCGATTCCGTCTGCTGTTGCCTCGTACCCCAACACGATGCGATGCCGAAGGGCGGCGAGGGTGATCGTTCGGATGTCGTCGACCGAGACATTGGGACGACCGGCGATGAGGGCCGAGGCTTTCGCCGCCAGGATCATGGCCTGCGCGCCTCGGGGTGATGCGCCGAAACGCACGTACTTGCGCACGGCATCGGGGGCGGTGGACTGATCCGGGTGTGACGCCGTGATGAGGTCGACCGCGTGGCGTACGAGGTGACCGGCGACCGGCACCTGACGGGTGAGCTCGATCATCGAGGCGAGGGTGGCGCCATCGGTGACCGATTGCACGGGTGCGGGAGCGCTACCGGTTGTGCGCTCGACGATCGACACCAAGTCCTCGGGTGGCGGGAAGGGAACGTGCGCCTTCAACAGGAATCGATCGAGCTGGGCCTCGGGCAGCGGGTACGTGCCCTCCATCTCGAGCGGATTCTGGGTGGCCATGACGAGGAACGGCCGTGGCAGTGGGCGGGTTTCGCCGGCGACGGTCACCGCGCGCTCCTGCATGGCCTCGAGCATCGCCGATTGGGTTTTGGGAGATGCCCGGTTGACCTCGTCGGCGAGCACAAGGTTGCCGAACACGGGGCCGGGCCGAAACTGGAACTCGCGGCGTCCGTCGTCGCCCTCGTGCAGGATCTGCGTGCCGAGGACATCGGCCGGCATGAGGTCGGGGGTGAACTGAATGCGGCTGAACTCGAGGTCGATGACCTCCGAGAGCGTCTTGAGAAGTTGGGTCTTGCCCAACCCCGGTACCCCTTCCAACAGGACGTGCCCTTCGCACAGCATCGCGGTGAGTACCACCCGAACCAGATCCTTTTGGCCGACGATGACCTTTCCGATCTCGTCTTCGATGGCGGCGGCGATCGTGCCGTAGGTCGACGCGTCCATCGGCGGGGCCGCGTTGGCTGCGGGTGGTGGAGGCGGAGTGTCGGACATGGAGGGGAATCCTTGGTTGGCGGGTGCGTAGGTGGTGTGCGTTGTTCAGTTGCCGGCGAGACCGTCGAAGTACTCTCGCACCTGGTTGCGTTGTGATGCGGGAATCTCCGTGCCGTCGAGTGCGTCGTTGGCCTGGTCGGCGTAGCGGCCGATGGCTTCGTTGAGCGGCACCCGAGTCCCGCCTGCTCCGGTGGGTCCATCGGCTTGCCCGATCGTGGTTGTGTCGCCGCCAGTGTTGGTGCCCGTGGTGTTGAGCTCGTCGCCGTCGGTGCCGGTCTCCCACTCGAAGATCGCCGCATCGGGGTCGCGGGTGACGTTGGCGTTGCCCTGTCCATTCGGGGTGGCGACGCCACCGCGCCCACCGCTTCCCGGATTCTGTGCTTGGTTGCCGCCGACCTGGCCGGAGCCGCCGGCTCCGCCTTGGCCTTGACCTTGTCCCTCTCCTTGACCTTGGCCTTGACCCTGTCCCTCGCCTTGGCCTTGACCCTCGCCTTGGCCCTGTCCCTGTCCCTCGCCTTGGCCCTGTCCCTGTCCCTCGCCTTGGCCCTGTCCCTCGCCTTGGCCCTGTCCCTGTCCCTCGCCTTGGCCCTGTCCCTCGC
>RCMY010005558.1_pt1 | contig 10682 bp, 9 predicted proteins | sample 2041341 | NCBI WGS metagenome assembly RCMY01 (sample SAMN09708234, study PRJNA481090) | Marine sediment metagenome, whole genome shotgun sequencing project.
AAATCCAATCCGAAAGAAGCATTTCCATCCTTTATCAAGTAAACAGCAACAGAATCATAGGTTACGAAATTCTTCATTTTCGCTTCTATTATCTGTCCTCCCTTGTTACTAATCTTTAAAAGAAGTACATCATTCTCTAATGTTGTTGTTGAATTAGATGGTTTAGTAAAGCCAAATGCCCCCAATTTACCTTGATAATTGGCTACAGCTGTAGAATCTTGCAAATCTAACTGAGGAGCTTCATTAATTACAGTTTCAGTTTCTAAAACCTCGGACGCCTTTGTAGTCTCAACTTGCTCTTGTTTTGCCTTTTCTGCCTCTAACTCTTCTGGAGTTGGTTGATTTTGGTAAAACATGAAGATTAGTATTCCAAAAATAAGCACGAAGCCTATGATGGATTGTACATCAAATTTCTTTTCTTCCATGTGGTATTTCTATATTAATTGGGAATATTTGATATTTAAGAAAGCAAATATATGTCCAAATATGAAGTTTATGCCAATGTGGCATTAGTTTGTGATTTTTTATGCTCTAAAGCTGCTTTAACGAAACCTACAAATAACGGATGTGGGTTGGCTACCGTACTTTTATATTCTGGATGATATTGAACACCAATAAACCATGGATGGTCCTTTAGCTCCACTATTTCAACTAAATTAGTTTCCTTATTAAAACCTGTAGCTAGTAAACCAGCTTTTTCTAATTGCTCTAAATAGGCATTATTAAATTCATATCTATGACGATGACGTTCAGATATTTGCTCAGCTCCATTATACATTTTCTGTACTAAACTACCTTCTTTCAAATCACAATCCCAAGCTCCTAAACGCATGGTACCACCTTTATTGGTGATATTTTTTTGCTCTTTCATGATACTGATTACAGGATCTGGAGTTTTCTCATCCATCTCCGTTGAATTTGCTTCTTTAAGTCCTAAAACATTACGAGCGTATTCTATAACAGCCATTTGCATTCCCAAACAAATACCCAAGAAAGGTATGTTCATAACGCGTGCATATTCTACAGCTTTTACTTTACCCTCAATACCACGCTCACCAAAACCAGGTGCAACCAAAATTGCATCTAAGCCCTTAAGCTTGTTTTTATAATTTGAAGAAGTAATATATTCTGAATGTATAGATTTTACATTTACCTTAACTTCATTTGATGCTCCCGCATGTATAAAAGACTCTAAAATAGACTTATAAGAATCTTGTAATTCAACATATTTGCCTACTAAACCAATGGTAACTTCATTCTTTGGATTTTTATGTCTAACAAGAAATTCGTTCCAACGACCTAAATCAGGTTCAACCGTATTTGGCAATGCTAATTTTTGCAATGTAACCGTATCAAGTCCTTCTTCTTGCATTAATAAAGGAACATCATATATAGTAGAAGCATCTATACTTTGTATAACTGCTTCACGTTTCACATTACAGAAAAGTGCTAATTTGTCTTTGATTTCGTCAGATATCTCGTGTTCAGTTCTACACACAAGAATATCAGCTTTTATTCCACTCTCCATTAATGTTTTAACAGAATGCTGGGTAGGCTTGGTTTTTAACTCACCTGCTGCAGAAAGGTAAGGCACCAAGGTTAAGTGAATAACTATACCATTGTTATCCCCCAATTCCCAAAGTAACTGACGTACTGCTTCAATATAAGGTAGTGATTCAATATCACCCACTGTACCGCCTATTTCAGTAATAATAATATCATACTCACCACTATTTCCTAGCAGTTGAACACGTTCTTTAATTTCATTAGTAATATGTGGAACTACTTGTACCGTTTTACCTAAAAATTCGCCTCTACGTTCTTTCTCAATTACACTTTGGTAAATTCTTCCGGTAGTAACATTATTCGCTTGAGAAGTACGAACATTCAAAAAACGTTCATAATGACCCAAATCTAAATCAGTTTCGGCACCATCATCGGTTACATAGCATTCGCCATGTTCATATGGGTTAAGCGTCCCTGGATCCACATTAATATAAGGATCTAATTTTTGAATGGTAGTTTTATAGCCGCGAGATTGCAGTAATTTCGCCAAGGATGCAGCAATAATGCCCTTTCCTAAAGATGAAGTAACGCCTCCCGTAACGAAGATGTATTTGGTTTGTGCCATTTATAGAATTCTATGTTACGGGACACAAAGTTACAAATTGAGGTTAGAACTTAACGAATTTACTTCGGAAAATGTTTTTGTATTTTTCGAATTAAGGATTCTAGCCCGTTTATTTTGATTTCTAGCATAGAACGCAATAAATCTCCCAATTTACCATCAGGAAATCCTTTTTGTTGAAACCACACTAAATAAGGCTCGGGTAAATCTACCAAATACCTACCCTTGTGTTTACCAAAAGGCATTCGGTAATGGGCCAATTCTATTAACTTTTGCTTATCAGGATTTATTTCCATTTTTAATTCTAAAAAATTTATCTTTAAGGAATCAACAACTTAATCAACATGAAAAGAAGAAATTTTATTGGAACCTCAGCGGCAGCTTCTGTAGGATTCCTAACCACCTCAGTAGCACACGCCAACAATAAAAAAGATGCATCGCTAGATAAATTAAAGTACAATATAAACCATAGTGTTTGTTATTGGTGTTATGGAACGATACCATTTGAGGATTTTCTTAAAAATTTAGTAGAACTAGACATTAGATCTATTGATTTGGTTGGCCCAGAAGAATTTCCATTACTAAAAAAATACAATATTCACGCCTCTATGTGTTGGGGTGCTGGCTTAGGTATAGAAAAAGGCTGGAACGATCTTTCTTTACATGAAGAATTGATTGCTGATTATGAAAGAGTTATTCCTTTAGTGGCGGAAGCTGGTTACACGAACTTAATTTGTTTTAGTGGTAATAGAAATGGAATGGATGATTTAGTAGGATTGCGTAATTGTGCCAAGGGACTAAAAAAACTTATGCCACTAGCCGAAAAACATGGTGTTGTGATACAAATGGAGCTTTTAAATAGTAAAGTGAACCATAAGGATTATATGTGCGACAAATCTGAATGGGGCGTATCGCTTTGTGAAACTATCGGTTCAGAAAATTTTAAACTTCTGTTTGATATCTACCATATGCAAATTATGGAAGGAGACATCATTAGGAATATAGAAGACTATCACCAGTATTACGGACACTACCACACCGGCGGAAATCCAGGTAGACATGAAATTGATGAGACACAAGAGATTTTTTATCCAGCAGTAATGAAGGCTATTTTAAAGACAGGTTACACGGGGCACGTTGCTCAAGAATTCGTACCAAGTTGGGATGATAAATTAGCAGCTTTAAAACAAGGCGTTACTATTTGTGATGTGTAGGATTAACATTAAAAATTAAATCAAAAAAAGCACTTCAGTTAGAAGTGCTTTTTTTGTCATATCCTAAAATTAATTAGTCTTTAAGCGCAGTTTCAATTTCCTCCAACCATTTCTCTTGAACCGTTAAATTTCTAGAGTAGTTCGTTTCCGAGTCGTACTTATTTTGATAATCATTTAGTTGGCGCAGTGTAATCTTATAGATTTTACGAACTTCTTCTTTTACATTTTCAGTAAATGTTGTTTCAGCTAATTGTTTGCGCATCTTACGAGCAAATAACTCAGTAATATCAAAATGTAACTGTTCATGCGATAAGGTTACATCATTACAAACCTCTGGCTTATACCAAGAACGCGTAGGATAAAAATAAGCACCAACCGTATACTCTACATTAAGCTCATTATTTTCATAGGATGTTGAAAAGTTATAATTGATACCACTGGCGGTTGTTGCAGCAGCACTTGAAGCTATGGGTGCTGGTCCTTTAAAATCTGCCCATGTAAATCTAAAATCTGGCGACCATTCTACTTCCTCTTGACTTTGAACAAATGAAACAGTGAACAATATCAACAAAGTAAACACTAAATATGTTTTATCTATAAATCCCAATGATAGATTATTACTTTCTCAATATCAGGATGCAAACTGTAATGCACAGGGCAAGTATTTGCAGTGTGTATTAATATTTTTCTGTTCTTTTCATTTATAACTTTGGGTAAATGAACCTCTACTTCAATTTTAGAAATTCTTCTAGGTGAAGCAGACATGTGTTTAGTAACAGACGCTGTTGTACCTTTTAAGTCCACATCTAAACCATTTGCTTTTATTCCCATCATGGTAAGCATACAACTTGCCAAACCAGTAGCAACCGTATCGGTCGGTGAAAATGCCTGACCTAAGCCATTATTATCTACAGGAGCATCAGTTACAAATGAATCATTCGATTTAAGATGAACACATTCTGTTCTTAATTCGCCGTTATAGGTAACTTTTGATGTCATTTTATTCTAGTTCTTTAATTCTTAAATCATCAATCATCATTATATAAGATGATTGATTATAGTAACCAGCAATACCTTTCCTCTCGTAATTGAACTTATTACCATTATATTCTGTTTCACCAATAAATCTAGAAACATCAATTAAATCGTTTTTATAAGCCAACTTCAATAACAAATCAAACATTAGGTCAAATCCTCTAATTGCATATCTGTCTGGATCATCCCCAAAACGTTTTCTGTAACGCTCAACAAATGAATTGTTCGCTACTTGACGATTTACCGAAGGATACGTAAAATTTAAATTTGATAAATGGGTATTTGATATAACGTCATTCTCAAAAGCAGAGTTCATATCTGTAGTAAACATTCGAACGCTGACTTTATCTTTACCTAACACAGCATCAAAAGCAGTATTATTGAAAGAATTTAAAATTGATACTACACTTGCTATCAACTTATAATTATCAGATTCAACAAACACCCAGTTAGGAACTTTATCAGAAAGTAGTGTTTGTAGCTTATCTCTGTTAATACCTATATTCTTTTCCTCTTCCTTTACAACAACCACTTTAGCATTCGGAAAACGTTTTAGAATAGCAGTTTGTTCTACTTTACTGTTTTCATCAGCAATAATCAATATTGTTTCATCTTCATGCTTGGTTTCAACATAATCTAACAAATGCTTTAACAACACATCTTCATTGGTATAAGAGAAGAAAACATTATTTAAACTTATGTCACTTTTTGCAGGTATAGGCGCTACTACAGGTATATTAAATTTAGCCGCTTGTACTGCAGTTTCCTTTAACGATGGTATATCTAAAGGACCAAAAACGGCACTATACCCTCCTAACTGCTCACCTTGCAATATCTGCTTCGTTTTAACCAAATCTAATTGATTATCAAACGTTTTTATATCGATTGAAACCCCCAAAGATTTCAATGAATCTATAGCTACTAATGCACCTGAATACAGACCTAAACTATATTTTATATCTTTTCTAGAATCAATAGTCTTTTCAACGGATTCCTTATCACTTAAATTCAACTTATCTAATCGAAAAGGCAACAAGAATAATACTTTTGGTACCATGGCAACATTAATACTATCAATTAAGCTCACCTTATCTAATACCAAAGAATTTTTCACTTCAAAATCACCTACTTTATCTTTTGGTAATTTAAGCACCATGCCTGCTTTAAGACCATCTTTTAAATCTGGATTCAATTGAACCAACTCTGCCCAGGTCATACCAAATTTTCTAGTTAACCTAAACTCGTTTTGCTTCGGCTTAACTTCATAGAATATATAATTATCTGTATTTATAACCCCTGTCTCTACTTTCTGCTCAGGGATACGAATTACCATTCCTTCTTTTAATCCACCACGTTCTGTAATTTCAGGATTCAAACGAACAATTTCATCTGACTTTACACCGAAGTCCTGTTCTAAGCGGTAAAAATTCATCTTAGCCGGTACTGTATATGAGGTATATATTTGTGTAACTTGATTTTGAACACTGCTACCTGCAATTTTAGGCATAAAAAGCTCATATCCTTCAGAAAGATAATTATTGGTTTTAGATAAACCCGGGTTTAGCACCAACATACTGTCAATGGTAATGCCATATTTATGAGCAATACTCCATCGCGTTTCTTTTGGCGCGACGATATATTTTTCAAAATCATTTTCATCAAACCCAACTTCTTCCTTTTTTGGAGCTCTATACTTAGGTATACGCAATTCCATCCTTTTCTGTAATGGAGACGCATATAACTGGGTATTATATTTTTTAAGCTCTTCTTCGGTGATTTTATATTGTTGAGTTATACCGAAAATAGTTTCCCTTTTCCTTACCCTATGGTTCGTATAACCTATTGGTTCTCTTGCAACAATAGAATCTTGCATTCTATTGTTAATGACGCCAGAAACTGAAGTAGCAGGCTTAGCAATTTTAGTTCCTGGCACCACCAAAATAGTATTAGGTCTTAATTGCTGGCCTTGTTTTATCTCTTTATTATATTGAAGAATATTGGCAGGTGTAACTCCATACATTTTAGAAATGCTTTCTAAAGTTTCTCCGGATTTAACTTCATGAGTGTTGAACTTTTGACCCATGGCCGTGCACGAGACCAATAAGCAAAATGCCCCAATAATGTAAACTTGATTAAATATATATCTCATATTATTCCCATTCTATTGTTGCTGGAGGTTTTGAACTTATATCATATACGACACGATTAACTCCAGGGACTTTATTAATGATATCATTTGATGTTTTTTGTAAAAATTCATATGGTAAATTCACCCAATCAGCTGTCATACCATCTGTACTTTCGACAGCCCTTAAAGCTACACATTTTTCATAAGTACGTTCGTCGCCCATTACACCTACACTATTCACCGGTAATAACATTGCGCCTGCTTGCCATACTTTATCATATAAATCCCACTTTTTTAATCCGTCTATAAAAATTGCATCCACTTCTTGTAAAATGGCTACTTTTTCTGGGGTGATATCGCCAAGAATTCTAATTGCCAAACCTGGACCTGGAAAAGGGTGTCTACCTAATAATGCCTTATCAATTCCTAAACTTGCCCCTACTCTTCTAACTTCATCTTTGAATAACATTTTCAAAGGCTCCACAACTTTTAATTTCATAAAGTCAGGCAAACCACCAACATTGTGATGACTCTTAATAGTTTGGGATGGACCACCTGTCGCTGAAACAGACTCAATCACATCAGGATAAATAGTACCCTGTGCCAACCATTTTGCACCTTCTACTAAGTGAGATTCATCATCAAAAACTTCTATAAATACACGACCTATTATTTTTCTCTTAGTTTCTGGATCGCTCTCCCCTGCCAAATCATTCAAAAAACGTGCCGAAGCATCGACACCTTTCACATTAAGCCCCATGCCTTCGTATTGCTTCAATACCTCGGTAAATTCGTTCTTTCTTAATAGTCCGTTATTCACGAAAATGCAATGAAGGTTTTTACCGATAGCCTTATGCAATAACACTGCTGCCACTGAAGAATCTACACCACCAGACAGTCCTAATATTACTTTTTCATCGCCAATTTTCTCTTTCAATTCTGCTACGGTCTTATCTACAAAAGCATCAGGAGTCCATGACTGTTCCATCTTGGCTATCTTGACCAAAAAGTTTTCTAAGATTTGTTTTCCATCTGTTGAATGATATACCTCTGGGTGAAATTGAATAGCATATGTTTCCTCACCATCAAATTTAAAAGCGGCATTCTCCACATCATGGGTACTTGCCAATAATGTAGCGTTCTCTGGCAGGTGCTTAATTGTATCTGCATGGCTCATCCAAACTTGACTACCAGTACTTATTTTATCTAGAAACGGGTCATTCTCAGTAACAAAACTAAGATTTGCTCTACCATATTCTCGTGTATTAGATTTTTCTACACTACCACCATTAAAGTGTGCTAAATATTGCGCTCCGTAACAAACACCCAATAAAGGTTTTTTACCACGAATTTCAGATAAATCAGGATGGACCGCATCGTCTCCCCTAACAGACAAAGGTGATCCTGAAAGAATTACTGCTTTATACTCAGAAAGGTCTTTTGGTAATTTATTATACGGTTTAATTTCAGAGAAAATATTTAGCTCACGTACACGTCTACCAATCAATTGCGTGTATTGTGAACCAAAATCTAATATTAGGACTTTATTTTGCATGGGCAAAAATAGCAAATTGACTGTTCTTGAAAAGTATCTTTTAGTTATATTTAAACTGGATTTCAATATTTTTTTATGAAACATGTAAGTGCAATTATTTTTGGAGCAGCAATTATCATTGCTGCCTATTTTTTAGGAAATGCTTATGTTCAAAGAGCTAATCCCCCGCAAATCATATCGGTTACCGGTTTAGGCAATGAAAATTTCACTTCTGACCTCATCGTTTGGGAGGGTCAATTTTCCGCCAACAGTACGGTTTTAAAAACGGCATTCGACCAATTAAATAATGATAAAGAAATTGTAAGCCAGTATTTAGTTTCAAAAGGAATTGAATCGGGCAGTATTATCTTTAATAGCGTTCAAACCACCGAAATGCGTGATAACCAATATGAAAATGGAAATTATGTAGGAAGTATTTTTCGTGGATATCAATTAATGCAAACACTGAATATTGAATCTGAAAACGTTTCTTTAATAGAAAGCGTTTCTCGCGAAATAACAGAGCTATTAAATAAAGGAGTGCAATTCAATTCTTCTCCGCCAAGATATTACTATACAAAATTGGCTGATTTAAAAATTGAAATGATATCTAAAGCTACTGAAGATGCACGAATACGTGCCGAGAAAATAGCTGAAAACGCAGGTAGTAAATTAGGCGATTTAGCTTCTGCCAATATGGGTGTATTTCAAATTACAGGCCAAAACTCTGGAGAAGATTATAGTTGGGGTGGTGCCTATAATACCTCTTCTAAAAACAAAACCGCATCGATTACTATGCGACTAGAATATAAGGTAAAGTGATAGTACTACTTTGATCAATTGGTTTTACTGATCTGGTAAAGAATCGATTATATAATTACTTACCAATTAAAGAATTCATTTTTTAAAACAAAAAAAAGCCCGGGAATCACTCGGGCTTTCTATTCAACCAACCATTAAACCGAATACTTTAAAAAATCTTTTTCTTAACAATCTGTATTCAAAGATTAAGTCGATAAACTTTCAATAACCTTACAATTTAAAAAAAGGAAAGCTCAGGAACCACCCTGAGCTTTCAACTAAATCAAAAACCAACTTTAAACCAAAAACCAAAATTGAACTAATTCAATTTCTTTTTCATAGCTCTTTATTATATAACAACCAGCACTGCTATTACCCTACTTTTAAATCTTATTATTTTACCTTTATTTAAATTAGTAGGTATGATTGATTCCTTTTTTGAAGAATTATATAGTGAAATTAAAAAGGGTGTTTCAGAAAAAGGACATCCGTTCAGGTTCATTACTATGGCAACTGTAGGTAATGAATCCATAGCCCATCTGCGCACTGTAGTACTGCGCCAAGTCTCTAAAGAATTACGATTAACCATCTATACAGATAATCGGTCTCAAAAAATTAATCATATTAAAGAGAATAACCAAGTAAGCCTACTTCTGTATCATCCTGAAAAATTATTACAACTTAAGATTGAGGGCATTGCTAAAATAGTTTCCGATACTGAAAAACTGAATACGTATTGGACTAATATTCCTGAGAACAATAGAAAAGACTATATCACCAATTTTAGCCCTGGTAGTACTATTAATAATCCTGACCAAGTTGAATATATACAAGATGAAAATTATTTTGCAATGATAGAGATTACACCTACCAAAATAGAATATTTAAAACTTAGGAGACCCCATCATATTCGTATAGAATTCACAAAAACAAATGATACTTGGAAAGGTACTTTTCTAGTTCCGTAGCCTACATATAACAAGAAATTTTCCTTATTCTTGCTAAAACCAATATTACTGTCAATAGCTACACACTTTTGATTGACGGACTCATGAATAGAAACTCGTACTAAATTCTTTCCTTTTAAATCCTTTGCTAATAATGAATTATCGTCGGAAGAAAAGATAGTTCTTTAGGATGTAATAACCGTAAAATTTAAATCCAATGGCTGCAATGCTTCGAACAACATCGGTACTAGTTCTTCACCATATTCCAGATAAAACTCGGAAAAATTAAGTTGGCGTTCTTGTAAAGATAAATTAGGAAAAAGTTCGTTCTGAATCTCTATTAAGCGAACAACCTGATCTTTCAACTTTCTTTTTTGAGCTTTCAATAAGCGCTTTTCTAAGGCATCTAATCCTTTTTTCTGTTTTACCTCTTGAGCCTTTACAGCACCTAAAAATGACTTATCTGTCTTTTCTGTTAGGGTGTACAGATCTTTAAACTGCTCTTCTAGCAATTTTTTCTGTGGAGAAAAATCGATATCTATATTTGAAATCTCCCTAATCTTTTTATTGATCAAGCTATTCTGCTTTAAGAATATATCTGAATGAGAAATATTCATTCGCTCTAGCTTATCAGCCTGTTTTTCGGTAATAATCAACGCGGAATTTCTAACTAGCAAAATAGGAAAAGGCACATTCATTGCATCGAATGCAGTTTTTAGTTCTAACCAATAAGCAATTTCACCACCACCACCTATATAACATAGATTTGGCAGTATTACTTCTTGATACAAGGGTCTAGCAATAACATTTGGAGAAAACCGCTCAGGATAAGATTCAATCTCACCAATCAATTCATCTTTTGAAAAGGAAATTGAAGTATCATTAACAACGTACC
>RCMY010005559.1_pt1 | contig 10681 bp, 11 predicted proteins | sample 2041341 | NCBI WGS metagenome assembly RCMY01 (sample SAMN09708234, study PRJNA481090) | Marine sediment metagenome, whole genome shotgun sequencing project.
GCGTGCGTTTGCACAGGGATTGTGATGATGAACATGATGAGAAGAACCAACAAGACGTCGATGAGCGGCGTCGTGTTCATCTCCATCATTGGCTCGCCATCATCGCTTCCGCCACTCATTGCCATTCGTGCGTCTCCTTAACCTTAAATAACTCTAGCTGCCGATCGAAACTATTCGACGACAATCGGTGTGGACAAAAAGCCCACTTTCGCGAACCCGGCACGCTGCATGGTATATATTGCACCGCCAATGCATTTGTAGGGCGTGTTGATGTCTCCGCGGATATGGACCTCCGGCATATCTTCCGGTGTCATATTCTCAACCCCGCCAAAGGCTTCAATCTGGTCTTCCAGCTGTTTCACTGCCCTGGTCACCAATTCGGTGGAATCGACCGGAGTGGTGTTCCAGTACACGCGGCAATTACCGCCTGGAGTGGCTCCTGAATATTCGGGATCACCCGGGTCACGTCCTGCGGCATCCGTCGTCGTGACCGACAGCAACACATTCTCGCGCTTTGTCGTTGTCACTTCAAACGGAAGCACCGGAAGTTCGAGTTTCACGGTCTGGATAACCACCGGAACCGCGATCAGAAAAATGATCAGCAGGACCAGCATCACGTCCACGAGTGGGGTTGTATTAATGTCGGATAGAGGAGTTTCCTCCGTGCTACCGCCCCCAACATTCATCGCCATAGGATTTTATCCTCTCAAAACTAAACCATCTGAAGGGGACGAAGGCCCCCTTTTCGTGCGTTGGTCAGGTTGCCGGCCCCAGATGCGGCAAGCAACCTGACCCCCGGCTTATTTCTTTGCGGCTGGTGCGGCCGGTTTCGCAGCAGCGGTCGCTGGTGCGATTGGTTTAACGCCGCCGTCCGAAGCCATATAGCCCAGAACATCGTTGGAAAATGCAGCGAGCTGTTCGGATATCCGCTTGTTGCGGCCCTGCAGCCAGTTGTAAGCCAGAACGGCCGGAACAGCCACACCAAGACCAAGTGCGGTCATGATCAGCGCTTCACCAACCGGACCAGCAACCGCATCGATTGATGCCTGACCTGCGATACCGATTTTGATCAGCGCGCGATAGATGCCGATAACCGTACCGAACAGTCCGATAAACGGAGATGTTGCACCAACAGTAGCCAACCATGGCAGACCAGTTGCGAGCTTGGATTTGATCGCATCCTGCGAACGTTCAATCGATCCGTGCAGCCAATCATGTGCCTCAACCGGGTCGGTCAATTTGGCATGATCTTCATCAGCCTTGATCGCATCATCAACAATTTGACGGTAGGCTGAATTTTTTTCCAGCTTCGCGGCGCCCTCCTTGAGGGTTCCCGCACGCCAGAAAGTAGAGCGCATAGCTTGTCCCTGTTTCATGACTTTGTTCTGTTCGAACAATTTCGAAAACAGGATATAGAAAGATGACACGGACATAATCGTCAGAATTGCCAGAACAGACCAAGCGATAACGCCGCCCTGCTGCATGGCTTCCCAGAAACCAAAAGCATTTTGTGGTGCTGTCGAACCAGCGGCCAAAATTTCAATCAACATTTTAACATTCCCCTCAGGATAAATTAATAGCAAAAAATCTGTTGCGGGAAGGACATCATTGGATGCCCTCCCCAAGTATCATTATTTAGGTATTTCCCAACGAACAGCGTTGGAATAATAGCCGGTTGTAGGGTTTCCGTTCGCGTCCAGAGCAGGTCTGAACCGCGCACGCCGTGTCAGGTTTTTGCAAGCAGCCTGATCCAGATCAGAATGGCCGCTAGAACCGGTGATCTGACAATCGCTTACCCGGCCATCGGCGTTTACAGTCAGCCGGAAGCGCGTCGTCCCTTCACGTTCCTCGCGCAAAGCCCGCGAAGGATAGTCATTCGCATTGGCCCAGTTCCCGGGATTACCACGTGCCTCCGGGTTCGCCCTTTGTGGCGGTGGTGGAGGTGGCGGCGGAGGCGGCGGCGCTACTACCGGCCGCGGCGGCGGCGGTGCAGTCGGAACCGTCCGTATCACCGGTCGTGGCGCGACCACAGGTGCCACGATGGGCGGCGGCGAAACCACCGGCGGTGGTTCAATCGGCTTTTCAGGCGGTGGAGGCGGTTCCTCCGGTTCTTCCGGCGGCTCTTCCTCTTCAATGTCAATCATGTCCAGCTGCGATGCAACCTTCGTGACGGCTTTATAGGCTAGTCCGGTGACCAGCGCATAGCCAAGTAACAGGTGAATGATTACGACAAGAAAAATTGATACGATCTTGCTCGAACTCATCTCTTGGTCAGCATAAGCCATTCAGAAATGTAACTCCTTTTTCCCCATCAAGGTCGAATACTTCATCGCTGAAGCCCCAGTCAAAGGGCATGAGGCTTGAAAAACCATCGCGACCTTTGTTTTCCCAATGACAGCTTTTCGTTCGCTTGGAAGCCGTCTTAAATTTGTTTTAACGTGCTAGTTCCAAGCAGGCAATCGCTTTGTTGGTTCAGCATCGATTAAGCTGTCAAAGACCCACAATAGGGGTTAAAATGCACCCTCCTGAAATCCTGTCCCAGAGAAAATCATGCGCCCATTGATGATATTCGCCTTTACACTGCTTTTTACCCAAATTGCGGTGTTTCCAGCTTTTTCGCAAGTCCCGGACGAGACCGATCCGTTGCAATATGCCGACCTCGCTGACCTCAGCGCGGTCGCTCCGATTATCGTTCACGCGACGGTTAAGGAAGCGATTAAAGTCGACCCCGAACGGGCACCAAATGCACCGCCGGGAACCCAACGCTTTTATATTATTGCATCAACAAGCGCTCTGATTCGCGGTCAGGGAGGGGTTGGTGAAACGATTCGTTACGTCATCGACCTGCCACTTGATGACCGGGGACGGGCTCCGAAAATCAAGAAGAAGCCATTCATTATTTTTGCTCGTCGTCCAGCCAGCGGCGGCGACAATGTACAACTGGTCGCCAAGGATGCACAAATTGCCTGGACACCAAGTCGCGAACAAAGAGTGCGTTCGCTGGTCCGTGAACTGGTCGCTCGGGACGCGCCGCCCGCGATCTCCCGGATCGCAAGCGCTTTTCATGTACCTGGTACCATCCTCGGCGAGGGTGAAACCCAGATATTCATGGAGACCGAAACGGGATCACCCATTTCAATCACGGTGCTGAAACGGGATGGCCAGCAGAAATTCTGGGCGGTGTCGCTGGGCGAGATTGTCGACGAAGCCGCACGCGCGCCGGTCAGGAATGGCCTGCTCTGGTATCGGTTAGCGTGTTTTCTCCCCCGTCAATTGCCCGCGGCGTCTTTGGCCAGCGACACCCCGGCCAACGCCCAACAGGCGCGGAGTGATTATCAGCTGGTTCTCCGTGATCTGGGCAACTGTCCGAGATCACGGCAACCCTGAGGCCGCAGAACTAGTTCTGGCATTCGTCCGGGGCGGCGCTAAGAAGGCGCCAACAATCTCACCTGAAACGCAAAGAGGCTTATGACAATGACTGCTCCGCTTCGCATCGCGCTCGCTGGACTGGGCACCGTCGGGACCGGGGTTATCCGGCTCATCGAAGAAAATGGAGCCATGATCGCACAACGGGCCGGCCGGCCAATTGTCGTAGCCGCTATTTCTGCCCGCGACCGGAACCGCGATCGCGGTATCGATCTGACCGCATATCCCTGGTTCGACCAGCCCGAAGAGCTTGCGGCCCATGACGACATCGACTGCGTGGTCGAAATGATTGGCGGCTCTGATGGCACTGCGCTGGATCTCGCACGCAAAAGCCTGGCGGCGGGCAAGTCATTCGTCACCGCCAACAAGGCGATGATCGCCCATCACGGGATGGAACTGGCCAAGGCGGCCGAAACCGGGAATCTTTCGCTGAGATATGAAGCTGCGGTTGCCGGCGGGATACCGGTGATCAAGGGCCTGCGTGACGGTGCTTCGGCCAACCGGATCGAGCGCGTCTACGGCATCCTAAACGGCACATGTAACTATATTCTCTCGGAAATGGAAAAGCACGGACACGCCTTTGACGACGTCCTGAAGGAAGCACAGGAGATCGGCTATGCGGAAGCTGACCCCAGCTTTGACATTGATGGTGTCGATGCGGCTCACAAGCTGGCCATTCTGGCAGCACTGTCCTTCGGGAAAGCGCTCGACTTTGACGGAGTGGAAATCGATGGCATACGCCATATCATGGCGGCAGATATCGGTCAGGCCAAGGCATTGGGTTATCGCATCCGCTTGCTTGGCATGGCCCGGATCGATGACGGAAAATTATTTCAGCGGGTGAACCCCTATCTGGTGCCCGAAGGACATCCGCTGGCCCACATCGAAGGGTCGACCAATGCGGTAGTTGCCGAAGGCAATTTTTCGGGTCGCCTCATGTTCCAGGGGGCAGGTGCTGGAGAAGGACCGACGGCCTCTGCGATCGTCGCCGACCTGATCGACATTGCTCGCGGAGATACCGGCACCGTGTTTGCAACACCGGCCAGCGAAATGGAAGCGTGTGAACGCGCAGAAAGCGGCAACCGAACCGGCAAAAGCTACATACGTTTCATCGTAACTGACAAGCCCGGTGTTCTCGCTGAAATCACCGCCGCCATGCGCGATGCCGATGTGTCGATCGAGAGTCTCATCCAAACCGCTAAAACGGATGAAGGTTCGGTTCTGATCTCCATGGTCACTCACGACAGCCGCGAACGGAGTGTCTCACAGGGTCTCGCCGCCTTGGCCAGTTCGACCAGTCTGCAGGCGGTACCGTTTGTCATGCATTTGCTCAGTGAGCATGATTAAATGCTATTCAGCGGCTGGTGAAAGTGGCTTGATCATCGCCTGTTTGACGTAATCCTCGTCGGGCAGGTCGGGAGCTACTGCCTGCCAGATACGACCGACTGCGCCTCCTACCCCGCCGCTGTTTCCGCCAAAACTGACGCTCACCACTGGCAAACCTTTGAAGCAATTGCGTTCATTCATGGTGACATAGCAGCGGCCCTGCTGGATGATCCCCGGGTTGCCTTTTGGCAGCGGTTCACGAATTCTTTCACCCGCCTCTGCTGTCAATTCTGGAAACGGTAGTCTTTGCTGTCTGTCAATCTCGGGGAGGCCACAAACAACAATCTCGTCATCGGGGCGATAGAGAAGACACCCATCAGCATCAACTGCAATTAATTGTTTAGTATTTTCAATCAGTTGATTGGTCCTGTCTTCAAATGACACAACCTGCCCTGCGGCCGCAGTCGGCACCAGCAAAAGGATCAGGAAAACCTGTCTCGACATTATAATATCGCTCCCCTATCGAGAGTTGAAAATTATCCCTCATAGAAGGACTAGTCGATAATATGCCCGAAGCAAGCCACATATTGGACCGCGTACTGGTTATGGAAATGGTACGCGTCACCGAAGCAGCGGCCATATCGGCAGCAAACCTGATCGGCCGCGGCGATGAAAAAGCTGCTGATGCCGCTGCCGTAGAAGCGATGCGCGGTGCACTGAATGCTTTGGACATATGCGGCACAGTGGTTATCGGCGAAGGGGAACGCGACGAGGCTCCGATGCTTTATATCGGCGAGAAGGTCGGATGTGGCTGCGAGGGTGAAGCACCGGCCATTGATATTGCGCTGGATCCGCTGGAAGGGACAACCATTACCGCCAAGGCAGGCGCTAATGCGCTCGCCGTGCTCGCTATCGCCGAAAAGGGCAATCTGCTGAACGCGCCCGATGTCTATATGGAAAAATTGGCGGTCGGGCCTGGCTACTCACCCGGCATCATCGATCTCGACAAATCGGTTACCGAAAATGTCGAAGCCGTCGCCAAGGAAAAGGGTGTCGCACCGTCGGAAATCATCGTCTGTGTTCTCGACCGCCCCCGCCATGACAAGATTATCGCGGAATTGCGCGGTATCGGCTGCGGAATCATGCTTATTCCCGATGGCGATGTCGCCGGGGTGATCGCGACATCCGACGAAGACACGACGGTTGATATGTATATGGGCAGCGGCGGCGCGCCGGAAGGCGTGCTCGCGGCAGCCGCGCTGCGCTGTGTCGGCGGCCAGTTCAAGGGACGCCTGTTGTTCCGCAACGACGATGAACGCCAGCGCGCCTATAAATGGGGCATTAAAGATCTCGACAAAATTTATGACCTGACAGAATTGGCCAAGGGTGATGTAATTTTTGCCGCGACCGGGGTCACCCATGGGTCGCTGCTGGAAGGCGTCAAGAAACTGCGCGGCGGCAAGATGACAACGGAAAGCGTAGTGATGCGCGCCTCGTCCGGCACCGTACGCTGGGTAAAAAGCGAACATCGCAAGAATTGAATATTAGGATGGCAAGCCTTCCACTGCTGAAGTGTTTAGCGGCGAAGGCCAGATGGTCGATTCTTGCTTTGCCATGGCTGGTCGCAGGGTGCGTGACGCCGGTGGACTATGGCAAAATACCGCATTCCTCCTATGTCGCACCGGAACGATGCAATCCAGCGGCGACGACTGAGGAAGCCGGAGACAATAAGCCCTTTTTCTTTGTCACGAGCCGACTGCCGGACTGCCTCACCGAAAATATCAGTCTACTCAATCACCGGGGTGATAAAGTGCGCCACGGCCGTTTCGCGGGTCCGCAGGACTTAAAGCAGGAATCGGGAGAGGCAGCGCGCACCATTGCGCTGTCGTTCACCGAAACAAAACAATGGTGGGCGAGTCTTGCCAACCAGATGGGCGCTGCAGACGGACGGGTTCTGCTTTATGTGCACGGTTTCCGGGAAACATTTTTTACAAGTTCGCGAGATACGGACCAGATCGCACGGCTGACTGAATTCAAGGGGCCTGTCATCCAGTATAGTTGGCCTTCGCAAAATGCTTTCCTCAAATATCCGGTCGATGAAACCAACATGTATTGGGACGAACGAAATTTTCGCAAATTCCTGATGCAGCTGGCACAGCTGGAATCAACAAAGGAAATCGTCCTCGTTTCCCATTCTCTTGGTGCGAGGCTGGTTCTGCCATCGGTGGAATATGTTGACCGGAATGTTTCCAATGGAGATTCGAGCGTCATTTCGAACATCATTCTCGTCTCACCGGATGTCGATACACAGGATTTTGAGCGCGACATTGCGGAAGAGATATTGTCGGACCGGCGTGTCCGGAACGACCGAAGAATTACGGTCTACGCCTCCATGAATGACCGGGCCTTGTCGCTTTCCGACAATATTCACGGCTATCCTCGGCTGGGTTATCCCAGATGTTTCGATCCTTTTAAAGCTGCTGATCTAAAAGCCAAAAATCTTCCCGAACGATGCTATGCGGCCTATCCCAAATATGTCCAGGCAATCGGCAAGGCGGCTCTGACAATCATCGATACCACCGCGATCAGTCGGGGCAGAACCGGCCACAGCAATTACCTGTTGAGCGCGCCTGCCTGCCGGGATTTTGCCGCTGTCGTCAATGGCGAACGAAAGCCGGCGGGACGTCAGCCAACAGCTCTGAATCATGTGTTTGTGCTGCCGTCGATTCCCAAGGGCGAAAAACCTGATCATCTAGCGATTTGCCGCCGGACAGAATGACGGCGACGAATTCCGATACGCTGAAAAGCCTGCTCATCGAGGCCCGGGCCTGCACGATCTGTTCCGGCTTGCCGCTGGGGCCCAAACCGCTGCTCCAGGCCTCTTCAAATGCCAAGATCCTGATTGCGAGTCAGGCTCCGGGCAGCAAGACCCACGAGAAAGGCCGGCCGTTCGATGATGTCAGCGGCAAAAGGCTGCGGGAATGGCTGGGGGTTACTGAAGCCCAATTTTACGATCCGCATCTGTTTTCGATCATACCAATGGGTTTCTGCTTTCCCGGCACCGGTAAAGGTGGCGATATGCCACCTCGACCGGAATGTGCTCCAGCCTGGCGCAAGCCGCTTCTGCAGGCATTGCCTAACGTCGAACTGACGCTGGTACTCGGCCAATATGCTCTGGATTGGCATCTGGGGGAGAGAAAATCGAGAACACTCACGGAAACCGTCAAACGCTGGCAGGAATTCTGGCCGGACCATTTGCCCCTGCCCCATCCCAGTCCGCGCAATATCCGCTGGTTCAAGGCCAATCCATGGTTTGAAGCGGATGTGATCCCGGTCTTGCAAGAAAGGGTGCGTAAGCTGGTCTAGAAGACACCTATGGCCAGCCCGGCCGATAGCGTAGCGCCGATCTCAGCGCACCGATCACGATCGGCTTGCTGAATGGTTTTGGGGGCCAATATTGCTTCTTCGGTTTGCGCGTGAGTGCAGATAATCGGTGTATCGTTTACTTTCCTGAGCCGCCAACCCGTGGCGATACGCTCCAGCTGGGTCCGCGCATTCTCTCCATCCGATCCCGCACAGATCATCGCAGCATAGGGTCGTCCTTCGATCTTCCGCAGCAAGGGATAATAGCAGCGGTCGAAAAATGCCTTCATCACCCCGGCGATCACCGCCAGATTTTCCGGCGTCGCAAAAATATAGCCATCGGCGGACAGCATGTCCTCTGGCTGGCAATCTTCAGCGCGAATGACGTTCACCTCGGTGCCGTCTTCTACGCGCGCCGCCTCGGCAGCGGCTTCTACCATTTGAGCGGTGCCACCGGTATAGCTATAATAGACAATCAAAAGCTTTTTCATGATCCGCTCCCTAACAAACAACAGACCGATTGTCAGCGCCGCAGGTTTCACGCATAGCGCGGACCATGAATGCAGTATTGAATGTCGAGAATTCCTTGTCCGGCCAAGCATGGCGCTGGCGCAGCACCAGCGCCGACGCTCGCGATCCTGGATTTCAGCCGGACGATCTGGTGACCCAGCTGCTGCTTGCCCGCGGCGCGAGCCGGGAAACGCTTGAGATCAACCGAGAACCGACGATCCGGGGTTTCATGCCCGATCCTTCGGTTTTTCAGGATATGGATGTGGCGGCGGATCGTCTGGCCCTTGCGATCAAGAACAAGGAAAAGGTTACAATATTCGGAGACTATGATGTCGACGGCGCGACGAGCGCAGCCTTGCTTATCCGTCTGCTGAGGGACCTCGGGCTTGAGGCGGGCTATTATATCCCCGACCGTTTGATGGAGGGCTATGGCCCCTCGGGGGAGGCGCTGGTCAAGCTCGGCGAACAGGGAAGCGATCTGGTGGTGACCGTCGACTGCGGCGCAATGGCCTTTGATGCCCTCGACATGGCCCGTCAGGCAGGCCTCGACGTGATTGTGGTCGACCACCACAAATGTGCGGCGGAGCTGCCCAAAGCCCTCGCGCTGGTCAATCCCAACCGGCTCGACGAAAGCGATGCCGGCGCAGAACATGGCCATCTGGCTGCGGTCGGCATGGCCTTTCTATTGGGCGCCGCCCTTGTCAGGACCCTTCGCAAGCAAGGTTTTTTCGCGAATCGCGCGGAACCCAAATTGCTCGAGCTGCTGGATATTGTCGCCCTGGGCACGGTCGCCGATGTCGCTCAATTGCGCGGCCTCAATCGCGCGTTTGTGGCGCAGGGACTCAAGATTCTGGCCGGGCGTCAGAATATCGGCCTGTCAGCGCTGATCGACGCCAGCCGGCTCAAGCGGGCACCGATCTGCTCGGACCTCGGCTTTGCTCTGGGTCCCCGGATCAATGCCGGAGGACGGGTCGGCAAATCGGATCTGGGCGTGCGGTTGCTGACCACCCAGGACCCCGAGGAAGCCCAAGCCATTGCCGCCGAGCTCGACCATCTCAATCAGGAACGCCGCGCGATCGAGGCCCATGTCCTCGAAGAAGCGGACGCCATGTGTTCGTCGCAGCAAAATCAGGCTGTGGCCGTGCTCTCCGCCAAAGGCTGGCATCCCGGGGTCATCGGGATTGTCGCGGGGCGGATCAAGGAGAAGCTGAATCGTCCGGCAATCATCATCGCGCTGGACGATGAGGGTATCGGTAAAGGCTCGGGACGCTCGATTTCCGGCATCGACCTCGGCGCCGCGATCATCGCCGCCAAGGACAGCGGCCTGCTCATCGCCGGCGGCGGTCATGCGATGGCCGCGGGCATCACCATTGACGCGGCCAAAGTTGACGCCTTTTCGGAATTTCTCAACGACCGGCTCGCCGATAGCGTCGGCAAGGCGCAGGATGGCAAGGCGCTTTTGGTCGATGCGCTGCTGTCTCCCAAGGGCGTAAACCCGACGATCGTCGAAGCGATGGACGGTGCCGGCCCCTATGGCATGGGCTGGCCTGCTCCGCGCATCGTCACCGGCCCAGTTCGAATTATCAAATGTGATATCGTCGGGACCGATCATGTCCGGATGATTGTGGGCGGCGATGATGGTGCCTCGATCAAGACGATTGCCTTTCGCGCCGCTGAAACCGATCTCGGCCAGGCGCTGCTCAGCGCCCCGCGGGGGCGAAAATTATGGATCGCCGGCCGCGCCAAGATCGATGACTGGGGCAGCCGTCCGTCAGCGGAAATCCATCTGGAAGATGCCGCCTGGGCCGATTGAGGGAATGATCAACGCCCGCCGCGACTGGACCCTTGTTATTATCCCCGCCATTATGGTTGCGACGCGGAAGACAGCAAGCTGCGAGCGTTTGCCACAGCGCCGGCAAATAGGCCCGAAAATCCGGCGAAAAGAGGGTTGACCAAAGCCAAGCACACCCCTAATGGCCGTGGCTCGCTGACCAGCAATTGGTATGGCCCCTTCGTCTAAGGGTTAGGACGCGGCCCTTTCACGGCTGAAATACGG
>RCMY010005560.1_pt1 | contig 10677 bp, 8 predicted proteins | sample 2041341 | NCBI WGS metagenome assembly RCMY01 (sample SAMN09708234, study PRJNA481090) | Marine sediment metagenome, whole genome shotgun sequencing project.
GGGGCAATCAGGTCTATGAATGGCTCTGGCAGAAATCCGCACATTCGTTCGAGGGCATGACCAATATCTCCAAGGAGACCCGCGATATGCTCGAGGCCAATTTTGTCATCAACCACATCAAGGTCGATCAGATGCAACGCAGTAATGATGGCACCATTAAAAACGCCGTTCGTTTGCACGATGATCTTATTGTGGAGTCCGTACTCATTCCCACCAAAACCCGTACTACCGCCTGTGTGTCGAGCCAAGTAGGTTGTAGTCTCGATTGCCGTTTTTGCGCTACTTCCCGTTTAAAACGGATGCGGAACTTGAATCCCGATGAAATCTATGATCAAGTGGTCGCCATCGATAATGAAAGTCGGCTATATTTCGACCGGCCCTTGACCAATATTGTCTTTATGGGGATGGGCGAGCCGTTGATGAACTACAACAATGTGCTCAAGGCCATCGATAAGATTACTTCCCCAGAGGGCTTGGGTATGTCGCCAAAACGCATTACGGTCTCCACCAGCGGGGTACCTAAAATGATCAAAAAAATGGCGGATGATGCCGTGCGTTTCAAGTTGGCGGTCTCCCTGCATTCCGCCATCGATGAAATCCGTACTTCTATTATGCCCTTTAACGCGACCTTCACTTTGGCCGATCTTCGCGAAGCTTTGGAGTATTGGTATGCCAAAACGCAAAGTCGTATTACCTACGAGTACGTGGTCTGGCAAGGTATTAATGATACCCAAAATGATGTGGATGCCCTGGTCGAATTCTGTAGGTTCGCCCCTTCGAAAGTCAATTTGATCGAATATAATCCCATTGATGATGGAGATTTCCGACAGGCGTCCAATTCCGCTTTAGATATGTATGTCACTACTTTAGAGCGTAACGGAATCATCGTCACCGTTCGTCGTTCTAGGGGAAAGGACATTGACGCGGCCTGCGGGCAGTTGGCGAACAAGAAGTAGGCGGTGCCCCGTACCTCTTTATACCCTCATTTTTCCTATTTTTAGAAATCCGAATCATATAGACCCAAACACTTGAAAATTGTATCCCAAATAAAACAGCCTGTCGAGCAGGAGATGGAGCTTTTCGAAACGAAGTTCCGGGAGGCCATGTCTTCACAAGTCGCGCTGTTGAACCGGATAACCTACTACATCGTCAACCGCAAGGGTAAGCAAATGCGGCCTATGTTCGTGTTTTTGACTGCCAAATTGCTAAACGATGGCATGGTCAACGAACGAACCTACCGCGGAGCATCGGTCATAGAATTGATTCACACGGCTACTTTGGTGCATGATGATGTGGTCGACGAAAGCAATAAACGCCGCGGTTTCTTTTCCATCAATGCGCTTTGGAAAAATAAAATCGCTGTCTTGGTCGGCGATTATCTACTGTCGAAGGGCCTATTACTGTCCATTGATCATGGGGATTTCGATTTGTTACGGATTATATCCGTGGCCGTACGAGAAATGAGCGAAGGCGAGCTATTGCAAATCGAAAAGGCCAGACGCTTAGATATTACCGAGGATGTATACTACGACATCATCCGCCAAAAAACAGCCACCTTGATCGCGGCCTGCTGCAGCCTTGGCGCCTGTTCGGTAAGACCGGAGTCTTCCGATGTTGAAACCTTCCGGAAATTTGGGGAACGCTGCGGGATGGCCTTCCAGATTAAAGACGACCTCTTCGATTATGGCGCCGAAAAAATAGGAAAACCTACCGGTATTGATATCAAGGAGCAGAAAATGACCCTTCCCTTGATCTATGTACTGAACAACTGTTCGGCATCCGAAAAAAAGTGGCTTATCAATTCCGTGAAAAACCACAACAAAGATAAGAAGCGGGTCAAGGAAGTCATCACATTCGTCCGTGATCATGGTGGATTAGATTATGCAGTCCAAAAAATGCTAGCTTTTAAGGAAGAGGCATTGCAGTTGCTGACCACATATCCATCCTCAGAATACAAAAGTGCGTTAGAGCTAATGGTTAACTACGTTGTGGATCGGAAGAAGTAGTGAGCAGCCGACATCGCCATAAGTATCACTTATAATTGCATATTGTAGTAGTTTTAGCGTCGAAGTGTTCTCTCCAAAGGCATTTACAATCCAACAAGGGACGCCTTGGCCAGTTCGAATTATTCAGGAAGAAAAGTAGAAGGAATACCTAACGAAGTAAACCCGTTCAAAGGACTTTTAGACAGCAAAATAGCTGCGGTTGTCGCACAGGTCGACCTATTGGAAAATGAATACAGCCCGGTTACAAACGCAGAGATTGATTCTCATTTAAGAAGTGCACAACGGCAGATGCTGGAGGATAAAATTTTCAGTCGTGACAGATCGGTCGATGCCATGGCACTTTCTTAATTCCATCTTTCAGGATGCTGTTGTTGAACATACAATATCTCCTTAGGCTTGAGCTTGGATCTAAATTAATGAGCATCAATGGCTTTTTGCATCGGCTCGGTAAATTCTTCTTGATAGTATATCCGCTTGCAATGAGAACATTCAGCGACACTATTCGAGGATATTCGAAACAGTTTGATCCAAAACAGGTGGAACCAAATACTGGTTTTTGATACTGTTAAGGTGTCAATTTGTTTACAAAAGGGACATGAGCAACGGTAAAGCTGCTCGATTTCTGTTTTGCCGGGACGGGTGCCTAAGAAGAGAATCATAGTGTTCTAATTTAAATAAAACCTACGATAAATATCTGTTAAATTAATATTAAAGAGGATGAATGTCTTTAGATTTGTGCGCGCATGAATTACCTTCCTTTAAAACAAGGTTTATGAAAAAAGTACTCTATCTATTAGCATTTTCCGTTAGTATTATCGGCTGTAAAAATGAAAAAAGTGTCTCCGAAAATACCAAGGATGATTTGGCGGATAATGGAATCACAACCGTGGAAACCGCTGTCGGCCCTTTGGAATTGGTAGCTCCCTTTTCTTCGGAATCGGTCACCAAGACCAGTGATGTAATAGGATGGCCGGAAGATAAAACGCCAATTGCACCGGATGGTTTTACGGTTACGAGATTTGCAGACGAATTGGAACACCCAAGGTGGACGTACATTGCTCCCAACAATGATATCTTTGTAGCGGAGTCCAACACCAAAAATAGTGCAGACCGTATCACCTTGCTCAGGGACACCGATAACGACGGCCAAGTCGACGAGCGGCACATTTTTAGGGAAGGCCTCTACCAAAATTTCGGAATGTTGGTTTTGGATAACTATTTTTATGTGGCCAATACCGATGGTCTCTACCGGTATCCCTATAAAGAGGGGCAGAACAAACTGGATGGCGAAGGCGAAAAAATTGTCGAGCTTTCGGCAAGCGGCTACAACAATCATTGGACGCGAAATATCATCACCAACAAAGACCGAAATAAAATCTATATCTCCGTCGGATCAGCAAGCAACGTTGGCGATCAGGGTATGGAAAAGGAAGAGCGACGTGCCAACATTCTAGAAGTGAATCCGGATGGCAGCGGCGAAATCGTTTACGCCGACGGACTGAGAAATCCCGTGGGAATGGACTGGAACCCAATAACCGGCGAACTTTGGACGGCCGTCAACGAACGCGATAAATTGGGTAACGATTTGGTGCCGGATTATATTACGAGCGTTAAAAAAGGGGGCTGGTACGGCTGGCCTTATAGCTATTACGGTAAGGTCAACGACCCACGATGGGAAGATGATCCGCACCAAGATCTTGTAGACAAAGCAATCATACCCGACGTACCCATGGGGAATCATACCGCATCTTTGGGACTTGCTTTTTACACCGCCGACACATTTCCGGCTAGTTACAAGAATGGAGCGTTTGTCGGCCAACACGGATCTTGGAACCGAGCAGAATTTGCAGGATACAAGGTGATGTTCGTTCCCTTCGAAAACGGAAAACCTCAAAAGCCACAGGATTTTCTAACGGGTTTTATCGCCGATGAAGCGGCGGGCGACGTTCACGGCCGACCTGTCGGGGTTGCGGTAGCGCCCGATGGCGCTTTGTTGGTCAATGATGATGATAGTGGGATTATTTGGAGGGTCGTTGCGAAATAAACCAGTTTTATTTTTCGTCAGTCCTATAATAAAAATAGAGCCTTATCTTTAGGTTCTATTTTCATTTTTGAGGAAATTGTTTTGATATCAAAAACTACCATAGACCAAGTTTACGAAACCGCCCGGTTAGAGGAGGTCATCGGCGATTTTGTCCAATTGAAAAAATCCGGTGCAAACTTTAAAGGGCTGAGTCCCTTTACTGACGAACGTTCGCCGAGTTTTATGGTATCCCCCGTAAAACAGATTTGGAAGGACTTTAGCAGTGGCAAGGGCGGAAACGTCATTGCCTTCTTGATGGAACACGAACACTTCACCTACCCCGAGGCCATCAAATACGTCGCCAAAAAGTACAACATCGAAGTCGAGGAGACGGAGCGTACCGACGAGCAAAAACAGGAAGCGAACGAACGCGAAAGCATGTACTTGGTATCCGAATTCGCCCGCAACTATTTTTCTGAAATGCTTTGGGATACCGAACTGGGTAAAGCCATTGGTCTTAGCTACTTCAAGGAACGCGGCTTCACCGACGAAACCATCAAAAAATTCGGACTTGGCTATTGTCTTGATCAGTGGGACGGCTTTACCGAAGCTGCCCTTGACAAAGGATATCAACTCAAATATCTCGAAAAAACCGGACTCACCATTGTTAAGGAAGATTCGCAAAATCCTAACAATCCCCGAAAGTTCGATCGTTTCAAGGCTAGGGTAATGTTTCCGATACATTCCATGAGCGGTAGGGTGTTGGGCTTTGGAGGGCGTATCCTAAAAATCGATAAAAAGGCGGCGAAATACCTGAATTCCCCAGAAAGCGATATTTATCACAAAAGCAAAGTGTTGTACGGTATCTTTTTCGCCAAACAAGCTATTGCCAAAGAAGACAATTGCTATTTGGTCGAGGGCTATACCGATGTCATCCAATTTTATCAAAGGGGTATAGAAAACGTTGTATCTTCTAGTGGTACAGCCTTGACCCCTGAACAGATTCGGTTGGTAAATCGTCTTACCAAGAATATTACGGTCTTGTTCGATGGTGATGCCGCAGGTCTTCGCGCATCCGTTCGGGGTATCGACCTGATTTTAGAGCAGGGCATGAACGTAAAGGTCTGTACGTTTCCCGAAGGAGAAGATCCCGACAGTTTTGCCAAGAACAACGATCTCGAGGCGGTTCAGACCTATCTTACCGATAATGCGAAGGATTTTATTCAGTTCAAAGCCAACCTTTTGGCCAAGGAGGCCGCCAATGATCCCATAAAACGAGCCGAAACGGTACGCGATATCGTTAATAGTATCGCTAAGATTCCCGATCCGATAAAACGGGAAATCTATATTCAAGAATGCGCGCAGATTATGAACGTATCCGAAGGGGTACTGTTCAGCACTTTGGCACAGATCAGTAAGAAGGGTCAAGCTGACACCGCCAAAAAATTTAAACAAGAGCAGAAAGCTTTCGATGTCGTCAAGAACGAAGTCTCAGTTGAAAGGGTAGACGTACAATACGAGCTAGAACGCAAGATTATAGAAATACTACTTCTCTATGGTAACGAGAAACAAAAATTTGAGGATTTAATACTGAAAGAAAACGAGGCTGGTGATCTCATTTTAGAACCGCTATCCTTGGAGGTTAAAGTGTACGAAAAAATATATTTGGATCTTCAGGAAGATGAAATCGAACTGGCCAATGAACATTTCAGAAGCATGTATTATAAATTGATAGAAGCGCTCAACGAGAGTGATGATTTTTCGATCAACACCTTTTTATCGGACCTTGATCAAGAGATGGTATCGGAAATTTCCTCTATTTTGATGGAAGAAGAAAAATACGCGCTGCATAATTGGGAGAGTAAAGACATCTATCCTAAAGAAAAGGGAGCGGGAGTGGTACAGTTGGTCAGCGAGACCATTTTGACGCTCCGATGCTTCTTGATCAAGAAAAGAATGCTAGCACTACAAAACGACACGCAAGAAAGTACGGACAATCATCATGAGACCCTCGAGGAAATCATGAACTACCTGAACTTGAATAAACTATTGAACAAGAAGTTGAATCGGGTCCTGTCATGATGCAAAGACCTCAGGGGCTTGTGCTGAACATAGATAAGTATCCTTTATTAAGAAAGTTGTAGAATAAACCTCTCCACTCACGGTTACTGATCCTGTTGAAGAATTAACCTGCCCGTCGGTCAAGTTGGCTCCTAAACCGATGAAAAAGAAAAACCCCGATGGCGGCATCGAGGTTCAAAATTGAAATATGTATACCTCTTAATACAGTTCCAGCGCCTTCGCCTGTTGCAAAAGATCGACCATATTGTCAACGTTCAGTTTTTTCATTAAGCGAGCCTTGTAGGTGCTAACGGTCTTTTCGTTGAGATTCAATCCGATGGCCACATCTTTATTACGTTTGCCACTGGCCAACAATTTCAATACTTCTACCTCGCGTGTGGAAAGCTTTCTAAAGAACCTTCGTGGTTTCTGTGTACCTTCATCAAAAGCCAAGCGCTGTGCAAGTTCATTGGTGATGAACATATTGCCTTCGCTTACTTTTCTTACGGCTGAGATAATGTAATCAATCTCGGAAGCTTTTGAGAGATAACCAAAAGCACCGGCCCTGATTGTACTCAAGGCATAAACATCTTCTGATTGGCCACTGTACATTAGGACTTTGATTTCAGGATATTCCTTTTTGATTTTTCGCAACGTGGCAATACCGTTGATTTCGGGAATGTCCATTTCCAACATTACAACGTCGGGACTAACTTTTTCTAACTTTTCGAAAAGTTCGGAAGTTGTAGCTACGGCTTCTATTACTTCGAATCCATTGGCGTCTTCTAGAACCTTGGTAACACCCATGCGTATGATGGGATGGTTGTCGGCAATTACTACTTTAATCATTTTTGATAGTTTTTATCTAGATAAAAAACACGGGTTGCACGTGTAAAAATACTGACATGCAATGTAGGGCTTTAAAATCTAAGTTGTTTGACAAATTTGATTTATTTTTCCCAAAATCCAGCATTTTTATGATTTTATTCGATTAGATTACACACTTTTAGGTTAAATTACTATTTTAACATATTCGGAATCTCACATACGGGTATCGGAATCATCTTATGTCGGTTGGCCGAATTGAGTTTCTTAAAAGTGCGGAATACATCTTTTTGCCTTCCTGTAAAGTCATTTTCGCTTTTTCCTGTACCTACCATCTTCATGGCCCATTCCAATTCCGGATATGAGGCTCCGATCTGGTCCTCGTCCGTTCTGTCATCTCCCCAAAGTCCATCTGTAGGTGCGGCGTCTATTATTTCGTCGTTTATTTCCAGAAACCTTGCAATTTCGTATACCTCGGTTTTCAACAAATCTGCAATCGGACTCAAATCAACGCCACCATCGCCGTATTTGGTGTAAAATCCTACCCCGAAATCCTCTACCTTATTTCCGGTTCCCGCTACCAATAGGGAATCTAATGCTGCAAAATAATACAGCGTTGTCATCCGAAGCCGAGCACGGGTATTCGCCAAAGACATATACCGCTCTTCTTCGTTCGCAACGGGCGGCAATGCATTGACCAAACTATCAAAGACAGGGGTGAGGTCGATGGCTATTTTTCTTACGCTGTCAAAATTTTCTTGTAACCATTCTATATGTCTAGAAGCGCGGCTTACTTGGCTTTCGGCCTGATGTATCGGCATTTCCAGAACGAGCAGTTCCAATCCGGTTTTAGCGCATAGGGTAGAGGTGACCGCTGAATCGATTCCTCCTGAAACACCTATGACAAATCCTTTCATTTTTGCCTTTTCCGCATACTCCCTCAGCCAGTTAACAATATATGCCGTTACCTTTTCTGTTTGCATTAGCCTTTCTTTTTGTCTAAATCAATTAACTTTGTCAGCTAAAAATAGCGCCTTGACCGTAAATAATAAAATGTATAGGGAATTACTTTACAATGCCAAGAGGGTTTTTATCATTTTGATAATATCCACATGTTTTATGGGATGTACAGATAACGATAAGATAGAAAGTGAAATAGACAAGATTGAGGTAGATTTAGACGTCGCCCGGTTTGACCGGGAATTTGCAGCGGCGGAACCTTTAGATATTCCCGTCCTAAAAAGAGCATATCCCTATTTATTTCCTGCGCAATATACGGATAGCGTTTGGGTCGCTAAGTTGCAAGATAGCCTTCAAATCGAGCTTTTATCCGAAGTAGATGCCACTTTTACTGATTTTTCGGAGGAAAAGGATGACCTAATCCTCCTTTTTAAACACATTAAATACTATTTTCCCGACTATATGCTACCCAAAGTGCTTACCGTAACTTCGGATGTGAGCTATAATAGTCGAATCATAATGACCGATAGTTTGCTATTGATCGGCCTTGACAATTATCTGGGACCGGAGCATAGATTTTACGAAAGCTTCCCAAATTATATTGCGGCGGGTCTGGACAAAGAATTTTTGGTAAGTGACGTGGCAAATGCCTTTGCAAAACAGGTGGTTCCAAAACCCAAGGACCGCAGTTTTTTAGCTCAAATAATTTATTATGGTAAAGAATTGGTTTTAAAGGATAAATTGACGCCTTTTATATCGGATGCCCAAAAAATAAACTATTCGGAAGAACAAATAGCTTGGGCCGAGGCCAATGAAGAACAGATTTGGCGTAACTTCATCGAGAGCGAATACCTGTACAGCACTGATAACAAATTGGCTCAACGGTTTCTAGATCCCGCACCGTTTTCGAAATTCGGACTCGAGCTCGACAATGCTTCCCCCGGCCGAGTGGGCCGTTTTGTAGGGTGGCAGATTGTTAGGGCATTTATGGAAAAGAACGGTGTAAGCCTTCAGCAAATGCTTCCTCTTAGTGCCGAAGAAATATTTACGAAATCGAATTACAAACCTAAAAAATAAAATGGCAAAGCTACATACTTCACAAATAACCTTAACGGTAGGTCTGGATGAAAACCGGGTTCCCGAAAAGCTCAAGTGGTCTGCCCAAGATGGTGGTATCGACAACGAAGAGGCCAAAGCGATGCTACTTTCAGTTTGGGACAGCAAGAACCAAGAATCGCTAAAAATAGATTTATGGACCAAGGATATGCCGGTTGATGAGATGAAAATCTTCTTCCACCAGACCTTGGTTTCCCTGTCCGATACGTTTATGAAAGCGACCCAAGATGAAAAAATGACCGCTACCATGAAGGATTTCTGCGCCTATTTCGCGGAGAAATTGGAGCTAGAGGGATGATTTATTTTTAATCGATCATACGGCTTACTTATAAAAACACGTATTAATGGGGTTTTAGAAAACCTATATCCAAATCTAACTAATGATTTCAATTTTCAACTCATATCTCCGCATTCAGTTTTAGGCAACCTATAATCCGGTTCAACTGTACAGTTCCTCATAATACTGTCGTGCCATTCTATCGCTCGAAAATGCAGGGGAAACATCGTCCATGGCCTTAAATACGATTTTTTGCCACTTATCGGGAGCATCATAAAAAGTCGGCATCACTTTTTGTGTCAGGATTTTATAAAGATGAATCATATCAAGATTGTCCTGTTCCCCATCCGGAAGGGTATGATCGATTTCCGGCAGTATGAAGCAGTTTTTGCCGTCTTGTGCGAATTCGGGCATCCAGCCGTCATTTATGCTTAGGTTTACGGATCCGTTCATGGCAGCAGTCATGCCGCTTGTGCCGGAAGCTTCCCTAGTTATCCTTGGGGTATTGAGCCATACATCGGAACCCGTTTTCAACTTTTTTGACAGTTCGATTTCATAGCCCGTTAGAACAGCGAGATTGGATGTGTGTTTGCTAAAATGTACGAGACGATTAAAGGTCTCGATTGCCCCGTGGTCGGTGGGGTAGGGCTTCCCCGCCCAAATAATCTGTATCGGATATTCGGTATTTGAAATAAGTCGCTGAAACCTTTCCATATCGTGCAGCAGTAGCGCAGCCCTTTTGTATGCTGCGAACCTTCTGGCCCATACGATGGTGATTACCTTGGGGTCGAAAAGTTTCCCTGTTTGATCGAGTATGACATCAAACAGTTCGTCTTTGAGTGCTACCTTACGCTTTTTGAAGGCTTTGGTATTTGTCTTTTTCCAGGCTTTCCTGAGTTCGGGATCTTGCCAGAACCCATCGTTTTGGGCGTTGGTAATGGGGATGATCTTGGCGGTGTTCTTAAAATCCTTCCACATATCTTGGGAGACCTTGGCATGTAGTTTTGATACCGCATTTGCTTTTTTGGATAGCCGTAATGCGGAAACGGTGTAATTCAGGAGACCTCCATCGATGGTTTCCTTTTTCAGTTCTTTGTCCGATAGTTTTTTTCCGAAAAAGCCGAAATTGTTCAGTTGATGACCGCTCCGTTCCTCGTTGCCTGCTTTTTCGGGAGTATGGGTGGTAAAGACCATCTGCGATTTTTTAACCCCTCGATCACGTAAATAATAGAAAGCGGGTAGGGCATGTCCTTCGTTGAGGTGATATATATCGGCACCGCCCAACGCCTCAACAATTTTGGCCCCGCCTATCCCCAAAATAATGCTTTGGGCGATACGGGTATCATCATTGCCATCATAAAGACGGTCTGTGATTGTTCGGGAAAGGTGATCGTTACCCTCTACATCAG
>RCMY010005563.1_pt1 | contig 10674 bp, 8 predicted proteins | sample 2041341 | NCBI WGS metagenome assembly RCMY01 (sample SAMN09708234, study PRJNA481090) | Marine sediment metagenome, whole genome shotgun sequencing project.
TTCCCCGATTACACCCGCGTCATCCCGACCGGCAATGACAAGCTGCTCAAGATCGACGCAAAAAGCTTCGCTCAGGGAGTCGACCGCGTTTCGACCATCGCGACCGAAAAAACCCGCGCCGTCAAGATGGCGCTCGGCGACGACAAAATCACGCTCTCGGTCACCTCGCCCGAAAATGGCAAGGCTGAAGAAGAAGTGCCGGGCTCCTACAAGGACGACGTGTTCGAAATCGGTTTCAACTCAAAATATCTTATGGATATCCTGAGCGAGATCGAAGGCGACACAGTCGAACTGCATCTCGCCGATGCCAGCGCACCGACGCTGATCCGCGAGAATGACAAGTCGACTGCACTGTACGTTCTGATGCCGATGCGGGTCTAGGGCTCGACTCTGAAAAAATGGTCTTCGGACAAATTATGATTCGTCGCGTCTCCCTTTCCCGGTTTCTGAAAACCAACCCGGCGATCCATGCTTTCGCGTTGCTCGCGATGTTGCTGGGTGCGCTCGCGCCTCAGGGCTTTATGCCCACCCAGACCGCCGGTGGCTTTGCGATAAAGCTTTGCTCCGGCCACGCCGATAGCAAGCTGGTGATCACGCCGGACAATCCGGATTATGAGTTGCTTGCGCTGGTCTATGGTCAACAGGACGAGACCGCGCCGGAACCCGAACAAGAACAATCGACGCCTGCTTGTGCCTTTGCTAGTGGCACGTCCCTTGGTCTGGCTTCGTCCGCACCAGAGCTCGCAATCTCTACATTGACTCCGACCGCGCACGAACCATCCGAACCGCGCCGCTTTGCGCTGCGCAACAGGATCAATATCCCACCCGCAACCGGGCCACCTGTAGCTTCCCAAAACATCTGAAATAGCGCGCGACCTTCGCCCTGAGTGGTGATTGATCGCACCATTTGCATTTTTCCGGCCCTCCCACGCAGTGGGGCATGGCCGCTTGGGATTTATCATGAATAGAACAATTTTAACCGCCTTTACGGCGAACATCGCCCTTGCCTCTCCTGCTTATGCCGCAGCCGACCCGCTCACCGATATCATTGTTACCGGTCAGCGCGCCACGGCGACCACCGACGAAATCGAAAGCGACAAGGAAATTATTTCTACCCCTGACGCTGCATCGCTGGTGGCGCGCGCGCCAGGCGCCGCTTTGATCGACAATGGCGGGCTGTCCGGCCAGGTGCAATATCGGGGCTTGTTTGGCGACCGGATATTGGTCCGCGTCAATGGGCAGCGCTTTTCGTCTGGTGGTCCCAATCTGATGGATCCACCGCTGCACTATGCGCCCATGGCGCTGGTGGACCGGATCGAAATCGACCGCGGCATCAGCCCGGTTCGCAAGGGCCCCGGCCTTGGCGGAGGCGTGAATGCCATTCTTAAGGAAGCTCAGTTCTCCGAAGGCGCGGCCATGCAAGCGCATACCGATCTGACCGCCGGCTATCGCAGCGGCGACAACAGCTATCTGATGGGAGGGCTTGTCAGTCTGTCCAACGAACGGATCAAACTGGGAGTGATTGCCTCCTACGAAAAGGGCGATGATCTGCAATTCCCCGGAGGAACGATTGCTTCATCCAGCTTTGAACGCCTGAATTATGGAGCGCATGCGGGCTTGAAAATTGGCGACGGCAGCCTGACCCTGTCTTACCGCCGTCAGGAAACCGACCCGACCGGAAACCCGCCTTTCCCGATGGATATCCAGTATTTCAACACAGACTTCCTGTCGCTCGCCTATGAAGGCAAGCTCAGCGACAATCTCTATCTGGAAGTGGAAGCAGGCCATGTCGCGGTTCGCCATCTCATGGACAATTTTTCGCTGCGACAGGAACCGGCCAGTCCGATGGATCAGCGCTCCACTTTTGCAGATGCGGACACCAGTACGGCTGCCACCGCGCTACGCATCGGAACACCGGATCGTCATGTCCGGATTGGCGCAGATGTTGAGACAATGGACAAGGATGTACGGATCACCAATTCCGCGAACGCAGCCTTTTTCCTGACATCGCTCAACAATATTTCGGGTAGCCGGATCGGCGGCTTCGTCGAGAGCCGCTTGGCAGTTGGCCAGATCGAAGCCGAACTCGGCGCCCGCCTTGATCATCACCGGATGGAGGCAGGAGCCCCGCTTTTGGGCAGCGCCATTCCGATGGGTCCCCGCATTCTCGCAGATGGCTTCGCCGCTTCGGATCGCGCGTGGTCCGGATACACCGTTGATATAGCAGCACGTTTCTGGAGCGATATGGGGAGCTTCAAACCTCGCCTGTCACTTGCCTACAAGACCCGTGTCGCCAATGCGATCGAGCGCTTCTCCTGGTTGCCGACGGGCGCAAGTGGCGGGCTTGCTGACGGTAACATTTATGTCGGCGATTTGAATCTCGGGAATGAAAAAGCCTGGATTGCCGAAATTGGTTTCGACTATCAGGATAGCCGTTTCTACGCACGACCAACGCTATTCTATCGTCGCGTGGATGATTTTATCCAGGGCGTGCCGTTCGATGATACTCCTGGCATCATCAACAGTCCGGTAGAAATGGTCGCAAATATGAACGGCGATCCAACACCGTTACGTTTTGGCAATGTCGATGCGGAATTTTATGGTACCGACCTGGATTTCGGTTGGCATATCAGCGGACCGCTGAATCTGGATGGTACTGCTGCCTATGTCCGGGCGAAACGTCGCGATATCGATGATAATCTCTATCGCATTACTCCGCCCAATGCGCGCGTAGCTTTGAGCTGGCAGGAGGACGTCTGGCATTTGGGCGCTGAACTGCAAGTCTTTGCAGACCAGAACAAGGTGTCTGCTACCAATAGCGAACAGCCGAGCAATGGTTATTTGCTAGCGGGAATATTCGGCCATGTCGAACTGACGCCAAGCCTTACGCTCGATGCCAGTGTCGAGAATCTGTTCGATAAAAATTATGCGGAACATCTGGCCGGCTATAATCGAGTAAGCGATTCTGACGTGGCGCTAGGCGCACGTTTACCGGGCGCAGGCAGAAGTGCCTTTGTCCGCTTACGCTGGACCGGGTTCTGATTCCCTCGATTGATTTAGGAGCGCAGCCGGCAATCCGGCTGCGCTCCTACAACTATTCAGCCGCTTCGAGCATCTCGATCATCTGCGGTCCACGGATCAGACCACCGGGACGCTTGTCGGTCACGACGCCACCCTTGAAGGTCACCTGCCCCGACTTGATCGTATAATCATAGCCATCGGCCTTTTGCAGCAGTCGTTTGCCACCCGCAGGCAGATCAAACGCCAGCCAAGGTTTGCCAAGCTTGATCCGCTCCATGTCAATCACGTTGACGTCCGCCAGATAGCCGGGCTTCAGGACGCCGCGATCATTCAGACCATAGAGCCGTGACGTATCGAGACACTGCCGCTTGATCGCATTTTCGATGCTGATCGTACCGCGCGTCCGGTTCTTCACCCAATATTCGAGCATGAAGGTCGGGCTCGCCGCATCACAGATCGTGCCGCAATGCGCGCCACCGTCGGAGAGGCTGTTCACCGTATCGTCGGCTTGCTGCAGCGTCTCGAGAAAATCGAGATTGCCGTCCATATAGTTGAGCAAGGGCAGATAGATGAAACCCTTTCCATCGTCCCCCATCATCAGGTCATAGGCATATTCGACACCTGATTTACCAGCGGCGGCGGCGCGAGAAGCGATGCTTTCGTCAGCTTGCGGTTCATAGTTGAAATCCAGATCCATCTCGAACTGCATCGGCCAGCCCTGGGTGATGACCATGAACACCGGAACGATATCAACCTGCTCCGGCATCTCGGCTGTCTCGCTTAGCAATTGCGCCTTGAACGCCGGATCCTTCAACTTGGCATATTTCTCGTCCCACGACAGATCTTCCATCGCCATCCAGCTGGGGTGACGGACAAAGGGATGCACCGTGCCCTGCCATGCCATGACGATGCCGTTTCCGCGCAGCGCTATCTGCGCCACGATATTGGCGCCATTGTCATTCTCTGCGCGCATATTGGCGATCTGCTCGTCGAGCGACTGCTCCTTGGCGATCGACTGCAGCGCCGCGAAGGTCACCGGCATACCGGTCTCGCGGCTGAGGTCACCCATCCAGCCAAATTCGTCCCATTCCTTGTTGAGATCGCTGGCCATTTCGAACACGCCATAGCCGACCCGGCCCATAGCGCGGCCGATGCCGATCAATTCTTCCTTGGTCGCCGTGGTACCGGGAACCAACTCACCATCGATACTGCGATGCAAGATCGTACGCGAGGTCGAGAAGCCGAGAGCACCCGCCCGCAAGCCATCCTCGACAATCTGTGACATCTGGTCGATTTCATCCTGCGTCGGCACCGCTCCGGGCTTTTCCCGGTCGCCCAGAACATAAGCGCGAACCGCGCCATGCGGGACATGGGTCGCAACGTCGACAGTGCGCGGCATTCTCTCGAGCTCGTCCAGATATTCGGGAAAAGTTTCCCAGTTCCAGCTCATGCCCTCGGCCAGTGCGGTACCGGGAATATCCTCGACGCCTTCCATCAGATTGATCAGCCATTCGTGACGATCGGGCCGCGCCGGAGCAAAGCCGACACCGCAATTGCCCATGACGACTGTGGTGATACCGTGCCAGCTTGATGGCGCCATTTCATCATCCCAGGTCGCCTGGCCGTCATAATGGGTGTGCACATCGACGAAGCCGGGGGTGACGAATTTTCCCGATGCATCAATCTCTTCACGACCTTGCGCCGCGACCGTTCCGACCAGCGAAACCCGGTCGCCATCAATCGCGACATCGGCAACAAACGGCGCTCCGCCCGTACCATCAACAACGGTTCCCCCGCGTATAACCAGATCATGCATCGACTCTCTCCTTTATATTTTTCGCTACTATAACAGATTTAACTGGTTGGTTAAAGCGTCCTCGTGCAAGGTAATAATATGCAAAAGATTGTCTCATGGAATCCGGAACCGTCGAGCGACATCGCTGTTGAATGGATAGAAGCCAACGGCCAGACCTTCGAAGTGGCGACCACCGGCGAAGGCAAGAAACTGGCTCTCTGCCTCCACGGTTTCCCCGAACTGAACCATAGCTGGCGCCACCAGATTCCGATGCTCGCCGAAATGGGCTACCGCGTCTGGGCGCCCAATTTGCGCGGCTATGGCGGCTCCAGCAGGCCGGAAGGTGTAGACGCCTATCGACTGAACATATTGGTTGAAGATGTCGCTGCCCTGATCGATGCCAGCGGCGCAGAAGACGTGACCCTGATCGCCCATGACTGGGGCGCAATCATCGCCTGGCATTTCGCGATCAAAAAGATCCGGCCGCTGACCCGGTTGGTGATCATGAATGTACCGCATCCAAAATGTGCGCAGCGGGAAATGCGGCACTGGTATCAGCTGAAGAAAAGCTGGTATATTTTCTTCTTCCAATTGCCATGGCTGCCCGAAAAGATGCTTGAGCGAAATAGAGCGCAGCCAATCAAAGACGCCTTCTCCAAAATGGCAGTCGACAAAAGCCGCTTCCCCGATAGCGAATTGCAAATCTACGCCGACGCCGCCAACCGCCCCGGCGCCTTGCGCGCGATGATCAACTATTACCGCGCCCTGCTCCGCACCAAAGACGCGCGCGAGATCGGCGACGGCATGGTGGATATTCCAACCCTGATGATCTGGGGCGAAGAGGATATGGCGATCGATATCCGCTGTACTGATGGCACCGCAGCGTGGGTACCAAATCTCGAATTAAATCGTCTGCCCGGCGTGTCCCATTGGGTACAGCAAGAAGCGCCGGAGAAGGTGAATGCGATATTGCGGGAGTGGTTGGCCGACTAATCCCGCGCCGCAATCATGTCGGCAACATCGGTGAACTTCTCACGCGGAGAACCGTCTCTCGCCCGCGCGATTTCGGCTTCTTCAATTTTCTTCCAGTCGCGGAAGGTGATCGTCTTGATGCCGCGCGATTCGAATAGACGGTCCAGACCCTGGCGCCCTTCCTTACGGGCACCCGATCCAATATCTTCCGCGATCGCATCTACAATCGCAAAGCCGTCCGGCTTGTTGGTCCCGATCGTTCCCGAGGGCCCGCGCCTTGCCCAGCCGACGCAATAAAGACCCGGCAATATTCGTCCGTCGGTATTTGCGAAGCGGCCGCGACCATGTTCATAGGGCACGCCTTCAATCGGTGGGGTGCGATAGCCGATGCAGCTGATCACCATCTGGCATTCCAGCTCGTAAAGCTCTCCGGTTCCGATCGAACGCATATCTTTGTCGAGCTCGGTTCGTTCGACAACGATCTTTTCGACCTTGCCATCACCCAGAATTTCCACCGGCATTGCAAAAAAGTCGAAATCGATTTTGACCGGCTTGTCGAGCAATTCACCGGCCCGTTCGTAAAAGCTTCGCAAATGGGTGACCGATTTGCGCATCCCGGGCTCGAGCATCGCGTCCGCGCCTTCGTCGGGAAAATCGAGCGGATCGACAATCGGCCGGGCCTGCTCGAGATGTCCAAGCTCGCCCAATTCCTTGGGTGTCATCGCAATCTGATGCGGACCGCGTCTTCCGAGCAAGGTGATTTTCTGGACCTTGCTGGCCTTCAGGAGATCAAGCGCATGGCCGACAATATCGCTGCCGGCGAACTCGCTCTCGGTCTTCGCCAATATGCGAGCGACATCGAGAGCAACATTGCCATTGCCGATAACAGCGACGGATCGACCGTCTAGTGGCGGGTCGAGGTCCTTGAAGTCGGGGTGACCATTATACCAACCGACGAAGGCTGCGCTGCCGATCACGCCATCCAGATCGCTGCCAGGAATATCCAGCTTGCGATCGTTCGGGGCGCCGGTGGCCAGCACCACGGCGTCATATAGCTGCTGCAATTCCGCGATGCTGACATCTTCGCCAACCGTAACATTACCGACGAATCGTACATTGTCGCCGAGATTGGTTTTCTCATATCGCCGCGAGACGGCTTTGATCGATTGATGGTCGGGGGCAACGCCGGTGCGGATCAGGCCAAAGGGCACGGGCAAGCGATCGATAATGTCGACGGCGACATCTTCGCCATATTTCTTCTGCGCCGCTTCGGCTGAATAATAGCCTGCAGGTCCCGATCCTATGATCGCAATATGACGCATCGTCCGGCCTCCCCGATTAGCTTGGGCCCATGCTAACGCCATAATTTCAAAAGAAAAGCAAAAGCATGGCTGTCATTTTCGGGAGGCCGGGCTGCTTCGGATGCCGTTCTAGCCGGTTACATTGGCGACATTGTAACGAAGCGCTTCCTCCTGGGTCAGGCAGCGGCGGGTGGACTTGTCACCGTCGCCGCTTTTGACAGCGTTTGTCTTGTACATCACTTCGGACAATAATTTGCGCGACACGCCCATACGGATCAGGAAATCATTATCTTCCGTCGCGAGCAATGCGCTCTCCTGCTCGACTTCACCGATCAGGCCAACCGTGGAATCGGTTCCCATCTCGATACTGTAATTAATCGCGTCGCGATCGCCGGTCATGGTGAACATGTGAACCATGAAATGACCCCCTTCATCTATGATCCGGCCTTTGCCGCCCATGAAGACGAAATTACAGGCACTAAAACAGGTCCAGCCTGCGGGAACCCGCGTGATCAGCAGGTCGTCGATTTTCTTGGCAAATTCCCGGATGACTTGTCCAGCCTCATTACCGGCGCGGGCGCTTCCCCCCGGAGATCGCAGCCAGATCTCAGCAATATCCGGATGTTTTTCCAGGGTTTTGCGAAGCCTGTCGGGCAGGCCTACATCGACCGCACCTTCGGCCAGCAATATCTTTCTGCCCTTACGATCGACCGGTGTCAGTTCCATCTTCTTGTTGGAAGACCAATTGGGATAGCGCGGACAGGTCGGATTGTTCGGGTCTATCCCGGGATCGACACCGGCAGCACCGAGTGTCAAAAGAGCAGCTGTGCCGATCAGGGCTTTGATTTTTCTATTCATGATTACACCATCACCACATAACGCGTTTCGCCGCGACCTTTGCACATTTGTTTGGAGGCACGGGTTTCCTCGCCATCGACAATGATGACATCGGTGATGGTCATGCAACTTGTGCCATCGGCCGTCTGTGTTTTCGCGGTCGCTGTAGAGCTTCCGGTTACATCGGCGCGAGTCTCGCTCTTCCACTGCGAGCTGCTGCCGACCGCTTCAGACCGGGTGACATTTCGCGTCGCTTCGGCCGCTTGCAATTGCTCATCCTGATCGAGCCGGCAGGCAATCGAATTGGTCAACGTGTCCGCCACTTCAGCGCGTGGAATATAGGAACCGACAATGCCCATGTTGCGGGTTGCTCGCCGGGTGAAATCACCGATCATATTGCCCAGAATCGATTTGCCGATCGACTTGCCCGGGTCGGTTGCACAATCCTTGGCCGCGCTGCTATCGCTCGACTTCTGATCGGTGGAGGATCGTTTTTTGAATAATCCTCCAAATTGGGCCGAGGCGGGAGCAGGCACGGCAAGCGCCGTGATCAATATCCCCAGGACCATTTTGCAAGAGAAGCGGCCAACTTTGTTTCGCATGATAAACTCTCGATGTTGTTCAGAGACATATATCCTATCACCTGCGCCGTCACAAGCAGTGCCTTGCGTCACAGTGGCATGGCAATCACAGATCGAAAAACCGCAATCTGCTGTGATCCTGCACAAGCAATCGGAAATACTGAAACCCGGTAAGCGGGTCAGCCAGTTCCAGTCAGGCGACAATCCTGTTCTCTCCTGACGGAAAAATGCTATTGTCTCAGAAACTGAACCGGATATGATTGCCGAGGTCTATATGGCGGTTGGTAAGGTCATTCGCCGATTCAAGGTCGGAGCAGACGGCGATGGCTGGGGCATCATCTTCGAAGGCGATGCTTTGAACGCTTGGGTTGAGACGTCAAACACCCCGGGTCGCACCGAGGGAGATGAAACTTGCGAAAGCCTTTTAGCCGACTGCAGGCGCTGATGATCAAGGCGATGGCGGAAGCGATGTTTCACGACCGAAAGATGGCTATTTCTGCCAATCAGGTGGTCGAGAACCTGCAGGAACATTTCTCCAATATCGATGGCGACAAGGCCGGCGAAATCGGGATGGCTCTCTACGGACTGCTGCTCGTGCTCGGCGGCCCGTTCTTCCTTGCCGCGCCACCATCTATACGCAAAAAACTGATCAACCGACGACTGAGAAATTCGCGAATAGACCTGCTCCAGGATATCGCCCGGACCAAGGGTGTCATCCTTGCCGGCTATTACGGCCATTGGCAGCATGGCGACGAAGAGGGCAATTTTGACAATCCTGTCTTTGCCGATCTCAAATTTGAACTGCCCGCGCAGCGCGACCGCTCTGCCGCCGGCGAACGCCTGATCCGCCGGGAAACACGCCGCGACCTGACGTCAGAAGTATTCATCGGCCACCAAGCGATCCCGGAAGAAACCGACGTGATCGTGATCGGATCGGGTGCCGGCGGCGCGGTCGCTGCAGCAGCGGTTGCCGACGAAGGGCATGAAGCGCTGATCATCGAAGCCGGTGGTCATTATCCCTCCTCCCGGATCACCCATGAAGAAGCGCGGATGACCGCTCGACTCTTCAAGGATGGCGCGCTTCAAACCACATCGGACCGTGACATCATCGTGTTTCAGGGCCGCGTGGTGGGTGGCTCGACCGTCATTAATAACGGCATCTGCCTGCGCATGAAACATGATGGCCTGGTCCACCCCGATGCGGAAAATGTTTACGATACATGGACAAAGCTCGGCGCTCCGATCAGCGAGGCGGAACTGGGCTTGAGCTATGATGCGGTCGAGCAGGTTCTCGAGGTCTCGGAAATCGACCGGATCACCGGTCGCCACAATGGCCCGCATCTGATCGACGGCTGGAATAAATATGCTGCACAATCGAGCGACCCAATGGACCATAAGGCGGTCACCGCATGGTTCAGGAAAAACTATGGCCCCACAACAGAAGATAGCGAGTGTATCTATTGCGGCTATTGCAACACCGGCTGCCCTTATGGTCGGAAGAAAGCCATGCCGGAGAGCTTTCTGACCCATGCGACCAGCGATGCCCGCGACAAACCCGCCCGCATATTGCATCGAGCTGAAGCCACCGAAATCCTGTGGGGGGAAGGAGCAAACGGAAAGAAAGTCGCTTGCGCCGTCGAAATCAGACTTCGCAATGGTGGCAAACGCACCATCCGGGCTCGCAAGGGCGTGGTGGTGGCAGCCGGCGCACTGGCATCCAGTAACCTGCTTCACAACAGCGGCATCCTGCAATCGGGAACCAATATCTCGCTCAACATCGCGTGTCCGGTTGTCGCCTTGATGCCCGAGGGCATGAATATGAATGTCTGGAACGAAGACCAGATGGCAACCTATGTCGATCGCGGTGATTTTCTGATCGAAAGCCATTTCCAGCCGCCGATGAGCATGGCGACGCTAGTGCCGGGATGGTTTGAAGACCATTATGAGCGGATGAAAAACTACAATCGACTGGTCTCGGCCGGCGTCCTGTTTCCGGCCGACCGGCTCGGTTATATGGAACATGGCAAGCTCAAGCTAAAGATCGGCGAGGATGAATTGTCGCTATTGCGCCGCGCGCTGGCAACGATGACCAAAGTCCATTTCCTCAACGGCGCGATCGAAGTCTATCCCGCCCTGCTCCGTGGCCAGACGCTCACCAGCGACATGA
>RCMY010009195.1_pt1 | contig 10674 bp, 8 predicted proteins | sample 2041341 | NCBI WGS metagenome assembly RCMY01 (sample SAMN09708234, study PRJNA481090) | Marine sediment metagenome, whole genome shotgun sequencing project.
CTTGCCGCCCAAGGGGCCGACTTGTTTTACGGCGATGCAGGCTGTGCGGCCTGCCATTCCGGCCCTTTGCTGACCGATCAGGCCTTTCACGCCATGGGCAGCCCGCAACTTGGTCCGGGCAAGGGTGAGCGTTTCGAGACCACGCAGCGCGATATAGGCCGTGCTCGTGTCACCAACAAACCGCAAGATGCCTATGCCTTTCGCACGCCATCCTTGCGCAATGTCACCGCAACCGCCCCTTACGGCCATGCAGGCGCGCATGCCGACCTGCGCGCCTTTGTGATGTTTCACGCAGACCCCGTGACAGGGCTGGCGGGATACACCCCCCAAGCCCTGCTGACCGATTTTTCCCCGGCCAAGTCAGATTGGACCATCGCCAGCGACCCCGCCGAAATCGACGCTATCAAGCAGGCTGTCCACCAACCCGCACGTCCCTTGAACACGGATGAGGCGGATGCGATCTTGGCATTTCTGGACAGTTTGACCGACCCTACGGCCATCGCGGGGCGGCTTGGCATTCCGGCCTCGGTTCCCAGCGGTCTGCCCATCGACCGCTAACCCCTAATGCGCCCCGGTCAGTTCAACCCGCTTTGCGCAACCACGACCACGCCACCCGCCGCCACCGTTTGCCAGTCACCGACCTGCCCATCCGGCCAGATCACGCGCAGCTCGGCGCTTTGCGCAGCCCCCAGCCCAAAATGCAGCGGCACGGCTTGGCCCGACACATGGCCACCGCCCACCGTCACCTCGCGCGCTTGCACGGCACCATTGGCGCGCAGCTCTACCCACGCACCCACGGCTTGGGTGTTTCCACCGACCCCGCGCAATTCCACAGACAGCCAAGCCCCCGTATCCGCGGTCGTACTCTGCCAAATCTCGATCGGCGCGCGGCGGTTCACCACCACGATATCCAACAAGCCATCACCGTTCAAATCTGCCATCCCCGCGCCCCGCGAGCGATCTGACGTGCCAATCCCCGCCATCTCGCCCTTTTCCACAAAGACCCCATCCGCGCCCTGCATCAGCAAATTGTTGGGATCGTGCATCGCATTAGACGGCATCTGATCGACATTGCCCTTGGCGATAAACAGATCTTCGCGCCCGTCATTATCAATATCGCCAAACTCGGCGTGCCAGCCCGTGCTGGGCCTGCCATCATCGCCCATATAGGGCTGATGCGCATAGGTCCCCATCGCAAAGGGCGCGTTTTCCAGCCGCCCCGCCCCTTTGTTAATTTGCAGCAATTGATCCCCCATAGAGGTCATCATCACCTCGGGCAGCCCATCGCCGGTGATGTCGCGGCTGGCAATCCCCATCCCCCACAGCGAAAAACGCGGCCACTCCGCCTGAGAATAGGGGGCAAGCGGGTTCAGATGCCACATCTCCTCAAACCCGCCGCGCACGTAGTAATGCCGGTCATTGGAAATGCGCAGATCGGGGGTGCCGTTGCGTTTCCAATCCGAAAACAGCATCGACAGCGCGCAATATCCGGGGCTGATCACGGTTGGCGCGCCGTACCCACCGCCGGGTTTCGGGCGAAAAAGGCTATTGTCATCGCACGCCTCAAACGGCCCATCAACGCGGGCGCGGTCCACATAATGACCAATGGCAAGGGTCGGCCAGCTTTGCCCCGGCTCCCATGTCGCGGTAAAGGCGGTGGACCATTGATTGCCCGTGGTCAGACCCCATTCGACGGTCGCATCACGGAACGCACACCCCGGCTCGCCTTTCAAAAACACATCCGGGCCAACGCGCAGCACGGCCAAATCCAACAGCCCATCGCCATCAAAATCGAGCGGATAGGCACCCGTAACCCCAGTCAATTCCGGCAACGCGCCTTTGGCAAAGGTAATATCCCCCTGCGGCGCCGTTTCATTCACCAGCAAACTGGCGGGGTTCGTGCCACCTGCCACGAACAGATCGGGCCGCGCATCGCCATTGCAATCCATAATCGCCACACCGCCGCCAACAAAGTGCTCCCACTCGCCGCCATACATCACAGGCGCGGGCAGGCGGTCGGCACGGTTCACAAAGCTAGGATCGGCAAGCGCCCCAGACACTGCAGACGCCGCAAGCGCCCAAACCACAGCAGACAAAGCTTTCATTGCGCCGCAACCTCTCGTGCCGCCCCATCACGATTGCCCGACAGCAGCGCCTCGGTCACCGCCGAAAGTGCCAACGCCGCCGCCCCTTGCGCCCACAGCATATCGCCCCAAGCATGGATCTCTATCGGGGGGCGCGGACGCCCGGTGGCAATGGCAAGGTTGTCCATTTCCGCCAAGGTATCGGCGGCATAAAGATAGTCATAGCGCATCCGCTCGCCGCTTAGGATAATCAGCGACGGGTCAAACAAGTTCACCACATTCGACAGGCCCACCGCCAAATACCGCCCAGCCCGGCGAAAAATAGACCGCGCAGCGGTGTTGCCAGCCTTGGCATGGTCATACAGGCTTTCCAGCAGCACGTTGATCGACTGGCCATCCTTACCCACCCAATTCAGCGCCGTTGTCGCCTCTCGCGCCAGCGCATAATCGGCGACATACGCCTCTAGGCATCCGCGCTGGCCACAGCGGCACAGCGCCCCGTCCAGCTGCACCTTGGTATGCCCCAACTCCATCCCCAACCCTTGCGCGCCGCGGTAAATGCGGTGGTTGATCACCACGCCCATGCCCACGCCATGCTCAATCGTCACCACCGCAAAATCCGACAATCCCCGCCCCGCGCCGAACCACAATTCGGCCAGCGTCACCAAGTTCGCGTCATTGTCCACATGCACGGGCAAGCCCAGATGGTCGCGGGCGACATCGGCCAAGGCCACGCCCCGCTCGGCCATCACCGATGACCACATCACCTGCCCGGTGCTGCTGTCGACAAACCCCGGCAAGCGCAGACAGCGCCGATCGTTCAATCCCGGCCTTGGCGCAAACCTTGTCCAACAAATTCGCCATCGCTTCCAACAGTTGCGGCAGTTCCATCGCTCCGGGGCTGCGCGGGATGGCCTCATTCGCAATCAGATTGCCGGCAAAATCCACAATCACCGCCGTATGCTCTCGGTCCGACAGCTTTATCCCGGCCACCCGGTGCGCGCCCGCCCGCACACCCAATGCCACCGCCGGGCGGCCACGGCCCGCATCACCGTCGCGCGGGGCCACCACCTCTTCCAGCAGGTCCAATGCGATCAATTCTGACACCCCGGTCGTCACTGACGCCGGGCTTACGCCCAATTCCTTGGCCACCTGCACCCGCGCAATCGACCCCGCCGCCCGCACCCTCTCAAATATCTGCTGGCGCAAAGGCCGCGACGATTCGGACAGCGGAGGGATAAGCGGACCGCAACCCGGCGCGGCGTTTGGCGCGAAGTCATTTCGCAGTTGCAGCATAATTAGTTTACTTTCCGAATTAAAAAACACGATTTTCCGCAAAAAACACAGGGCTTCTTGCTGCAGAGCGGCATTTTCACGGGGAAAGTCCGACAATAGCCATAGTGACACCTATTTTTATTTTGACAACTGAATTTATTATCGCCTAGGAATGCACTGTACCGACGAATCCGTCGGACCGGCCTGCAAAAGGTCGATTCCACAGGGAGGAACAACATGCGTAACGCAATTCTGCTGGCCGTTCTGGCAACAACAGGCTTTTCATCGGCTGCATTGGCCGAAGGTAAAATCATCGGCGTGTCTTGGGCAAGCTTTCAAGAAGAGCGCTGGAAGATCGACGAAGCTGCGATGAAAGCGGCCATTGAGGCTGCTGGCGACACCTATATCTCGGCTGACGCGCAATCGTCCTCGGCCAAGCAGTTGACCGATATCGAAGCGCTGATCGCGCAGGGTGCAAACGCCCTGATCATCAACGCATGGGACAAAGACGCCATTGGGCCAGCGATTGATAAAGCTGCTTCCGAAGGTATCCCAATGGTCGGCTATGACCGCCTGATCGAAGATGCACGCACCTTCTATCTGACCTTTGACAACAAGGGTGTGGGTTCCATCATCGCAGAAACCGTTATCGGCGTGAAACCCGAAGGCAACTTTGCCATCATCAAAGGTGACCCAGGTGATCCAAACGCTGCGTTCTTGCTGGAAGGCATGATGGAAGTGATCGGCGCGGATGTGAAGTCGGGCAAGATCAAGATCGTTGGCGAAGCATTCTCTGACGGTTGGAAGCCAGAAAACGCGCAAAAGAACATGGAGCAGATCCTGACCGCAAACAACAACGCGGTTGATGCTGTTCTGGCCGAAAACGATGGTATGGCCGGCGGCGTTGTTGCAGCTTTGGCAGCGCAGGGTCTTGTGATCCCTGTTGGCGGTCAAGACGGTGACTTGGCAGCGATCAACCGCGTTGCGCGTGGCAGCCAGACCGTTTCGGTTTGGAAAGACTCGCGCCAACTGGGCAAAGCTGCTGGCGAAATCGCCGCTGCTTTGGCTGGCGGCACTGCATTGGACGCCATCGACGGCGCGTCCAAGTTTAACGGTGGCGAGAAAGGGGTTGAAATGAACGCAATCCTGCTCAAGCCAACACCGATCACCAAAGACACGCTGAACCTTGCGATTGACGCTGGCCACATCACCAAAGAGATGGCTTGCGAAGGCGCAATGGCAGGCGTTGCCGCTTGCGAGTGATCGCTTGAACCCCCTCCGGCACCGCCCCCCGCGGTTGGTGCCGGACCTTTTTTCCCTGAATAGGTTTATGGATTGCGTACGGCACCTTGGGCGCGCCCCAAGTCGGTTGCCTGCACCCCATTCCCCCCTTTTATAGCGTTGGACCCGGATATGACCGATACATCCACCCCCCAAAAAGACCAAAACGCCTCTTTCATAACCCGGTTTTTGCGTGCCACCGAAATTGACACCCGCCTGTTGGGAATGATCGGGGCGTTAATGCTGATCTGGTTTGGGTTTCACTTTTACGGTGCGATCTTCGGGAATGGCGGGTTTTTCCTGACGCCCCGGAACCTATGGAACCTATCGGTCCAAACCTCCTCGATCGGGATTATGGCCACGGGCATGGTGCTGGTGATCGTCACGCGCAACATTGACCTATCGGTTGGCGCGATTCTGGGTCTGACAGCGATGATCATGGGCTTGACGCAAGTTAATATCTTGCCGCAATACCTCGGCCTCGGCAGTCCCTATATCTGGATTATCGCGGTGATTGTCGGCATGACAGCAGGTGCCGTCATCGGCACATTCCAAGGCTGGTTGATCGCCTATCGCGACATCCCGGCCTTTATCGTCACGTTGGGTGGCCTTTTGGTTTGGCGCGGCTGTGCGTTCTTGGCTGCAGGCGGCCGCACGATTTCCCCGGTAGATCCCAACTTTGCCCTTTTGGGCGGTGGCCCTTACGGCGCCGTCGGTGAAACCGGCAGCTGGATCGTTGGCCTTTTGGCCTGCGCAGGCGTGATCTGGATGTTGCACGCGGGGCGCAAACAACGGATTGAGCATGATTTCAAACTTCGCCCAATATGGGCCGAGGCATTCTTGGCCGCGGTCGGTTGCGGCGCGATTATCGGCGCCGTCTTACTGGTCAACGCCTATCCTTGGCCCATCGGCATCGTGAACGCTTATGCCCGCGCCAATAACATCACCGTCCCACCCGAAGGTATGTTCATTAGCCACGGCTTTGCCATCCCGGTCCTGATTTTGGTGTCCGTGGGCATCTTGATGACGATTTTGATGACCCGCACCCGCTTTGGCCGCTATGTGTTTGCCATCGGTGGCAACCCCGAGGCGGCAGCGCTGGCAGGCATCAACACCAAATGGATGACGTTGAAAATCTTTGCCCTTATGGGTATGCTGGCAGGGCTTGCAGGCGTTGTGGCCTCGGCCCGCCTGAACTCGGCCACCAACGCTTTGGGCGTGTTTGATGAGCTTTATGTCATCGCGGCAGCCGTCATTGGCGGCACCTCACTGGCTGGCGGTATCGGCACAATTTACGGTGCCATCCTTGGCGCGCTGGTGATGCAAAGCTTGCAAACTGGGATGGTTCTCATCGGGTTTGATACTTCAATCCAACAAATCGTCGTCGGCTCTGTGCTGGTCGTCGCTGTCTATCTCGACAACCTCTACCGCAAAAAAGTGAAGTGAAAGGGAACGCCATGACCACTAAGGGAACTCCTCTGGTCGAGATGCGCGATATCTCGATTTCTTTCGGCGGGATCAAGGCCGTTGACCGTGTGACGATTGACCTACACCCCGGCGAAGTCGTGGGCCTTTTGGGCCACAACGGTGCCGGTAAATCAACGCTGATCAAATGCTTGTCAGGTGCCTATCAGGCCGATGCGGGGCAGATTTTGATCGATGGCAAACCTGTGTCCATCAACAACCCTCGTGATGCCCGTGCGCAAAACATTGAAACGATTTACCAAACCCTCGCGCTGGCCGATAACCTTGATGCCGCGTCCAACCTGTTTTTGGGCCGCGAAATCATCAGCCCCTTGGGCTTTGTGAATGACAGCAAGATGGAGGCGGAAACCCGCAAAATCATGCACCGGCTGAACCCAAACTTCAAAAATTTCAACGTGCCGGTATCGGCTTTGTCAGGCGGGCAGCGCCAATCCGTGGCCATCGCGCGCGCGGTCTATTTCAACGCGCGCATCCTGATCATGGACGAACCCACAGCCGCCCTTGGCCCACAAGAAACCGAAATGGTGGCCGAGTTGATCCAAGAACTGAAGAAACAAGGCCTTGGAATTTTCCTCATCGAACATGACATTCAAAACGTGATGAAACTGTGCGACCGCGCCTCGGTTATGAAAAACGGCCAGCTGGTCGGCAGCGTGAACGTAGATGAGGTGACGGATGAAGACATCCTCAGCATGATCATCTTGGGCAAGAAACCGGAAAAGGCCGCCTAATGTTCATCGGCCTTGATCTTGGGACCTCTGGCCTAAAGGGCATTTTAATAGGCGCAGACCAAACCGTGTTGGCCGAGGCGACAGCACCCTTGACCGTGCAGCGCCCCCACGATGGCTGGTCCGAACAAAGCCCCGCCGATTGGATTGCCGCCGCTGAACTGGTGATGGACAAGCTGTCAGCCCACGGGCTGGAGTCTGTGCGCGGCATCGGCCTGTCGGGCCACATGCACGGCGCCACCTTGCTGGACCGCGCGGATGAGGTGATCCGGCCATGCATCCTGTGGAACGATACCCGTAGCGCCGATGAGGCCGCGGAATTGGATGGCGACCCGATGTTTCGGCGCGTCACCGGCAATATCGTCTTTCCCGGTTTCACCGCGCCCAAACTGATGTGGGTGCGAAAACATGAGCCGCAAAATTGGAACCGCGTGGCAACAGTTTTGCTGCCCAAAGACTATCTGCGCCTGTGGTTGTCAGGCGAACATGCGGCCGAAATGTCAGACGCCGCCGGGACAAGCTGGTTTGACACCGGCGCGCGCGATTGGTCCGATGACTTGCTGGCCACCACCGGCCTTGCCCGCGAAAACATGCCGCGTTTGGTCGAAGGGTCGGAGGTGTCCGGCACCCTGCGCACCGCTCTTGCCACGCGCTGGGGTTTGCCTGCGGGCGTGGTGATTGCAGGCGGGGGTGGCGATAACGCAGCCTCGGGCGTCGGCGTCGGCGTGGTGCGTGCGGGTGAGGCGTTTGTGTCCTTGGGCACATCGGGCGTGCTGTTCGCCGCCAATGCAGGCTATCAACCCAGCCCGGAAACGGCGGTGCATACGTTTTGCCACGCGCTGCCCAAAACATGGCACCAAATGGGCGTGATCTTGTCGGCCACGGATTCCCTGAACTGGTACGCAGGGCTGGTGGGGGAAACCGCAGCCAAACTGACGCAAGGGCTTGGCCCGTTGCAAGCCCCCGGAAAGCCACTGTTTTTGCCCTATCTGGGCGGCGAGCGTACACCTTTGAACGATGCCGCCATTCGCGGCGCGTTCTTGGGGCTGGAACACGCAACCGACCGTGCAGCAGGCACGCGGGCTGTGATGGAAGGGGTCACCTTTGCGTTCCGCGATTGTCGCGATGCTTTGGCGGCTACGGGAACACGACTTGATAAATTGATCGCGGTCGGCGGCGGGTCACGGTCCGACTATTGGCTTGGGGCGATTGCCACGGCGCTGAATGTGCCGGTGCTGGTCCCACGCGCAGGTGATTTTGGCGGTGCCTTTGGCGCGGCCCGCCTTGCCATCATGGCGGCCACAGGTGCAGGGGTCGAGATTGCGACCCTGCCCCCCATCGCCCGCCAAATCGACCCCGACACATCCCTGATATCGGCGTTTGACGCGGGGCACGCCCGCTTCCGCGCCGCCCAATCCGCAATAAAGGCACTGACATGACCGATTTTTTCAAATCCATCCCCGCGATCAAATACGAAGGCCCGGACAGCACGAACGAGTTCGCCTTTCGCCATTACAACCCGGATGAGATGCTGCTGGGCAAGCGGATGGAGGATCATCTGCGCTTTGCCGCCGCCTATTGGCACAGCTTTGCTTGGCCGGGCGGTGACCCGTTCGGCGGCCAAACGCTGGACCGCCCGTGGTTTGGCGACACGATGGATTTGGCCCGCCTAAAGGCCGATACCGCCTTTGAAATGTTCGATATCCTGAACATGCCGTTCTTTTGTTTCCACGATGCCGATGCCCGCCCCGAAGGCGCTAATTTCGCCGAAAGCCAGCGCAATTTGGAAGAAATCACCGATTATTTCGCAGGCAAGATGGAGGGGTCGAAAACCAAATTGCTGTGGGGCACCGCCAATATGTTCAGCCACAAACGCTGGATGTCGGGGGCTGCCACCAACCCTGATCCCGATGTGTTTGCCTATGCCGCCGCCACGGTAAAAGGCTGCATGGACGCGACGCACCGTTTGGGCGGTGAAAACTATGTGCTGTGGGGCGGGCGCGAAGGGTATGAGACGCTGCTGAACACCAACTTGCGGGTTGAGGCCGATAATATGGGCCGGTTTTTGCAGATGGTCGTCGAGTATAAGCATAAAATCGGCTTCAAAGGTGCCATCCTGATTGAGCCGAAACCGCAAGAACCGTCCAAGCATCAATATGATTATGACGTGGCCACGGTTTACGGGTTCCTCTGCCGCTATGGTCTTGAAAAAGAAGTAAAAGTGAACATCGAGCAAGGCCATGCGATCCTGGCAGGCCACAGCTTTGAACATGAGATTGCAACGGCGGCGAGCCTTGGCATTTTCGGCTCAATCGACATGAACCGCAACGACTATCAATCGGGCTGGGATACCGACCAGTTCCCCAACAACCACGTCGAAAAAGCGCTCGCGTTTTATGAGATTTTGCGGGCGGGCGGCTATTCTACCGGCGGTACCAATTTTGACGCCAAGATCCGGCGGCAATCCTTGGATGCCGAGGATCTGATCCTTGCCCATGTCGGCGGGATGGACACCTGCGCGCGCGCGCTGAAAGCGGCGGCGGCCTGCCTTGCCGATGGCAGTTTGGAAGCCTTGCGCAAGACCCGTTATGCCGGTTGGGAAACCGACGCAGCACAGGCGATGTTGCGGTCTGATCTGGCCAGCATTACCCAAGATGTACTGGCGCGCGACGTGAACCCAGAGGCCCGGTCCGGGCGGCAAGAACGGCTTGAAAATCTGTGGAACAGGTTCGTGTGACGGCAGACGGCGTGAGTATTTGGGCAAAGATGAAAGCGTAAGGCAGCGGCAGAGAGGTATTTGGGCCAAGATGAAATGGCGGGGGTTGCACTTAGCCCCCGAACTGCCCAAAACTGCCATACCAGACATAGGAGCCAGCCATGCCATATATGCCCGCCGAAGACCGATATTCCAAAATGACCTATCGCCGTTGTGGCAAGTCGGGGCTGAAACTCCCTGCCGTCTCGCTGGGGCTGTGGCACAATTTCGGCTATGACACGCCGCATGCGACCAAGCGCGCGATTTGCCAGACGGCGTTTGACCATGGCATCACGCATTTTGACCTTGCCAACAACTACGGCCCGCCCCCCGGCTCGGCGGAAGAGGCGTTTGGCGATATTCTGGCCACGGATTTCAAGGGCTACCGGGATGAGCTGATCATCTCCTCCAAGGCGGGCTATAACATGTGGCAAGGCCCTTATGGCGAGTGGGGCAGCCGCAAGTATCTGATCGCATCCTGTGACCAATCGCTGAAACGGATGGGGTTGGATTACGTCGATATTTTCTATTCGCACCGCTTTGACCCCGACACCCCGCTAGAGGAAACCATGGGCGCGCTGGACCATATCGTGCGGTCAGGCCGCGCGCTTTATGTGGGGATTTCCAGCTATAATTCGGCCCGCACACGCGAAGCGGTGGCGATTTTGCGCGATCTTGGCACGCCTTGCGTGATCCATCAGCCCAGCTATAACCTGCTGAACCGCTGGGTCGAAAAAGACGGGCTAAAGGACACACTGGCCGAGCTTGGGGTCGGGTCTATCGCCTTTACTCCGCTGGCCCAAGGGATTTTGACCAAGAAATATCTGGGCGGGATTCCCGAAAACAGCCGGGCCGCGCAGGGCAAATCGCTAAAGCCCGAAACCATCACCCCCAGCGCTTTGGCATCGGTCGCCGCACTGGACAAGCTGGCGCAGGCGCGGGGCCAAACACTGGCACAAATGGCGATTGCTTGGGTTCTGCGCGGTGGCGGCATCACCACCGCCTTGATCGGCGCGTCAAAGCCCGAACAGGTCATAGATTGCGTGGGCGCTGTCGGGAACCTTGA
>RCMY010005564.1_pt1 | contig 10673 bp, 8 predicted proteins | sample 2041341 | NCBI WGS metagenome assembly RCMY01 (sample SAMN09708234, study PRJNA481090) | Marine sediment metagenome, whole genome shotgun sequencing project.
GTCGACCCGGCAACCTGCACTGCGCCGATCGTCAGCACGATGGCGAAAACCGACGACGCGAGAGAGCCACCGATGGTTTTCGTCGTGTTGGTGAGCGCGGAGGCAATGCCGGTCTGACCGCGCGGGGCTGCAGCTGCCGCCGCGGCGGGTAGCGCGCCAACGAGCGCACCGCTTCCGAGTCCGGCGATCACCATATTCATGAACACCTGCCAGGTTTCAAGATGGAACGGAATGAACAGCAGATATCCGAGCGCCACGAGGAAGGAGGCCACGATGAGGGCGAAGCGCGGAGTTCTCACACGCGACGCAAGTGGGAACAGCAGCGCGCCCACGATCATTGATACCAGGTACAAGCCAATGAGGATGGAAATAGTGCCGGATGCAAGTCCGAGACCGTAGCCAAGTGAGCGGTCAGTTCCCGCGTACGTCGCGAGAGGTGCTTGCGCACCGAGAAGGCTTATCCCCACGAGAAGCGCTGTGAGCTGCACGGGCCACATGTTCGGCTGGGCGAACACGCGAATGTCGATTGCGGGATCCTTTTGGCGAAGTTCGAAGCGCACAAACGGCCAGAACGTGAAGATCCCGAGCGCCATAATGGCCCACGGCCACCACTCACCAACGTTGAATTTGAGGGATGTGAGCCCCGAGGTGAGGAGAAGCAATCCGATCGTGAGGATGGAGAATCCGATCCAGTCGAGGCTTCGTCCTGGCAATGGTTCTGATTCGGGAACCCCGAACAGGATGACGAAGAACACGATGGACACGGCGATCGCGGGGACCATCAGGGTGGGGATCATGGACGTTGCCATGTTCGCCGGCCCGCCGAACGCGTCGAATACGACGGAACCTCCGAGGGCGCCAGCGATCGCACCGGACTCAAGCCCGACGATGAGAAGTCCTGCCGCTTTTCGGGTGTCGGATGCCGCACGGCCGCTGCGCCGACCCTTGTCGAAGATGAGCGCGATCTCCAGGGGGAGCCATACGACGTAAAACGCCTGCAGCGTCCACGCGATGAGGAACGTCGTGAAGTCCCCGGCGAACGCAACCCACCACGTTGCGCCGGCCGTGAGCACGGTGGCGATGAGAAGGATTCTCTTGTGCCCGTACATGTCGCCGAGCTTGGCGAGAATGGGAACCACGAGCGCAGAAAGTAGAAGTTGAGCTCCTTCGAAGACATTGAAGTCGGCATCGCGAATGCCCAGATACTCCACGAGGTCGGGGATGAGGGGAACATAGAACCCTTGCAGGATTCCACTCACGAATTCAACGAAGAAAAGGAATCCGATGAGCCCCGCCGTCACCGCACCGGATTTACCGCGAAGAAAAGTCATGAACGCACACTAGCGCGTCGTGGGGCCGTAGTCTGCTGTTCATGTCGGTGTCGAAACCACTTGCAGAACTGGTCGATCCGGGCTGGGCGTTTGCGCTCGAACCTGCAGCTGCCCAAATCGCGCAGCTGGGGGACTTTTTGCGCTCCGAGGTCGCTGCGGGGCGCAGTTATCTTCCCGCTGGTCACAATGTTTTGCGTGCTTTTCAGTATCCGTTCAACGCGGTGCGCGTGCTCATCGTGGGGCAGGACCCGTACCCGACGCCCGGCCATTCGGTGGGACTGTGCTTCGCGACCGACAAATCGGTGCGCCCAATCCCGCGCAGCTTGCAGAACATCTATCGCGAATTGCACGATGATCTCGGAGTGAACCCGCCCCCGCACGGTGATCTCACGGCGTGGGCTGAGCAGGGAGTACTGCTTCTCAACCGGGTGTTGACCGTGCAATCAGGGGTGTCAGGTTCCCACCGGGGCAAGGGCTGGGAAGCCGTCACGGAAGTGGCCATCCGCGCACTCGTGGCCAGGTCGGGGCCCCTCGTGGCGATACTGTGGGGGAGGGATGCTGCCGCTCTTGCACCGCTGCTGGGCTCAACACCTATCGTGCAATCCGTGCATCCGAGCCCGCTTTCCGCTCGAGGCGGCTTTTTCGGGTCCAGGCCGTTCAGTCGCGCTAATGCGCTTCTCGTTGAGCAGGGGGCCGCCCCCATCGACTGGAGCTTGCCAGCGTAGTACACTTCTTCTATGTCAACTAGAACAACAATCGACATCCGTGGACTTTCCAAATCCTTCGGCGCGGTGCGTGCCGTGCACGAATTAAGCTTCACGGTGCAGCCGGGAGTGGTGACCGGGTTCCTCGGCCCCAATGGTGCAGGCAAGACGACAACGTTGCGCATGCTTCTCGGCCTCGTTCGTCCAAGTCGGGGCACAGCGCGTTTTGGGGGCGTCGCATATCAGGATTTGCCACATCCGCTCGCGACGGTAGGAACGGCTCTCGAGGCGTCGAGCTTTCATCCGGGCCGCTCCGCGAGAGACCATCTTGCCGTGTACGCAACCGCTGCGCGCATCCCTCGCGGTCGCATCGATGAGGTACTCACGCAAGTTGGTATCGCCGAGCACGCCGATCGGCGGGTGGGAGGCTATTCGCTCGGGATGAGGCAACGGCTGGGGCTCGCGTTCGCCCTGTTGGGCGACCCCGGTGTGCTGGTGCTGGACGAGCCCGTGAATGGACTCGATCCAGAGGGCATCAAATGGATGAGGTCGTTCCTGCGGAGCCTCGCGGCAGAGGGCCGCACAGTGCTCATCTCCTCACACTTGCTGAGCGAAGTGCAGCAAAGTGTCGACCAGGCGGTCATCATTTCCCACGGCGAACTCGTCTACGACGGTAGGCTCTCCGGTCTCGAAGGCGGAATGCGCACGATCGTTGAGGCACCAAATATGCCGGCACTTGAATCGGCTCTTGCCGCGGCAGGAGCCGACATTGCGAGGCTTGGCACTGGCCTTGCCGTCACGGGGCTGGATTCCACGCGCGTCGGTGAAATCGCGCTTGGCGCGGGAGTGGCGCTCAGCCATCTCGCAACAGAGCACGCGGGGCTTGAAAAAGCGTTCCTCGATTTGGTGGGAGAAGGAGGCAAGCTATGACGTTCATCGCCGCAATTCGTTCCGAGTTCGCAAAAATCTTCACCGTGCGGATGTGGTGGGTGCTTCTCATCGTGCTCGTTGGCTACGTCGCATTCACCGCTGGCTTGCTTGCCGCGGTGTTTGGCGGACTTGGCGAGCAAATGGCGGCGGGCGGAAACGTGCCTCAAATTCCCGAAGCTGCGCTGCCTCCCATCATTTACAGCGTCGCGTCGAGTATCGGCTACGTGTTCCCCGTGTTGTTCGGCACGCTCGCAACAACGACCGAGTTCCACCATCAGACGTTGACGCCAACGTTTCTCGCGCAGCCGAACCGAGGCAGGGTTCTCGGGTCGAAGCTCGTTGCCGCAGCCGCCATCGGTGCCATGTACGGTGTCGCTGCTCTCGTAGCGAGTGTGGGGCTAGGTGCCACCATCTTGACGGCGACGGGCCACGAGGCCGCTCTCGACGAATCGGACACGTGGGCGATGATGGCGCGAGTGATTCTTGCGATGACTGTGTGGGCGATCATTGGAGTAGGACTCGGCGCGCTCATCCCAAGCCAGGTCGCGGCGATTGTCATTGTGCTTGCTTTCACGCAATTCATCGAGCCGATCCTTCGGCTGGTGGCTTTGTCCTGGGAGTGGGCCGCCGGAATTGGCAAGTTCTTGCCTGGGGCGGCGAGCGACGCCCTCGTCGGCTCAAGTGTCTTCACGTCACTTGGCGCGCCGACAGCGCAGGCGCAGGTTCTCGATTGGTGGCAAGGCGGATTAGTTTTGCTCGCGATCGCGGTGCTCACCTCCGGGCTCGGCTACGCGACAAGCTGGCGCAGGGACGTGACGTAGATCGCGTCAGTGCGCGTGCAGGAGCTTGATCGATGTCGGCGACATGGTCAGGACCGTGCCGGGTGCATGCTCTTCGGATTCGAGATCGTCGCGCGCGCTATCGAAGAGAAGCGTGTAGGAGGAAACTCCCGCGTGCACGGGCAACGTCACGGTTTCTTCGGATTCGACACCGTGAACGATGAGGAGAATGCGATTGAAGCCATCGACCTCGTGATGGCACGCCGCCAAATATTGCAGCGTGCGCTCGGACGGTGAGTTCCAGTCCTCTAGCGACATTGACACGCCCGATGCGTTGAACCAATCCATTTGGGTTGCCGAGTCGAGAGTTTCGCCCCACACTCCAAAGCTCCGCGGTCTCACCGCCGGGTTATCGAGCCTGAACCGGATGCCGGCAGCCGTGATGTCCCGCATATCCTTCTGCCACTCTTCGAGCTGCCATGGCAACCAGCTCAATTCGTCGTCGTGGCAATACGCATTGTTGTTGCCGCGCTGGCTTCTGCCAAACTCATCGCCGGCCGTGAGCATGGGAGTTCCCGCGGAGAGCAGGAGAGTAGCGAGCATGTTGCGCATCGCCTTTCGGCGCACGGCGATGATCTCCTCGCTGACCGTCGCGCCCTCAGCGCCGTGGTTGAACGAGTGGTTGTTGTCGGTGCCGTCTCGGTTGTTTTCACCGTTGCCGAGATTGTGTTTGCGGTTGTACGCCGTGAGATCACTGAGTGTGAATCCGTCGTGAGCTGTAATGAAGTTCACGGATGCCGTGGGGCCGCGTTCGGTTGAAAACACGTCAGATGATCCCGACAGTCTGGTCGCAAACGGTCCAATACCTACCGGTGCTTGACCGTGGGCTCGCGCGGAGGCGACATCTGTGAGCCAGAACTGGCGCACTCGGTCGCGATATCCGTCGTTCCATTCGATCCAGCCCTGCGGAAAGTTGCCGGTTTGCCATCCGCCCGGCCCGACATCCCATGGTTCCGCGATCATCTTCACCCCGGCAAGCGCAGGGTCGTTGATGATCGACGTGAGCAGCGGATGCTGCGCATCGAATTCGCCGTCGGCATTGCGACCGAGGGCAGCGGCCAAGTCAAAGCGGAATCCGTCGACTTGCATGTCGATCGCCCAATACCGCAAAGAGTCCATAATGAGCCGCTGCACAACCGGGTTGGATGCATTCACGGTGTTTCCGCAACCCGTGACGTCGATGTAGTCGCCGGTCTCGGACTGCCGATAGTAGGTGGCGTCATCGAGTCCGCGAAAACTCGAGGTCGGACCGCCTGGTCCTTCCTCTGATGTGTGGTTGTAGACGACATCGAGAATGACCTCGATGCCCGCTTCGTGCAGCAGCCGCACCATCCCCTTGAACTCGCGCACGACGGCCGCGGGTCCCGCGAGTTGGGCGCTCTTTGAGGCCCACCCCGTATGCGGTGAGAAGAAGTTGAGGCTGTTGTATCCCCAGTAATTGCGCAATCCCATGGTGACGAGCCGCTGCTCGGTAATGAACTGATGCACGGGCAGCAGTTCGATGGCGGTGATACCGAGACTATGCAGGTAGCCGATTGTCGACTCGTGGGCGAGTCCCGCATAGCTGCCTCGAAGATCTTCGGGCACCGCGGGATTCAGTTGCGTGAGTCCTTTAGCGTGGGTTTCGTAAATTATCGTGCGATCGAGGGGGGTCGCAGGTTTGTCCGTTCCGGACCAGTCGAAGTGATCGTCGAGAATGCACGAGCGCCATTCGCCGTTGGTCGTGCGAGTGAGCCCGCGAGCGTAAGGGTCGATGAGGTGCAGCTCGGGGTCGAATCGTCCGGTGCCGGTTGCCCGCAACGAGTAGTTTCTGCCCGCAACAAGGTGCGGTGAGGTGACACTCCACACGCTGTGGTCATCCCGTTCGAGCGGAATCGTTTCGGTGATCCAATCCGGGTCTTTCAGGGAGAACAGGCAAAGTTCCATCGCGGTTGCGCCTGCGGAGTACACTCGCACTTCGCCGCCGTGCCCCGTCAGCTTTGCCCCGAGGTTGTGAAGAGGGTCAATGAGGGGCATCGTTCTAGAGTAATTGAGTGCGAAGGGCTGATCACGCACGGGAGGAGGCGCGAACCATGGTTGTGTATCTGGATCACGCCGCAACGACGCCCATGCTTCCCGAAGCGAAGACTGCGTTTGTCGACGCTCTGGGGATCGTGGGCAATCCTTCCTCCATTCACAGCGCTGGCCAGAACGCGAAGCGCATGCTCGAAGAGGCGCGCGAGAGCGTTGCTGCGAGTCTTGGCTGCGATCCGATCGAAATCATCTTTACTTCGGGTGGCACGGAGTCCGTAAACCTTGCGATCAAGGGGCTGTTCTGGGCGCGCTCTGCGGGTACTGACCGGCGGCGCATTCTTGTTCCGCGCGGCGAACATCACGCGACGCTCGACACCGTGGAGTGGCTTGAACAGCACGAGGGCGCGATCGTGGAGTGGCTGCCCATTGACGAGTACGGCGGGGTTTCGCTTGAGGCGCTCTCCGAAGCTCTCACGACGTTCGAGGATGTCGCGCTTGTCACACTGCTGACCGCCAACAATGAAGTCGGCACTCTTCAGCCCGTGCAGAAAGTGGTCGAACTGAGTGCGCAATTCGGGGTGCCCGTGCATTCGGATGCTGTCTCCGCATACCGCCACGTGCCCATCGATTTCGCGTCGTCTGGCCTCGCAGCACTCTCGGTCTCTGCGCACAAGATCGGTGGTCCGTTGGGAATGGGCGCGCTCGTGTTAGCGCGCTCGAGCGCACTCGAACCTCTCATTCACGGGGGCGGGCAGCAAAGGAAGGTGCGCTCCGGCACGCAGGATGCGCCGGCTGCGATCGCGTTCGGAGTCGCGGCGCGGCATCCGGCTCCCGAGCTGACTGTGCTTCGTGATCGACTGATTGCTGGCGTGCAGGCTGCGGTTCCTTCCGCAATTCTTCGCGGGCATCCCGAGCAGCGCCTCGATAACAATGCGCATTTCACGTTTCCGGGTTGCGAGGGCGACTCGCTCCTTTTCTTACTTGACGCGGCGGGCATAAGCGTGAGCACGGGCTCAGCGTGCCAGGCGGGCATCCCGGAGGCCAGTCATGTGCTGCTCGGAATGGGCCTGGGCGAAGCCGACGCGCGAGGAGCATTGCGGTTTACGCTCGGCCACACATCAACGGCGGACGATGTCGACGCGCTGCTTGAGGCGCTTCCGCTTGCCCACGAACGCGCACTGCGAGCAGGACTCGCCGCTCGCGTCCCCACGCGAAGTTAACTCATGTCCCTCAACTACCTCCCCTAGCGAGCTTTGCCTACACTGGATAGGTGAAAGTTCTGGCAGCAATGAGTGGCGGCGTCGATTCGGCGGTGGCGGCAGCGCGCGCAGTCGACGCTGGTCACGAGGTGGTTGGCGTGCATTTGGCGCTCAGTCGAATGCCGGGCACGCTCCGCACCGGAAGCCGCGGCTGCTGCACGATCGAAGACTCGATGGACGCGCAGCGCGCCGCGAACCTCATCGGCATTCCGTACTACGTTTGGGATTTCTCCGAACGATTCAAACTTGATGTCGTCGATGACTTCATTGCCGAGTATGCGGCGGGCCGCACGCCGAATCCGTGTTTGCGTTGCAACGAACGCATCAAGTTCGCCGCGCTCCTCGAGAAGGCGCTCGATCTGGGATTCGACGCTGTCGCAACCGGTCACTACGCGAACATCGTGACGGATGCTGACGGCAATCGGGAGCTCCATCGGGCCGCCGACTGGGCGAAAGACCAGTCCTACGTGCTCGGAGTGCTCACGGCAGAACAACTCGCGCACAGCATGTTCCCGCTTGGCACGACGCCCAGCAAGGCGCAAGTGCGGGCGGAGGCAGCCGAACGCGGTTTCTCCGTCGCGAGTAAGCCCGACAGCCACGACATTTGCTTCATTCCGGATGGCGATACGCGCGGTTGGCTCGCGGAAAGGCTCGGCGCCGAACAGGGTGACATCCTCGATCGCAACGGGGACAAGCTCGGTACGCACGAGGGTGCCGCGGCGTTCACCGTTGGCCAACGCAAGGGGCTCCACATCGGCTATCCGGCTGATGACGGCAAGCCGCGTTTCGTTCTGGAGATTCGTCCCACAACCAATGAGGTTGTTGTGGGGCCGCGCGAAGCTCTCGCTCTCGCCCAGATCGCCGGTTCGCGTTTTTCCTGGGCAGGTATTCCACCGAAAAATGCGGAAACCCCCTTCGAGTGCATGGTACAGATTCGCGCTCACGCGGATCCCGTGCCGGCCATGGTGGTGATTGTCGACGGTGAGATCGTTGCAACTCCGGATGCTCCCCTTGTGGGAGTCGCCCCAGGCCAGAGCGCGGTGATCTACCTCGGAACGCGAGTTCTCGGGCAGTTCACGATCGACCGCACGGTCTCGGCGGTACCCGTAGCTGCTGGGTGAAAGAGTCCTTGTAGAATTAAGAGGGCTTCAGGAACCAAGCCAGGTTCGCTCGCCTCCCGCTAACAATCGTGAGGTTTCTGTGATTGCCAATCCGCTTGCGCCATCTTGGCTTGTGCGCCCGGTCGATGCGAATGCGCTCGATTCCCGCCTCTGGTCAACCGGTGTGGCGCGCGGTTCGAGTGGAGAGCTGAACGTAGCCGGCGTGCCGGTATCTGACCTTGTCTCTGACTTCGGTACCCCTCTCTATGTGATCGACGAGGCCGATGCTCGGCATCGAGCTGCGCACATCCAGGAATCTTTCGTCTCGGCGTTCGCCAATACGAGAGCAACCGTGACGGTGTATTACGCCGGAAAAGCGTTTCTCTCCGCCGAGGTTGCGCGGTGGATGGTGGAAGAAGGGCTCTCGATCGATGTGGCAAGCGGTGGAGAACTCGCGGTTGCCTTAGCCGCGGGAGTGCCGCCGGAGCGCATGGGCTTCCACGGGAACAACAAGAGTGCCGAAGAAATTGATCGCGCCGTCTCCGTCGGGATCGGTGCCATCGTGATCGACAGTGAGATTGAAATCGAACGAGTCGCGGAGGCGGCTGTGCGTCACGGCGTCGTTCAGTCGGTGCGGCTGCGGGCGAACTCCGGAGTCAACGCACACACGCACGAGTATCTCGCGACGGCGATGGAGGACCAAAAGTTTGGCATTGCGCTCACCGGGATTCCCGCCGCGGTTGCCAAAATCCGTTTGCACGAATCTTTAAACTTTCTTGGTCTCCATTCACACATCGGTTCACAAATTTTCGACGCGGGTGGCTTCCTTGAAGCTATTTCCAGGCTGATGGCCGTGCATGCCGCTCTTCTTGAGTCTGGCGCAGTGCCCGAACTCAACATCGGCGGAGGGTTCGGTATCGCCTACACGAGCGCGGATGACGTGCCGCTCGTGTGTGCCATCGCGGATGAAATCGCGGCGTCGGTCGTGAGAGAAGCGCAGAGGTGGAAAGTGGACGTTCCTGACATCGCCGTCGAACCCGGCCGCTCGATCATCGGTCCTGCTGGTCTTACGCTGTACACGGTGGGGACTATCAAAGACGTCGAGGTTCACAGCGACGCTGGGATCGCTCTGCGAAAGTACGTGAGCGTTGACGGCGGCATGTCCGACAACGTACGCACCTCTCTTTATCAGGCGGATTACACGGCGCGAATTGCCAACCGCACGTCAGCGGAGCCACCCGTACTTGTGCGGGTCGCAGGAAAGCACTGCGAAAGCGGCGACATCGTTGTGCGTGATGACTACCTTCCTGGCGATGTCAGCGCTGGCGACGTTCTCGCTGTCGCAGCCACCGGCGCCTATTGCTGGTCGCTTGCAAGCAACTACAACTATCTACGACGCCCCGCCGTCGTGGCCGTTTCTGACGGTTCCGCGCGCGTGATTGTTCGTGGAGATACCGAGGCAGATCTGTTGTCGAAAGACGCCGGGCTTGATGCCACCCGCAACGCTGAGGGAGCAACTCGATGATCGAATACCGGAATGTACGCATCGCCCTTTTGGGCGCTGGCAACGTGGGAGCGGAAGTGGCTTCCCTTTTACTGAAGCACAGCGATGAACTTGCAGAGCGCGTCGGTGCGGGAATCGAACTGGTTGGAATCGCGGTGCGGGATCTGGATGCGCCGCGCACCACCGACTTGCCGCGAGAACTCTTCACGACCGATGCGGAGTCGCTCATTTTGAGCGCAGATATCGTGATCGAACTGATTGGCGGGCTTGACCCTGCGCGCCAGTACATTCTGCAGGCGCTGAATTCGGGGGCCGATGTCATCACAGGCAATAAGGCGCTTTTGGCTACGCACGGCCCCGAACTTTTTGAGGCCGCAGAGCAGGTTGGTGCTCAGCTGTATTACGAAGCGGCGGTCGCGGCGGCGATCCCCATCATCCGGCCGCTTCACGACAGCCTCGCTGGCGACCAGGTGCGGCGGATTCTCGGAATCGTCAACGGCACAACGAACTTCATTCTCGATCAAATGCACACTCTGGGCACGACTCTCGAAGAGGCGCTCGCCACGGCAACGAAACTCGGTTTTGCCGAAGCGGATCCGACCGCCGACATTGAAGGCTATGACGCCGCTCAAAAAGCGGCAATCCTTGCGAGTCTTGCGTTCCACACGGTGGTGCCCCTCGAGTCCGTGCACCGTGAAGGAATTACGGGCGTCACTCTCGAGCAAGTGCAGGCTGCGACGCGAGCGGGTTATGTCGTCAAACTGCTGGCGATCTGCGAACGGCTTACAGATGAGGATGGCGCCGAGGGCGTGAGTGCGCGGGTTTACCCCGCGCTCGTGCCAGACAACCACCCGCTTGCGGCTGACACGGATGATATCGCCATCTTCCTCGCTCAAGGTATAATCGGGCAATAAATCTGCGATGATCATCTTGCGAATGGCGGCGCGAAACACCCGCACAGGTGCGTCCGATCCCGCCTTGGCATGCAGTACC
>RCMY010005565.1_pt1 | contig 10673 bp, 10 predicted proteins | sample 2041341 | NCBI WGS metagenome assembly RCMY01 (sample SAMN09708234, study PRJNA481090) | Marine sediment metagenome, whole genome shotgun sequencing project.
CAATGTCGAGAGCGCGGGCGCGGAACTCAGCGTGCCGGATGCCGATCTCCGCCAGAGTGTGATTCATGGCCCACTGCAGGCGGTCCGGTGCATCCTTCATGTCGGCCTCGATGATGTCGAGAAGACCCGCGAGGTCGAGGCCTTCCGGGCTTTTCACGACCCGCTTCGTGGTCAGCGCCCAACCGGCGCTCGCGACGACAGGGTCCGGATCGGAAAACCAGGTAAGGCGAAGCTCCTCGACATGACTACTCTTCTTGACAACGTAGTTGACGAGCCAGTCGTGCACTTTGGGGATGCGCGCTTCCCTCAGCATCGCGTCGAGCTCGGTGAGTTCGAAAGCTTTCGGGCGGCACACGAGAATCGACAGCAGCCTCGCTGCCGTGTCGCCCGTGTCCCACAGCTCGCGAGAAAGCTCATGCTGCGTTTTTAGCCGCTTCGCCACGGTTCGGAGCGCCCCAAGGTTCACGCCATGATCGTCGCCGTGCCTCTCGTTCACGGCGCGCACGCGTGGATCCTCTAGCGCGGCCAGTTCGCTCATGAGCGTGACCAAAGTGTCATCTGTCATGACGTTCCCCTGTGCGGCTGTCGTGGAGTATTCAGCTTAGATTGACCGGCGCCTGTGCGCGCGAGAGCCTCATCGACGAGTCACGTGAGGTGGTCGAAGTCTCCTCGCACCCAGGCGATATAGCGGTCGGCTGACCGGCGAACGGCTGCCCGGGCATCCGTGCGAACCGGCTGACCGAAGTTGCCGTACACGCGGTCGTACTCGAACTCGTTCACCGCGGTAACGACACGTTCGACGACGGCAGCCGAGAGCGGGATGTCGTTCGGGTAGCTGCGCAGGAACGTCACCCACTTCTCGCTCGGGCCCGGATACATGGTGTCGCCCGAGAGCAGCACCCCTTTGCCGTCAGCGCCCGTAAAGTGCAGAACGGAACTGCCGGGGAAGTGTCCACCGACCGTGCGCAGCGTGACCCCTGGGAGCGGCTCGAGGTCGCCGGTCCAGGTGCGGATGACGGCATCCTCCCTCTGCACCCACGCGCGATCGGCTTCCGCCACGAGCACGTCGGCGTTGCCGACGGCGTGCGACCACGACACTTGCGCACCGAACATGTGCGGGTGGCTCGCGACGATCGCGACAACCCCGCCGAGGTCGCGAATCCACTGCGCGGCTCCCGCATCGACGAACCCGGGTGGATCCCACAGAAGGTTGCCAGCATCGGTCTGCACGACGTGACCGTGCTGGCCAATACCAACTTTGGGCTCGGCCCACAGGGAGTGTAGGCCGGGCTCCACCTCGCGGTGCTGAATTCGATGACCATCGGCTTGCAGCTGCTCAAGCGACAGCCATTCCTGACCTGTGGGAGGAACGTACTGCCGTTCATCCTCGCAAATCGGGCAGCTGACGGGCGCTTTGGCATTGTCCGGATACTCGACGGCGCAGGCCTTGCAGATCCACAGCGGCATCCACTCAGAATATCAACGGTTTAGATCAGCTAGCCAGTGATCGACTGCTCGAAATTGGAGATCGGGTCGTACCAACCGGATTCGAGCACAAACGTCTGGAACTGCTTATCAAGGCCGAAAATCACAGCGAGCCCGACCAGAATCAGGAGGATACCGATCGTCCTTCGCAGCCAACCGGACGGGTTGGTGAGCCACCCGAGTTTGCGCGCAAACGCCTGGCCGAGCAAGCCAATCATCAGCAGGGTCACGGCGAGACCGAGCGCGTAGACGACGATGTAGACCAACCCTTCCGCGAAAGAGACCGGCAACACGGCGGCCAGAATGAGGGCGTACGTGGGCGAGCAACTGCTGAATGTGGGGCCGAGCGCCGCACCGAGCAGGATGTCCCCGCCAATACCGCCGCGACGGTACGAACGATCCATGGCCCGGTTTGCTCGGTTTTGCAGACCGGTCACGGCCATAACGCGTTCCCACAATTGTGGGAACAGCATCGTGAGACCGAAGAGGAAGACGATGCCACCCGCGATCAATTGCCACACCACTTGAGGCACACCGAGCAGGGCGGTGGTTGCCTTCAAGAGGAGCGTGAACAGGATGACGGAGCCCGCGAGACTCAGCGCAATCACGAGTGGACGCAGCCATTGTCGGTCTGGGCGAACGCCGTCAGCATCCGTGCGCACGATCGAACCGCCAACGATCACGGGCAGCAGCGGGAGCACGCACGGTGCGGCAACCGTGAGGATGCCGGCGACGAACGAGAGCAGAAGGAGGGTAAGCACCGGTGAGCCCGACTAGGTGAGTGCGTCGAGGACGAGGCTCAGGCTGAGATCCCCACCGTACGGGACAAACTTGTCAATTTCGTTGCCAGAGGAGTCGACCTTCACGAACGTGGTCTGGATCGTCACTCCGTATTTCTGTCGCAAATCCTGGTGGCTGTCGTAGTCGACTTTGATGACGGTCACGTCATCGGGAATCCCCTGATCGAGAATTTCGGATTCGATTTGTCGGCACGACGGGCACCATGACGCGTGGAAGAACAGCAGCGTAACCCCCGTCGAGTCGCCAATGGCCGATGGCGTGTAGTCCACGTACGCGCCATTTCGCGCTTCGGACGAGGTGCCGGACGTGTTCGAGTCGGGAGGCGAAGTCTGTTGAGGGTTGGAGGCGGTACCGGCGGGTTCGAGAAGCGGACGCGTCAGCGCGTACCCCGCTACCGCGGCAATAATGAGGGCGGCGATCGTGAGCACAATGATTAGCGTTCGTCGATTCATGTGCAAAAGCATGGCAGAACCGCATGGAGTTGGCTGGGAACCGCAAGCTTGCGCAACATCCGGGCCAGAGGTTCGGGCCACCCTTCCGCCGTGTCAGCTCGCAAGTGCCAAACCGATCGCGCATAATCGGTTAGGTGACAAGCGAACCGGATGCCGACAGTCCGCTCGCCGGTTTAGGCCGCGAGATCGAGATTTTGGCGTCGGCAGCTCTCGCCAGAGCAGACTCGTCTGAAGAACTGTTCGACCGCGCCGCGGTGCTGCGCGACAACGCCATGGGGATCATCTACGACGGCGACGGTTCGAGCGATGAAGAGCGCATCGGTCGCCTTCTTGCGCTCCTTCCCGCGCTCCTCACCGTGGTGGATGAAGCGCGAGACACGATCGGTCGGTTGCGCGAAGAAGCCGGAGAAGCCGACCCCCAGAAGGCGATTAGCGCCTGGGATGCGGCCGGGCGGTCCGAGCCTGGCCTACCCGACTGGAACCGCTAAACCTCGGTGGCCTTTTTCGCTGCGGAGCGGCGACGCGCGAGCTTCACCCAGGTGAGCACGATGAGCGTGATCAGTCCAGCCGCGATGAGCCAGGGCACGAGCACTCCGATAGCGACAAGCACTCCCGCCCAAAACCCGACGAAGGCGGTCCAGCCGGCGACGAGCCCAGTCCAGAACGTGTCGGGTTCCTCGGGGGGCGTGTCCCGCTCAGACATGAGGTTCAGGTGCACGGTGGAGAGTTGCACTTGGTTGTCGAGGTTGCGTTTTTGCGCCTGCAGGCTTTCCAGATTCGCCTGCCGGTCAGAGAGCGCTGACTCCACGGCCAGAAGGTTTTCGGTGGACGTAGCCTGCGCCATGAGCGTGAGCAACCTGTCGACGGATGTCTGAAGCGACGTGATGCGGGCATCGAGATCGGTGGATTCGGCGGTCACATCAACGGCATTGATGGAGGTGTCCCTCGCGACACCGAGGCTCTTGAGCTCGTCCAGCGCCTGAGTGAGTTTTGCTGACGGGATGCGCAACGTGAGTTGCGCGCTCCCGGGGGCATCATCCGTTGCCGTGCGTTCATTCCGATACGACACGCTTCCGCCGAACCTGTCGACGATCCTCGCCGCATCATCCGCCGCCTCGACGGGCTTTGTTACCGTCACGGTAAGTTCCACCGTGGTGATGATTTGAGGGCCCACAATGTTGAGCGCTTTGCCATCAGTTGCATGCTCCGCAACTCCCGAATCCCCACCTCCGTCGAAACCCTGCTCGACAGACGGTACGCGCAGTCCGCTGTCGCTCGTGGAGGCCGGCGCGAGTGAGCATCCGGTCAGGAGAGCAGCAGAAAGCACCAAGGGTACGAGGATCAGGATTCGTCTCATGCGCTCACCATATCCGGGTAGCCGAGAACACCTCTACCCAACGTTTTGGGGGACTCGCGCGTCAGCAGAAAATGGGTATGCCGTGAGAGAACGCTGGGAGGCCACTGGGTTCCTGACGATACGTACACCCCCCGTCGTAGGGTCAAGAGACCGTTCAAACAAATTCGATTGCGAGGAGAAATCATGGGATTCCTAGAAGACGCCAAAGATGCCGCTGAAGCAACCGGTGAGAAAGTCGGCGAATGGGCCGGAGATATGAAGGACCGCGCGGAGGACAAGATCGACGAGGTCAAGGCGGACGCCGAAGTGAAGAAGGCGGAAGCTGAAGTGAAAAAGGCTGAAGCCGAGCGCGATGCCACAGAAGCCAAGAACGACTACAAAGAAAAGCTTCGCGACAACTAAGCCGCGATTGCGGGGAGGGGATCGGTTCGGGTCGATCCCCTCTTTTCATGCCCACAGCAGGCCGATCGCACGGTAAGCGATACTGAACACATGGGGTTCTTCGATCGGTGCCGCCGCTCACGCCCGCCACTGCTGCACGTGGCGGCAGACGTCGGTGACGGCCCACCCGTCGTGCTCGTGCACGGGATCGCCTCCTCATCTGTGACTTTCGAATTGCTCACGCCGCTTCTCGCCGACCACCACAGATCCATTTCCATCGACCTTCTCGGATTCGGCGAATCGCCTTCCCCGAAGGGCGCGCAATACACGATGGAAGAGCACGTTGCGGCGCTCGCGAACACAATCGATTCGCTCGGGATCCATGAGAAGTTCGTTCTTGTCGGCCACTCCATGGGCGCCCTGATTTCAGCCAGGTTCGCGGCGATCAACAACAACCGGGTGTCGAAACTCGTTCTCGTAAGCCCGCCCGTCTACGTGCATCCGGAGGCCATCGGCGACCCGAGGGACCGTGCAAGAACGGACCTTCACATGAGGGCATACGACTACCTCAGGTCGAATAAACGCTTCACTATTCGCAACGCCTCCATGCTCTCGAGACTGTCGCCCATCAAGAATGTGCTGGACGTGTCGGAGCGCAACTGGAATGCCTTCGTGCTTTCCCTGCAAAACCTCATCGAGTCGCAAACCACCATTAGCGACCTCGCGTCGGTAACGGTGCCGATCGAGGTCATTTACGGCTCCCTGGATCCGTTCCTCACCCCCACGGGGCTACGTATCGTTGGGCAATTGCGCCACGTCACCATGCACAAGGTGGAGGCGAACGACCACATCATCCGCAACAGGATGGCGCGCGTCGTTGCCACCGCGATTGGGTGACCTGCCAGCTTAAGCTGGTGGTATGAGACTCAACACCATGCAGAGGGCGGGCGTCACTGTTTCCGCAATCGGACTGGGAACATGGCAACTCGGTGCCGATTGGGGAGATGTCGCTGAGGCGGATGCGCGCGCCGTTTTGGATTCGGCTGTTGCCGCGGGTGTGACCTTTTTCGACACCGCCGATGTTTACGGTGACGGTCGAAGTGAGACCATCATCGGCGGCTTCCTTGCAGAGAATCCCGGGATTGACGTGTTCGTCGCCACAAAGATGGGCAGGCGCGTCGAGCAGGAGCCCGCTAACTACTCGATGGCCAATTTTCGAACGTGGACGGACCGATCCCGCCGAAACCTGCGCATGGACACTCTCCCGCTCGTGCAACTGCATTGCCCGCCCACTGCCGTGTATTCGACCGATCGGGTGTTCGACGATCTCGACACGCTTGTCGACGAGGGCGTCATCGCCAGATACGGTGTCAGCGTCGAGACCACGGCTGAAGCGCTCACCGCGATCGCCCGACCTGCGCTCGCGAGCGTTCAGATCATCCTCAACGCGTTCCGGTTGAAACCACTGGATGAGGTGCTGCCTTCGGCTCAGAAAGCCGGCGTTGGGGTGATCGTTCGCGTCCCTCTCGCTTCTGGGCTCCTCAGCGGACGCTACCGCGCCGATACGATGTTCGCCGCGAACGATCACCGCACGTTCAACCGGCACGGTGAATCCTTTGACGTGGGCGAAACATTTTCGGGAGTCGATTTCGCGCAGGGGGTTGAGGCGGCGCAGCAGTTCGCCGCTGTTGCGGCGGCGCACGGGATGGAGCCCGCAACAGCGGCACTTGCCTGGGTGTCCCAGCTTGACGGGGTGAGCAGCGTCATCCCCGGTGCGAGGAACGCTCAGCAGGCCCGTGCGAATGCACAAGCCGGCGTGGTTCCCACACTCGGGCCGGACTTCACAGACCAGGTGACCGCAATCTACGACCGCTACTTCCGCGCAGCCATCCACCCGCGGTGGTAGCCGACTCAGACTTGGAGCGTCTGGATGGGCTCCGTGTCGGGGATGGGGCTCGAGTCGCGCCCGCGAAGGTCGGGGTGCGCACCGCGGAACACGAGCGCCACGAGAAAACCGAGGAACGTCAAAATGGCGGCCACCCAGAACGCACCGTGCGCATCGAACGCATCGATCATGAATCCGGCCATCGCTGAACCAAGCGCCGCGCCGATCAGCTGGCCGGTGCCAACCCATCCGTACGCTTCGGCCGTTTCGCTGAACTTCACGCTCGCCGACACAATCGTGAACATCACAGCAAGAGCCGGTGCGATGCCGAGACCGGCGATGGCGAGCGTGGCGGAGAGCCACCAGAAGTCGAGGAAAAACGCTGCGAGTGCAATACCGACAAACACGCCGAAAATTCGCACGGTGAGCGCCCACGGTCCGATCGGCCTGTGACCGAAAGCTAACCCTCCGACGAGTGAGCCGAGCGCGAAGATCGCCAGGACGATGCCGGCTTCCGGTCGGCCTTCGCCAAACGTTGCCACGACCCCCGCTTCAACGGATGCCGCACCGCCAATCATGAGGAAGCCCGTCGCGGTCGCCAACAGCACGGGTGGCCGGGTAAGCACGGCGCCGAGTTTGCGCCGCGACCGCGGGATACGAACTTGGCCCACTTCTGGAGAGGCGATGAACCATATTCCGCCGCTCACCATGAACACAATCGCGACGACGATGGCCAGAACGGGGCTGAGCTGTGTCGCGACGAGAGTGGCAATCACGGGCCCGGCGATCCAGATGATTTCTTGTGCGGACGCATCCAACGAATACAGGGGCGTCAGCTGGTTGGTGTTGACGAGCTTGGGGTAAATGGTGCGAACGGCTGGCTGAATGGGCGGGTTGCTCAATCCGGCGATAAGGCCGACGACCATGTAGACGGCGACGGGGAGCTTTGGCGCAAACGCGATGACGCTGACAGCGCTCGCGCACACGATGAGTGTGAGGATGAGCACTCGCCGCATGCCCCACACGCCCATCCAGCGGCTCGTGAGGGGGCCCGCGACGGCCTGGCCAACACTCGTGGCAGCGAGAACGAGACCGGCGGCAGCGTACGAGTGGTGAATGCGTTCGATGTAGATCAAGAACGCCAGCGCGAGCATCCCCGCAGGGAAACGTGCGATCAACTGGGCTGCCATCAGGCGCGCGACTCCGCGGGTCCTGAGGAGGCTCAAATAACTGTTGTTCACAAGGATCAAAGTCTATCTGCGGCATCGGACGTTCAGCGCCCGCCCCCTACGCCCGGACGGTGTCGAAGCGTCGAAGGGCAATGTCGGTGGGTGAGACGAGAATCTACTCACAAGCTGTGCAGAACTCGGGCAACTTATACACAGTTGTGGATAACACGCCCACTACATGTTGGGTTTACCGAATGAGGAATGCCCGCTATATAGTGGTGTGACTGCGGCGGAGCAAATGTCGAGAAAAACACTCACACGAGCTCACATCCGTGTAATTCGTGACAAAATCGGGCCCCGTTGAGGGCCAAAGCAGGGGAGAGAAGCACGCCGGAGACGGTGGAGTTTTTCAGAATTTGGAGAATGGGATGTCGATCACCGTCGTCAAGCGCAACGGGCAGCGCGAGCCGTACGACGCCAACAAGATTAACCTCGCGATCGAGAAGGCCAGTGCCGGCCTCGACGACAACATCACCTGGGTCACCCAGATCGCGAGCGAACTCGAGTTGACGCTCTTCGACGGCATCACGACCCAGCAGCTTGACGAAGCGGTCATCCAAGTCGCGCTGCAAAACGTGAAGGACGATCCAGAGTTCGACACGGTCGCAGCGAGGCTCCTTCTCAAAACGATTTACAAGCGCGTGCTCGGCGATTACGAGGATGACGAGGACCTGCGCCGCCTGCACGTCGAACACTTCTCTATGAACATCCGCCGCGGTGTGGAAGAGGGGCTCCTCGATTCTCGCCTCGTCGAACTCTTCGACCTCGACCTCCTTGCTCGCACCCTTGAGCCAGCTCACGACGACCTGCTCAAGTACATCGGCGTTGTGACGCTCAACAACCGCTACGGCATCAAAGGTCGAAACGGCGACTCGCTCGAAGTGCCGCAGTACTTCTGGATGCGCATTGCGATGGGCCTCTCTCTCAACGAGGCGGACCCCAACGCGCAGGCCATCACGTTTTACGAGAAGATGGCGAAACTTGAGTACCTCGCGGCGGGGTCCACTCTCGTCAACGCGGGCACGAGCTACCCGCAGCTAGCGAACTGCTTCGTCATGGAGATGCAGGACGACATCGAGCACATCGCGAAAACCACGCGCGACGTCATGTGGCTCACGAAGGGCACGGGCGGTATCGGCCTTTCGGTGACTAAGCTGCGCGCACAGGGTTCGCCCATCCGCTCTAATAACACGACCTCCACCGGGCCGATTCCGTTCATGCACACGATCGACTCCGTGCTGCGCGCCGTGAGCCGCGGCGGCAAAAAGTTTGGTGCGTTGTGCTTCTACATGGAGAACTGGCACATGGATTTCCCGGAGTTCCTGGACCTGCGCCAGAACTCCGGCGACCCGTACCGTCGCACCCGTACGGCAAATACGGCCGTCTGGATCAGCGACGAGTTCATGAAGCGCGTCCAAAACGATGATGACTGGTACTTGTTCGACCCGCTCGAAGTTACCGACCTCAACGAGCTGTACGGCAAGGCCTTCTCGGAGCGTTACACCGAGTACGCCGCCATGGCCGAGGCCGGCGACATGAACATGTTCAAGAAGATTCGAGCGCGCGAGCAGTTCAAGGCGATCCTGATTTCGCTTTCTGCGTCGAGCCACCCGTGGCTCACCTGGAAAGACACCATCAACAACCGTGCGCTCAACAACAACACGGGAACGATCCACCTCTCCAACCTGTGCACGGAAATCACGCTTCCGCAGGACGAAGACAACGTCTCCGTGTGCAATCTCGCGTCGATCAACCTTTCGCAGCACCTGATAGAAGCGGAAGCGGGCGGACGTCCCACGGTCGACTTCGTGAAGATCGCTGAGAGTGCGCGCATCGCGGTGCGTCAGCTCGACAACCTCATCGACATCACCAAGTCGAGTGTTGCTGAGGCGGACTTCTCCAACCAGCAGAACCGCGCCGTTGGACTTGGCGTCATGGGCTTCACCGACATCGTCGAGAAGCTCGGGTACAGCTACGAAAGCGAAGAGTCCTACGATCTCATCGACGAAATCATGGAGCACGTCTCATACGCGGCCATCGACGAATCGGCAGAGCTTGCGAAAGAGCGTGGCTCGTACCCGAACTTTGAGGGTTCAGGTTGGTCGAAAGGCATGGTGCCACTCGACACCATCGCGACGACGGAAGCCGATCGCGGAATCCCCATCGCCGTGAACCGCACGACTCGCCTCGATTGGGATGCCATGCGCGAGAAGGTCAAAGGCGGGATGCGCAATGCAACGCTCATGGCGATTGCGCCCACGGCATCCATCGGTCTCGTCGCCGGAACCACGCCAGGCCTCGACCCGCAGTTCACGCAGATCTTCAGCCGGTCGACTTCGAGCGGCAAGTTCCTCGAGGTGAACCGCAACCTTGTGAAGGACCTGCAGGAGCTCGGTCTGTGGGGGAGCGTGCGCGAGTCGATTCTGCGCAGCCAGGGTGACGTGCAAGTGATCGACGCGATTCCCGACCACCTCAAGGAGGTGTACAAGACGAGCTTCCAGCTCTCCCCGTACGCGTTCCTCGAGGTCGCCGCTCGCGCCCAGAAGTGGATCGATCAGGCCATCAGCCGCAATATGTACCTCGAAACGCGTGACCTCGGCGAGATGATGGATATCTACTTTGGTGCGTGGGAGCGTGGCGTGAAAACCACGTACTACCTGCACATGAAGCCTCGCCACCAGGCGGAGCAGTCCACCGTGAAGGTCAACAAGTCTGAGGATCGCGACACGGGTGAGAAGCGCGGATTCGCGACGGCTGGTGCCGCCAGCACGCCGGCGGAACCGTCGTCGACACCGGCACCCGCCGCGCGCAAGGGCTTCGGCTTCGCTGGTCTGTCTGCCGCAGCAACCCCTGCGAAAGATGGTGAGTAAACGTGAACGAGGATGAGTTCTTCGTTCCCGTCGACCCCATGGACGAACTGCAGTGCGACAGCTGCCAGTAAAAACTACCGCTGGTTGAGGGATCGCCAGCGGCGACCGTCTCGAAACCAGCTTTACAGAAAAGTAAGGAAGCGATAAACATGGCAGGGATTCTCGGTACAGGCGTGCAAGAGGGCCTTTTGCTCAAGCCGGTCAAATACCAGT
>RCMY010005567.1_pt1 | contig 10671 bp, 11 predicted proteins | sample 2041341 | NCBI WGS metagenome assembly RCMY01 (sample SAMN09708234, study PRJNA481090) | Marine sediment metagenome, whole genome shotgun sequencing project.
ACCGCCAAGGCCAACGGGCTCGAGCCCTACACCTGGCTGCGCCGGGTGCTCAGGCAATTGCCTGCGGCCAAGACCGCGGATGAGTTCGAAGCGCTGTTGCCCTGGAATCTGCATGCCATGGATTTAGCCACCGAAACCAGCAGCTGAATAGCCTGGGGTTTATGGACCGCTTAACAATTATTGTCGGCGTCGTAGAGCTACGGCCTCGAGAATGCCTTTGGCATCAAGATGCGCGTTTGCGGTGAGCTGGCGTTGTTCGCCGTGGTCGATGAATACGTCGCCATAGCCAAGCCGCAGTGTGCGCACGGGATGGGGCGCGCGTTCCAGGGCGCGGTGGACCTCCGCGCCGGCCCCACCAATGACCGCGTTTTCCTCGACTGTGACGATGAATTCGTGTGTCTCGGCGAGTTCGAGTACCAACGCATCATCCAAAGGTTTAACGAAACGCATGTTAACCACCGTGGCGTTTAGCGTTTCGCCGGCCTCCATGGCGGCAGGCACGGTCGCGCCGAAGGCGAGCAACGCGACTTTCGCGCCCTGTCGCAGGATCTCGCCCTTGCCAATTTCGTACGCTGTCATTTTCGCGGTTGGTGTGACGCCCGTGCCGGCTCCACGTGGGTAACGAACAGCGGCGGGGCCGTTGTGGCAATACGCGGTGTACAGCATCTGCCGGCATTCGTTCTCATCGGCAGGGGCCATGATGAGCATGTTGGGAATGCAGGTGAGGTACGACAAGTCGTAGGCGCCGTGATGGGTGGCGCCATCGGCGCCGACCAGACCGGCGCGGTCGATGGCGAATACGACGGGCAGATTTTGCAACGCAATGTCGTGAATGAGCTGATCGTAAGCGCGCTGGAGAAAGGTTGAATAGATGGCGACGACCGGCTTGATGCCTTCGGTCGCAAGGCCGGCCGCGAACGTGAGCGCATGTTGTTCGGCGATGCCGACGTCAAAGTAGCGGTCCGGAAATTCTGCGGCGAATCGGACGAGGCCCGAGCCCTCGCGCATCGCAGGCGTAATGGCAACGACGCGCTCATCTTGCGCTGCAATATCGCAGATCCAGTCGCTGAACACGCTGGTATACGTGGGCTTGCTCGCCTTCTTCGTTGTGCTGATGCCCTGTGTGTGATCGAATTTAGATACGCCGTGATAGAGAATCGGATCCGCTTCAGCGAGCTTGTAGCCCTGTCCCTTGCGTGTGACGATGTGCAGAAACTGTGGGCCCTTCTGATTGCGCAGGCTGTGAAGCGTCGGGAGCAGGGCGTCGAGATCGTGGCCGTCGATCGGTCCGATGTAGTTGAAACCGAACTCCTCGAACAGTGTTCCCGGCGTGACCATGCCCTTCACATGCTCCTCGAAGCGACGGGCGAAATCGAGCATCGGCGGGGCGACCTTGAGCACCGTTCTACCCGCTTTGCGTGCCGCGTTGTAGGTCGGCATTAGGCGCGCGAGGATTTGCGTCAGAGCCCCCACCGGTGGCGAAATCGACATCTCATTGTCGTTGAGGATCACGAGCAGTCGGGTGTCGTCAGTGTTTCCGGCATTGTTGAGGGCTTCGAAGGCCATACCGGCCGAAAGTGCGCCATCCCCAATGACAGCAATTGCGTGGCGGTCCTTGCCCTGATGGCGTGCCGCGATGGCCATGCCGAGCGCGGCGGAGATTGAGGTCGAGGAGTGCGCGGTGCCGAAGGTGTCGTATTCACTTTCGCTGCGACGTGGAAATCCCGAGATGCCGCCGTACTGGCGCAGCGTGGCCATCTGCTCGCGTCGGCCGGTCAGGATCTTGTGGCCATACGTCTGGTGGCCGACGTCCCATACAATCCGGTCTTCCGGTGTATTGAAGGTGTAGTGCAGCGCGATTGTCAGTTCAACCGTGCCGAGATTGGACGACAAATGACCGCCAGTCCGCGATACCGATTCGATCAGAAACTGCCGCAACTCGTCGGCCAGCGCCGGCAGTTGCTTTTTGTCCAGCACACGCAACTCGGCGGGTGAGTTGATTGTCGTGAGTAGCGGGTATTCGGTGGAAATGGGAGCGTTCATGGATTCGGTTAAAAACGGCGACGCGCGATGTAGCGGACCAAGCCCCGCAGCAGGTCCGCTTTTTCGTCAAGGTGGGCAAGGGCGTCCATCGCTTCAGTCTCCAGTTCCTGGCTCAATCGGCGGGCTTCGTCCACGCCAAGTAGCGTGACGTAAGTCGGCTTGTCGTTGTCGGCGTCTTTCCCGGCCGTTTTGCCCAATGTCGCAGTGTCTGCCTCGGTGTCCAGAATGTCATCGACGACCTGAAAAAGCAGGCCGACCCGTTTGGCGTAGGCGTCAAGTCCCTGGAGCGCAACTGAATCGAGCGTTTCGCCGCACTGGGCGCCAAGCCTGACCGATGCGCGTATCAATGCGCCGGTCTTGTGAATATGCATCACCTCCAGGGCTTCGCGACTGAGCGACTGCCCAACCGACTGGAGGTCGATTGCCTGACCGCCTGCCATGCCGCGCGAGCCGGCGGCGATTGCCAGATGATGCACCATGTCGAGTTGGCGTGCGCTGTCGGCGAGCAAACCCGGTTGTGCAAGTTTGGCGAACGCGAGCGATTGCAGCGCGTCACCCACCAACAGCGCGGTCGCCTCGTCATACTCGACGTGCACGGTGGGTTTTCCGCGCCGCAAGCTGTCGTCATCCATGCATGGCATGTCGTCATGCGCAAGCGAATACGCGTGGATGAGTTCGACCGCACACGCAACATGATCCAGCACCTCCGGCGCTGCGCCGGACACGGCGCCTGCGGCGTGAACGAGCAATGGACGTACCCTTTTGCCGCCTTCGAGAGTGGCGTAGCGCATGGCTTCGTGAAGGCGGTCCGGCACCACGTCGAGTGGCGGCAGGCTTGCGGTGAGGGTGCGCTCGGTGCGCGCCTGAACGCTGCGCATCCAGCCTTGGAAATCAGCCTCGGTCATGACTCTTCCGGGCGTTCCTGATCGGGGTGCAGTGTCTGGATGCGGGCCTCCGCGTTAGACAGCGTCTGCTGGCAGAAACGCAGCAGTGCAACGCCGTTTTGATACTGGTCGAGCGCGTCTTCGAGCGGTAATTCGCGCGATTCCATTGCGGCAACGATTTCTTCCAGTTGCGCCATCGCGGTTTCAAAGTTCTTGGGAGGTTTCGGCGTCTTTGCCATGAGTTGAAGCGCACGTCATCCAAAGGCGGAAAAATACCCGAATGCACCGGGTGCGGTCAAACCCGTGTTTCGCCATAATTCTACGTTACCCGTTGTTTTATTGGACATTTTGGCACTTAGTGGAGGTTCGTGGATATCCGCCATCGGATCGAATAATCACCTGATACAGGCAACGGCACAACTTCCCGTGTCGTGGTATTTCGACGAAAGAATTTTCGCACAGGAACAGCGCCTGCTGTTTGACGACGGGCCGGGCTATATCGGCCACGAACTGATGGTGCCGGCGGTGAACGACTACCGCTCGCTCGACTGGCAAGATCACGCCAGCCTATTGGTTCGATCCGCTGACGGCGTGTTTGAACTGTCCAACATCTGCCGCCACCGCCAGGCCGTGATGCTCGAGGGGTGCGGCAACGCGGAGCGTATCGTGTGCCCGCTGCATCGCTGGACCTACGACAATCGTGGCACGCTGCTGGGGGCGCCCTCCCTGTCTCAACCTCGACCGGAAACCGCTCGAAAATTGGCGCGGTCTGCTGTTTCACGGTCCGCGATCGGCCGCGTCGGGTCTCGCGAGTATGACGGCAGCACGTGATTTCGACTTCTCCGGGTTCAAGCTCGATCGCGTAGAGCACCATCAGTGCAACTACAACTGGAAGACCCCCATCGAGGTGTATCTCGGGGATCACCACGTTGTCCCCTTCCATGCCGGCCTGGGCGGGTTTGTCGACTACGACCAGCTCGACTGGCAATTCGGCGAATGGTATTCGGTGCAGCGCGTCGGCATAACCTCGCTGTCCAAACCGGGCACCGCGGCCTACCAGCGCTGGCATGCCGCGGTGCAGGATGTTTGCCAAGGTGAGGCGCCGCCGCAGGGTGCCATCTGGATGTTGTATTACCCGAATATCATGGTTGAGTGGTATCCACAGGTGCTGGTGGTGAGCACCTTGATTCCGACCGATGTTGACAAGACGACCAACTTCGTCGAGTTCTACTATCCGGAAGAGATCATGGAGTTCGAACGTGAATTCGTCGACGCGGCGCATGCCGCCCGCATGGAAACCGCGATTGAAGACGACGAGATCGCCGAGCGGATGGATCGTGGCCGCCTGGTGCTGTTCCGACAGGGGCTAAACGAGGTCGGCCCGTACCAGTCACCGTATGAAGGCGGCATGCTCCATTTCCACGAGTTCTATCGGCGCATCATGGGGCCGCACATCGAGCGCTGAGTCGGCAAAGAAACGGGGCAGTCACAGCCCTGTTTCTTTTTCAACGCTTTCTTTTCGACGGACCTTATTCGGCGGAACCGACCAACGAGCGAGGCAACGGAAAGGTCACGTTCTCGTCCGCGCCCTCAAGGGTACGAACCGAGCGTGCGCCCATCGATTTGATGCGATCAATCACTTCGGTGACGAGCACTTCGGGCGCCGAAGCACCGGCCGTTACGCCCACCCGTCGGGCGCCGTCAAGCCATGCCGGATCGATCGCCCCCGCATTGTCCACCAGGTAGGCCGGCACGCCGCGCAGCTCGGCCACTTCACGCAGCCGGTTGGAATTGGAGCTGTTGCGTGAGCCGACGACCAGCACCAGGTCGACCTGCGGCGCCATGAATTTGACCGCGTCCTGGCGGTTCTGCGTGGCGTAGCAGATGTCATCCTTTTTGGGTCCGACGATCGACGGGAAGCGGACCTTCAAAGCATTGACAATCACCGCCGCATCATCGACCGACAGCGTCGTTTGCGTCACATAGGCAAGCTGTTCGGGATCTTTGACCACCAGGTGGGCGACGTCTTCAGCGCGCTCTGCAAGGTGAATGCCGTCACGCTTGAGGATGTGAACCGCGTGGCGCGCGATCTTCTGAACCCGGACAGCCTTACATTCGTGGTGGTTGGCAAACCCGAGGGCCTTGAGAGCACGATCAATTAGGGCGGCGAGGTGTGGGTTTCGCCCACTCTACGGGGCGACGTTGATCGGCGATCAATGCCGCGCAGTCGCCTATTTGCCAAGCCGCAAATAAAAAGGGCCGGTGCGTGATGCACCGGCCCTTTTCAGTGGCCCAAATGCCGGGGTTTAATGCCCTTGTTCGAACTTCTTGATCTCACCCGATTTCAGACGGCGGACATAGCTGTTCAGCTCGCGCTTGACGATCGGCATCAGGGCATAGAGCCCGATGATATTGACCACCGCCATCGCAAAGATCGCCGCATCCGAGAAATCGATCACCGGACCAAGATTGGCCGCCGCGCCGATCACCACGAAGATGCAAAAGATCACCTTGAACACCAGTTCCGTAGTCTCACCTTCGCCGAACAGATAGGTCCAGGCCTTGAGGCCGTAATAGGACCAGCTGATCATCGTCGAGAAGGCAAACAAAACCACCGCAAGTGCCAGCACATAGGGGAACCAGCTGATCGCGCTGCCAAAGGCCGCCGAGGTCAGGCCAACACCCGAGGTGCCGCCGACGGTCTGAATGGCCGTGCCCGCCTCATTGAGCAGGTAATTGCCATCAGGGCCCGCCACCAGCTGACCGGTGATGATGATCACAAGCGCGGTCATGGTGCAGATCACGACAGTGTCGATGAACGGCTCAAGAAGCGAAACATAGCCTTCGGTGATCGGCTCTTTGGTGCGAACCGCAGAGTGCGCAATCGCAGCCGAACCAACGCCGGCCTCGTTCGAGAACGCCGCCCGCTTGAACCCCTGGATCAGTGCGCCAACCATACCACCGGCAACACCAAGGCCGGTAAAGGCCCCGTCAAAGATCTGACCAAAGGCCCAACCGATTTGGTCTGCGTTCATCAAGATGATGATCAGGGCCGTACCAACATAAAGGATACCCATGAACGGCACGACCTTTTCGGTCACCTTGGCGATGGATTGCAGACCACCCACAATCACAGCAAAGACCACAACGGCAAAGATGATGCCCGTGATCCAGCCCGGATATTCGCCCACGATCCCTGAAATCTGCTGATGTGCCTGATTGGCCTGGAACATATTGCCCCCGCCAAGTGCGCCCAGAATACAGAAGATCGAGAACAGAACCGCAAGGACCTTGCCACCCGGAAGACCGCGCTCTGCAAAACCCTTGGTCAGGTAATACATCGGACCACCCGACACCCGGCCATCAGGATATTCATTGCGGTATTTCACGCCAAGCGTACATTCGGTGAATTTCGACGCCATGCCCAGCAGACCGGCGAGGATCATCCAGAACGTGGCACCCGGCCCACCGATACTTACGGCGACCGCAACACCGGCGATATTACCAAGACCCACCGTGCCCGAAAGCGCAGTTGCAAGCGCCTGAAAGTGGCTGACCTCGCCCGCGTCGTTGGGATCGGAATAATCCCCCTTTACCAGTGCGATCGAATGCCCGATGGCGCGGAATTGAACAAAGCCAAAGTAGACCGTGAACACTGTCGCCCCGACCACAAGCCAGGCCACGATCCACGGAAAGGACGTGCCCGGAAAGTTGGAGAAGATGAGGCTCACAAACCAGCCGGTCGCGCTGGCGAAAATCTGATTGACCTTTTCGTCAACCGATTGCGCATATGCCGGCGCGCTGACCATCAGCAGCCCGGCTGCGGCGATTGCCGCATGGAAATTCTTTCGATGCATATGTTTCATCCCTGTCAGAAATTTTATTTATGGAACAATGGTGCACGGCACTGGCGCCGCCTGGACAAGCGCGCCGGCAACCGAGCCGAACACACGCGCGCCAAGGCTTGAATGGCCACTACGCCCGATGACGATCTGGATCGCACCACAGTCTTTGGCGATCGTCGCCAGAAGCTCCGGGATATTGCCGTATTTGATCACGGTCTCGACCGTCACGCCTTTGTCCCGCAGATCCTTGACCACGGTGGTCATGATCGCGGTTTCGGCACGGTGAAGCTCTTCTCCGCGGCGCTTGTGGCGCTCTTCAAGCTCGTTTGGCGTCAGAAACGAATATGGCGACCATTCCAGCACATGAGCCAGAACAATCGTCCCGCCCTGCGCTTTGGAGCGGTCCACCGCAAACTTAAGCGCGCGCTGCGATGACTCGCTGCCGTCGTAACCGACGACGAATTTTCCAGACATAGTGGTTTTCCCTCTCTCTCTTTATGCGACGGGCCCTCTTGGCGGGACCCGGTATGACACTCTACCAGAGGTTTCTTTTTTATTTTTCCCGGATTTTCATTTTTCTCAACGTATTCGCGCCAAATTTCCGCCGATTTTGGCGAATAATGCACAAATCTTCACCGCAGGCAGGCCAGGATCGGCGTATTTCCGCCGTCGTCCCGGCCCCTGCTGCGCGCTCTCGCCCCATTGAACATGGCGACATTTGCGCGCATACGCTGGACAAAACTGCGGCAAGGAGGGCCCGATGGACCTGCGCAAAATCACCGATGATTTCTCTGTCTCCCCGCAGATCGAATGCGAAGATGTTCCGGGCATCGCCGAGGCCGGGTTTCGTTCGATCCTGTGCAACCGTCCCGATGGCGAAGAATTTGGCCAATGCGCCTATGACGCGGTGGCCGAGGCCGCAGAGACGGCCGGGCTTGTTGTGCGATCGGTGCCGATCGTGTCGGGCATGCTCTCAGAGGCCGATATGACGGCGTTTCGCGCCGCGCTTGACGAAATGCCCAAACCGATCCTCGCCTATTGCCGAAGTGGCACACGCTGCACCATGCTCTGGAGCATGACAAAGTTTGGCGATCTGGGCGCCGACGAGATCGTCAAGGCAACCTCGGCGGCGGGCTATGACATGTCCGGCCTGGTGCGCCAGCTGCAACAGACACGATGACCGATTGGGCCCTGATTGGCCATGACGGGCACCAACACCGCGCTTTCACTCTGTCCGGCGCCACCTTGATGCACCAGAGCTCTGGCGCAGATGAGGTCACCGCCCTTGCGGGTCTTGGCCCGACCAAGACCCTCTACCGGATTGGTGAAGGCCTGCCCGACACTCTGCCCTGCGCGCTGTTGCCCGGCCCTGGTCGTGGGCTGGCCGGACTGACACAGAACAGCCCTCCCGATGTCATCGACGGCTGGGTGCGGCTGATCTTGCTGGGCTTTGCCAACCGTCACCCAAATTGGGATGGGGTTGCCTGTGTTCTGTCAGACACGCTCAGCCATTGGATTCATCTCAGCGCGAATGAGGCGGTCAGCTGTCAAAGCTTTCTTTCGCCCACGCTTATCTCTGCCCTTGGCGGCATCACGCCCCCCAACAGTACCGCCATTTCCGACAGCCTCAGCCGCCCCGAACGTCTTGCGGCCCATCTGCGCGGCGCGCAGGTCACCTGCAATCCTGCCGCCCTGACCGGGCATCTTCTCGGGGCCGAGCTTGCCGCTGCGCGGCCCTACTGGCTTGGTCAAAGCGTGGCCCTCATCGCCCCCACCGGGGCCGCCTCGGGCTATGGCGAAGCCCTAAGCGCACAGGGTGTGCCGGTCGCGCAGCATCAGCCCGAAACCCTCTTGCCAGATGCCTTTACGGCCCTCGCACAGGTCTTGGGATTTACCGGCTAACCGCTTTCATCGTTCCCAAAATACTCAAGTCCGCCCTGACCCAACGCAATGCCCCCGGCGATGGTCCAGAGCTTGCCCGCCTAGGACCGCTTCAGCAGCGCCAAAAGATCCTGCGAGGGAAAGCCATCCGGCGCTGCGCCGACAGAGTTCTGAAAGCTGCGGATCGCCTCGACCGTATTGGGGCCAATGATCCCGTCGATCTTTTCGATGCCAAAGCCCTTGCGTTGCAAACGCCGCTGCATTTCCATTTTCTCGTCAAACGACAGCGGTTTATACCCGCGTGGCCAGCTTGCCTGAATCTCTGGCCCGCCCCCAAGGCGATCCGACAGGTGGCCAATACCGATCACATAGGCATCGGCCTTGTTATAGCGCTCGATCACCGCAAAATTGTTAAAGATCATGAACGCCGCCCCCTGTGCACCCGCAGGCAGAAGGATTGAGGCGCGGCCATAATCGGGCACCGGCTTGCCATTGATGCCGACAACCCCCTGCGCCGCCCATTGCGCGGGCGACTTCATGTTCTTGCGCCGCGCCGTGGAATGGTTGAACCCGCGCGGAAGACGCACCTCAACCCCCCAGGGCTGCCCCTTGGTCCAGCCGAACCGCTTGAGATAGGCCGCGGTCGAGGCCAGGGCATCGCTTGGATCATCCGACCAGATATCGCGCTTGCCATCGCCGGTAAAATCAACGGCATAGGCCAGAAAAGAGGTCGGGATAAACTGTGTATGACCCATCGCGCCGGCCCAGGAGCCCTTCATATTGGCCGGGCTCACATCGCCGGCCTGCACGATCTTGAGGGCGGCAATCAACTGGCTTTCAAAGAACTTCCCGCGCCGCCCATCGAACGACAGCGTCGCCAGCGCCTCGATAAGCGGGATATCCCCGCGCCGCTCGCCGTAAGCGCTTTCCATGCCCCAAACCGCCGCGACGACCTCTTTTTCCACGCCGTATTTCTGCTCGATCTGCGCCAGGGTACGGCGATGCTTGCGCAAGGCCGCCTGTCCGTTCTTGACCCGCACGGGCGACGCGGCGCTATCGAGATAATCCCAGATTTGGCGTGTGAATTCAGACTGGTTGCGGTCTTTCTGAATGACCGAGGTGTTATATTGCACGCCGCGAAAGGCGCGGTCAAACACGCCTGTGCGAATGCCTTGCTGCGCCGCGCGGCCCCGAAACCCGGAAATCCAGCGATCAAACGCTTTGTTGGCGCTTGCCGGAATGATCTGTGCCTCACCCTCAGCCAGATCCTTGGGCCGTATCTGTGGGCGCAGGGACCTGATCGGCACATCGACCGAGACCACCGCCGCTGGCGTGATCAGCCCCGATCCGGGGCGCATTTGCGGCCTCAGAGACACCTCGACAGCGCCCGCCAAAGCGGTGCTTACCATAAGGAAAACGCTTGAAATTCCGAAGATTGACGCCTGCATGTCCTAGCCCTTTTTGAGTTCGGCTTTGCCAACTCATAGCGTGATTGTTGCCGAATCAAAAGCAATCTTGCGGATACTACGCAAACCGTTGCCGATATTTGCGCGATCTACCGCTGGCCACGCGCCGTTTTGCGTTTCACCTTGGCCGCCTTGCGTTTGGCGCTGCCAAGCTTGCGATGCGCAGGCTTGCCGCGCGCGCGTGCCTTTGGCCCCCGTGGCATGGTCTTGCCCTCAATGCTGATCAGCTCAAGCGCGATCCCGCCGGTGACCGGCGCGGCCTCGGACAATTTGACGGTCACCCGTTGCCCAAGCCCGATCGTAAGGCCAGTGTCAGAACCCATCAAAGTGCCCGCCTCGCGGTCAAAATGGAAAAACTCGCGCCCCAGACTGCGCACCGGAACAAGACCATCGGCGCCGGTTTCGTCAAGCTTCACAAAGACGCCAAACTTGGCCACACCGCTGATCCGGCCGGTGAATTCCTCGCCCAGCCGCTCTGACAGGAAGGCCGCAAGATAGCGGTCATTGGTATCGCGCTCGGCCACCATCGAGCGCCGCTCGGTCTCGGAAATA
>RCMY010005569.1_pt1 | contig 10670 bp, 7 predicted proteins | sample 2041341 | NCBI WGS metagenome assembly RCMY01 (sample SAMN09708234, study PRJNA481090) | Marine sediment metagenome, whole genome shotgun sequencing project.
CGGAAGCCTCATGCTATTTTTATGCCAATTATTATTGAATTTTCAAGGTACACAGGTTATTTCACAACTGCGAAGTTTGAGTATGTAAGCTATAAGTTGGTGAAGACACTGGGGGGAAACAAGTATTCAAGGATTTTGGTGATGAGCATTGTTTTGTTTGCACCATATTTTACAGCAATAGATTCAGTTTATACGTACGATACGTTTAATAAGTTTTTTTGGTTGCTGTGCAGTTATTGGATGGTTCGGTTACTCCAAACAGAAGACAGCAGGTATTGGCTGCTAGTGGGAATTACGGTTGGTTTAGGGCTATTGTTTAAAATTACAATAATAAGTTTGATATTTTCGTGGTTCGTTGGACTTTTGCTTACATCTAAGCGCAGATTGCTCTTAAAAAAAGAAATGTTTTTTGGGGTTTTTCTAACGTTGCTCCTTGTATCGCCGTATTTATTTTGGCAGATACAACATCAATTCATTACTTTTGAGTATATGGGGAATTATTCAAATAAAATCACGGAATTTTCATTTTTAACTTATATTGCCGAACAAAACATCAATTTAAATCCGATCGTTTTGCCTTTGTGGGCCGGTGGTCTATATTATTTTTTATTTGGTCCCCAATATCGGCTATATCAGAGTGCAGGATTGACTTATATCAGTTTATTGATGGTTAGCTTTTTTATGAAAGGTAAGGCAGATTTTATTATGCCCTATTATGTTGTATTGTTAGCTGGTGGCTGCATATGGCTTGAAGGCATTTTGAAAAAAGAATGTTATTATTATGTGAGGCCAGTTTTTTTGTCTTTGGTATTATTTAGCGGAATTTGCTTGTTGCCAATGGCGCGTCCAATTCTCCCTGTTGATACATTCATCCGTTATTATGGAGAAGCAAGTACTAAAGATAATGCTGAGCGAAAGGTTTTGGCGCATTTGCCACAATTTTATGCAGACCGATTTGGATGGGAAGAAATGGCAAATAAAGTTGCACATATATATTATGCGTTACCAGCATCAGAACAGCAAAAGGTATGTGTTTTGACAAGAAACTATGGAGAGGCTGGTGCAGTTAATTATTATGAAGAAAAACAGCACCTTCCATTGCGGGCGGTAAGCGGTCATAATCAGTATTATATTTGGGGACCGGGAAATTATGATGGCGAGATTGTAATTGCAATAGGATTCACAGAAGAAAATCTGCAAAAATTATACCGTCAAGTTGAAGAAGTAGAAACATTGAACAATTCTTATATGATGCCATATGAGCTTGCACATGGCATTTATTTATGTCGCAGTCCTTTCGTCAGCTTTCAGAATATGTCGTGGTTCAAGTGGTTGAATTAGTAGGTTGGCTTTGTAAAAACGAACAGGAGATTTTGATGAGTTTGTCATTAAGATGTTTTTGTTTATAAAGGATTTAACAGAAAATTATAGAAAGGAACATATAACAAGTTTTTGGCTTAACCGGGACTTTTCCCTGAAAATAAAGGGAAAGGAGGAAATGAGATGCCGTGGAATAGAGAAAAGCCATTGATAATGATTGCCGATGATGACAATCTCACAAGGACACTTATAGCTAATCTTTTAAAAAAAGAAAAATACAGTGTCATCGAAGCGAAAAACGGAAATGAAGTCTTGTCTTTATTTGAAAGGGTGTTGCCAGACATTCTTTTGTTGAATATTATTATGCCGGAAAAAGATGGGCTGGTTACCTGCCGTGAGTTAAGAGAAGCTGTCTATGGGCAGCATGTGCCTATTTTGATGATAACGGTTTTGGATAGTGATGAAGCGATTGAAGAAGCCTTTGCGGCTGGGGCTGATGATTATATAAAAAAACCAATCAATGGACTGGTATTAAAACATCGGGTACGGCGTTTGCTGGAAACAGAAGGGTATAGAAAAAAACTAGAAATGAACGCAGCGCGAGATTTTCTGACGGGGTGTCTCAATAGGAGAGCATTTACGGAGCGATTGGTGGCAGAGCTGCATAAGGCAACTGTCAAAAAATATGCAATTGGACTTATTTTGTGTGATTTGGATGATTTTAAAGGGATAAATGACACGTTTGGACATAGTGTCGGAGATATGGTGCTGAAGATGTTTGTGGAAGTTCTCAATTATCGTTTTGGTAAATATGGCTTCGTAGGAAGGCATGGCGGGGATGAGTTCATAATCTGTCTGCCCAAAACGACGTTGGTGGTACTAGAAATTCTGGTTCAAATGACTCGGATGATGATCCAGGAAAAATCAATCATGATCAATGACAATAAGGTGAGTTTTTCAAGCAGCTTTGGAATTGCCTTGATGGGCCATGAAAAAATAGATTCTTACTTGGCAGACGAAGATGTAGTTGCTGATTTGATTACATTGGCGGATAATAATCTGTATTTGGCAAAAGAGGATAAATAGTTTAAATTTTGAGCAGAAAATATAGGACTTGGATTTTGTAGATACGGACAAAAACGGACCTCGAAAGTTAGATTTTATAGAGTCTAACTTTCGAAGGTCCGTTTTTGTTTGTGGGATTTGTGGCTAGATATTAAACTGTTTTATCTGCTGCGTTGGTCAAGCGTTCAGTCAAAAGTGCTGTGACCATAGCATCACTTACATTGAGGGCTGTGCGTCCCATATCAATCAGTGGTTCTATAGCAATGAGCAAGCCAACGAGTCCGACGGGAAGTCCCATGGTAGATAAGACTACCAGTGCGGCAAAGGTAGCCCCGCCGCCTACACCGGCGATGCCGAGAGAGCCGAGCGCTGTTACTAAGACCAATTTAATCAAAAATGGTGCAGTGAAGGGATCTATTCCGACGGTTGGTGCAATCATTACGGCGAGCATGGCTGGATAAACACCAGCGCAGCCATTTTGACCGATGCTGATGCCAAAAGATGCTGCGAGATTAGCAATCCCCTTGGATACACCAAGCTTTGTTTCTAGTGCATGCACGGTAAGTGGCAAGGTTCCGGCACTCGTTCTAGACATGAAAGCAAAGGAGAGAACCGGGAAGGCTTCTTTTATATAATGGATTGGATTATATTTGGCCAAGACCAAAAGAAGCAGATGGACAAGAAACATCAGGAAGATTGCAGTGTAAGAAGCAGCTACAAAAGAAATGAGCTTTAAGATGCTTTCAACATTGCTGGTAGCAATGAATTTTGCAATCAAGACTAAAATACTGTATGGGGTGATTTTGAGAATGAACTCAACAAATTCCATCACAATATCTTGAATAGCTAAAGTCGCCTTTGACAAAAACTCAGCTGTTTCTGGTTTATACTGACGAATTTTCAAGATACTGATGCCGATCAGAGCGGCAATGAATACAACCGATAAGGTGTCTGAGCTGCCTTGTCCGCTAAACGCAGCAAAAACATTTGTTGGAATGATTTCAATCAACTGTTCTTGGATGCTTTTTGCATTGAAGCCAGTAAGCTTGGTTTCTATTTTCTGAGAGGCTCCGAGCTCTGCATCACCAGCAGGCATTCCAACTGCAGAAAGACCGTAGCCAAGTGCCGATCCGGCACCAATGGAGGCAGCGATCACCGTCGTGAACAATAAGATGCCAATGATGAGGAGCCCTGTGGTGCGAAAGGTTTTGACATCTTTGATCTGCAAAATCGAAGAGATGATTGAAACGAGCACAAGTGGCGTGACGACGAGTTTCAACAACCGAACATAACCATAGGCTACGAGGTTGAGCCAAGTCATGGTTTCGTCGATGATAGGAGACTTGATTCCGTAAAAAATTTGATAGCCAGCGCCAACGAGGATACCGAATATCAGGCCGAACAATATACGAGTTCCAAAAGAGATTCCTTTTTTCTCGGAGAAATATAATCCGAGAAACAAAATTAAAACAATAAAAACGTTAAAGAAAACCATAGTCATACATCCTTTTTTATTTATGATGGGTTTAATATATCATAATGGAAAAGAAACGTCAATAAAACATAGATGAAAACTAAGGATTAAAAAGTACTTTTCTTGTAGACAACTAACATGATTAGTTTTATAATGGCTATTGTAAGTTTTGTGAAACAGGAGGGAAATTATGCGTGCTGGTTTGAATTTTGAAAAAATAATCGAAGCAGCGGCTTCGATTGCCGATCACGATGGACTAGATAATGTGACTTTGACTGCGGTGGCAAAAGTGCTCAATGTGAGAAAGCCATCACTTTATAATCATGTAGATGGATTGGCTGAACTGCGAAAAGGTTTGACGATTTTTTCTATTCGCGAATTGAAAAGTAAAATCAGTTCTGCTGCAATCGGTAAAGCGAAAGAAGATGCGATCCTAGCGATTGCGGAAGCCTATCGAACCTTTGCACATGAACGGCCAGGGCTGTACAGAGCAACGGTACTGATATCAGGCCGTTCCGATGAAGAAGTGAGGCAAGAAATCCATAGTTTGATGCAGGTGATGGAGGTCGTGTTGGCGGCCTACGCGCTCAATGATGAAGATCGTATACATGCACTTCGAGGTTTGAGAAGTGTAATGCATGGGTTTGTTGCATTGGAGGCTGCGGGCTGGTTTACGCAGGATTTAGCGAAGGAAAAAAGTTATCATCAATTGATTGATACTTTTATTCGAGGATTAGAGTCTTGAGTTTGTTTTAGGTAAGGGGATATTTTTATGGAACTTTGGAAGAAAAATTTATGTATTTGTTGGGTAGGAACCTTTGCGACATCTTCTGGTTTAAGCCAGTTGGCACCGATTCTTCCTTTATATATCGAGCATTTGGGGATAACGGATATTGCAGATGTAGAGATGTGGTCAGGACTTGCTTTTGGCATTACGGGCTTGATGATGGCATTTTTTTCCCCAATCTGGGGGCAAGCAGCGGATCGGTATGGCAGAAAGCCTATGCTGCTTAGGGCAAGCCTCGGGATGGCGTTGGTCATCAGTGCCATGGGCTTTGTCACGTCAGTACACCAGTTGGTTGGCCTGCGTTTGCTAATGGGCGTCATCTCAGGGTTTAATTCGGGTGCAATGACGCTGATTGCGACGCAGACACCGAAAAATCATGTAGGATGGGCACTTGGGACGCTCTCTACTGGAATGATAGGCGGATCGTTATTAGGTCCTTTGATTGGCGGATATCTCGCAGAAGCTGTGGGAATGCGCAGTGTATTTTTTTCTACGGGAATATTGCTGCTCGTCGCTTTTACCTTGACCTTATGTTTTGTGAAAGAAAAAATGGCAAAAGATCAGACGAAAGTTCTTAGTTCGCGTGAGGTTTGGTCTTTGATTGAGAATAAGAAAACATTGTTGGCAATGTTTTTGACAACGTATATTATGATGGTCGCATTGTTTTCAATTGAGCCGGTCATTACGGTTTATATTAGGCAGTTAATGGATGAAACTACGCATATTGCCTTGATTTCAGGAATGGTTTTTGCCGCATCGGGTTTAGCAAGCATGCTCGCCGCACCTTATCTTGGCAAATTGTCGGATCGAATTGGCCCGCAGAAGGTCATGCTTGGCGGACTCATCGTCGCAGCGATTTTATTTATTCCGCAAGCGTTTGTCACAAATGAATGGCAGTTATTGGTCCTGCGTTTTCTCGTGGGACTTGCTACCGGGGCGTTGCTTCCTTCTATCAACAGCTTGGTCAAACGAATAACTCCGGATAAGATTACAGGAAGAATTTTTGGTTATAATCAATCCGCACAGTTTTTGGGTATGTTTAGTGGTTCATTGCTTGGCGGGCACGTATCTGCTTACTTTGGGCTGCAATCCATCTTTTTTGTGACCAGTGCATTGTTGTTTTTCAATGCACTTTGGGTTTACTTTTATGTGATCAAGCAAATGAAATGATGTTTTTTAGTAGTAGATAAAGTAGGATTTAATAAAAAATAGGAATGCTGCAAAAGGCAGCATTCCTATTTTTATCGAGCATGTTATTCTTTTTTTAGGGGAGAGCGTTTAGCTAAGAGTTCTTCCCAGTGCAATTGTTTGTTCTTTTCGATATAACGCCGGGCAAAAATATGTGGAAGCGTTGTTCCAATCGTGATACTGATGACGATGAGAATAGCTTCAACGCCATTTTGTATGGCGGCTATTAGGGCACTGGCATCTAAGGTCTTGATATTTAAAATGGCAAAAAGCAAACGATATAATAAAACGCCTGGTATCATCGGGATAACTGAGGGGATGGTGATGACATGAACTGGCGTATGAAAATAATGGGCGGCCTTAAGGGCCATCAAACTGACAGCTGTTGCACCGATAAAAGAGCCTGTTGCTTGGCTGATGTTGAGTTCAAGGGCAAAAAAGTTACGCAAGCAAACGGAGATGACGCCACCGAGCGCTGCGATTGCAAGCAATCTGGGCGGTAGATTGAATATGATAGAGAATCCGGCAGCGGCAATAGCGGCTGCGATTGCATGAGAAAGATAAATGCTTGTCGGGGCAACGTTTAAAGATGTGAAAAAGTCCGGAACGTTTCCAAGTCGGATGGCAAGCACAATGCCAAAGGTCATGCCCCCGACGATGAGCAATGTGTTGATCGCACGTGTGGCACCAGAAACGATATAATTATTGAGTAGGTCGTCGACTGAATTGATGAGCGGAATGCCTGGTACGATAAAGAGCGTACAGGCAATAAGTGGGTGCCAAGGTGTGGCCGAACCGGAAAAAAACTGGGTGAAATAAGCCAGAATCGTAGCGGTAAAAGCTGAGATAGAAATGCTGGCATAGGGATTGATGCCTAGATTATTGCAAAAACGGCGGAGACCAAAAGCGATTGCTGCACAAAAAGCCGTGCAAAAAAAAGCAATCCAGTCACAGCCGAACAGTTTGCCAAAACCACCGCAAGCAAGACCGGCGCCTATAGCAGAAAGAAGAGCAGAATAATGGCGGTTGTGTTCTAATTTTTGTATGCGTTGAAGTTCAGCTTCATATTTTTCTAGGGAGTATTTTTCTTCCATAGCTCGCCAAGAAAGTTTACTGATTGCGGATATGATGGTCATGTTGATGCCGTGATGACGGCATTTGCGAAAGCTGGTATAGGAATGATCATCATCGCTCACATTGAGCATCAATGTCGTATACATGATATGAAGATGAATCTTTTCTTCAGAAATCCCCATAAAAGAGGCAGCCCGGCTCATGTCGCGGGCAATTCGATTGGTATCGGCACCACTTTCCATTAATAATTGACCGGTATGCAATAATAGGTGGAGTTTATAACCAATTTTAGCATAGGGTTCTTGTAATATGTGTTCATCGTTTTTTGTCATCGCGTCACACTCCTTTAGTCTAAGGGTAAAAGGATTATTATGATAAAGCCAATACTGTTTTTTCATGAGTATCATTACTTTTGACTATGATGAACCGTTTGCATCTTTTTCTTGGGACGTATATACCATGATTTATAGGCGCAGGACGTTTTATTCGTCACAAATAGAAAATCTTGATAGGCAAAAATCGATAAATCATATGGCAATCTGGGAATCTTGTGTGAAAATGGTAAAGTGTCAGTTCTTTTCTTGATTATACTAATTTATTAAGCATTTGCGCAATCAATAATAAAATAATCAAAAGCAGCAGACGTTTGGCGGTTTTTGCCGGGAGCTTAGGCAGCATCATAAGCCCGATTTGTGAGCCGAGTGTCGATCCCGCAGCTAAAGCAATCGCATAGGGCCAATGGATAAAACCTGTTTGCACATAGATAAGGAAGGCACCACTGCAGCTGCCGAGAATCAAGACCCTTGTCATTTGAGCGGCTGCCATATAGTTTTGGCAGCTCTTTAGATAATAAAGAATACTGAAAGTCGAAGAACCCGGGCCGAACCCGCCGTCATAAAGTGCAATCAAAAAAGGCAAATATGAAACTGTTTTTTTATCAGGGTCTTGCTTTAGGGCGGATCGTGTCCAATGCTGACTTTTCATGGTAACGAATAAAGCAACGCAGAGCAAAACAAAAGCTAAAATATTCATAGATCTTTCATCGATTTGTACAGTGAGGCAGGCTCCGCTGATTCCTCCGATACAGGCAACTGCGAGCAGGGAAAGTATGGACTTTACGTTGAGTTGCTTGTGGCGAAGCAGGTAAAAGACACTTGAAATGGCTGCGATTCCGGAAGAAAACTTATTAGTAGCAATGCTCGATTGAATGGGAATGCCGATGAGCATCATACTGGGCACGGTAATCAAAGCACCACCACCAGCAAGTGTACCCAGGAAGGCCGCGATTGTGCCAATCAGAAATAGAGGGAAAAGTTCGGACTTATCTGGTTTAAAAAAGGAAAGATAGGAAAAAATGAGCAGGGAAAAAAGACAGAGCAGGAAAATCAAATATTTTTTCATAAAATAAAAACACTTCTTTGCTATTTTTGCTTTATATGATATACAATAAATATACATAAATCTAATATATGTTTTAAACGAATATATAAGAAAAATATATGAAATGAGTTGAGGTGAGTGGATGAATCTTCATGCGCTTCGCGTATTTACTGTTGTGGCCGAGCAAAAAAGTGTCACGGAAGCCGCCAATATTTTATCAATCAGCCAGCCTGCTGTCACGATTCAAATAAGAAATCTAGAAGGCGAAATTGGTTTTAAGCTGATTGAAGCCCAAGGGCGTGGTATACGACTAACGAATGTAGGCGAGTTTTTATATAAACAGGCAATGCCGATGTTTCTTATGGAAAAAAATATAGAAAATCGTCTCAATGGGTTAAAGCAAGGAGCCTGTGAAAAACTTCGCATTGCATCGACGTACTTGCCAGCCAATTTTTTATTGCCGGCATGTTTAGCGTCATTTAAAAAAGAATATCCAGCTACCGAGATTGATTTGCATAGTGGAAATTCGGCTGAAACGATAAATAGATTGATGCACTACCAAGCAGATATCGCTTTTTTGGTAAAAGAAGACTGGGAGCCATGTGCCTTGGAACGAATTCATTTATTTGAAAAGGGAATAATAGTAGATCAGTTCACAGATATCGATAATGAGGAAACCGCCAGTTCTTTGGAAGGATTGGCTGAAGATTTTCAAAAAATCAACTTCCGAAACACCTGGTCCTCTGTTCTCAACTCCATTGAAGTTCAGAAAACAAAAATGTCTAAGCGAGAGGAAAAACTATATGATGAATCTGTGACACTATTGTATGTCGATAAAGAAAGAGGAGTGAAAACTGCGTTATATGTTAATTATGTAGCGCAGAAAGAGCATCTTGCGGGACTTGTAGACAGATTTGCAAAGAATGGATCCCGACAACCAAATGCAACCGAAACAGAAATACTCAGACAAGCTGAAGAGAATTTCGAGCTGATGGGACAAAAACAGAAGATCGAATCAGCATTGTCAATCGTTCAGAAATATGATACCCCACAAACTTTAGATCCTATATTGATAGCAAGAGACATTTGGAGTGACTTCGGTGATGTTTATGGAAACCCTGAATTCGAACTGAACTTACAGGAACTAATTGAGTCGCGAACATCGTGGACAAGTATTACGGTAGGAATCGATGAAAATTACACGGACACTGATGATTGTGATTCTGCTTTCGGTGCTCCAAGGTTGAATGGCAGTTGGATTGAATCAAATCAAAAAAAACTAGATGGAGTAAATAGAATATCTGCAGAGGTCGCAAGGTGGAGAATCTCTTTTAGATGGTTTGACATGGCGTTGTTTGACACCAGAGAAATCAATTTTAAGAAACGTAGTGATTATAATTCTATGAAACTTTCCGATGGGAGAAATTTCGAGAGCAGCAACGCTGCTTTTCCAGAAGTGGTAACAGCCCTAATCATTGCTTCAGATGTCAATGCAGAGTTAACGTTGAATAGGAGTGACGTCTTTTCGCGTATCCGAGATGCGATACAAACTAACTCATCAGTTGGAGCAATTGGGCCTTTACTCATAGCTGGGCCCATTGATATAAATTCTAACAATGGCTATGCGAAGCCAAATGTTGGCTCGACCGGCTTATACTTTCCGTCGCCTCAAGTTCTAGGAGTAGTAACAAAAATATTGCCAAGTGTAAGTAACTAGATTAACTTTTGAAGGATTATGAGTTTTGAAAATTCAGACAATAATTCCCTTCTTGGTGTTGGCGTATGCTCAATGTGTCCATTCCAATGAATTCGTAACGGAAGACTACCTTGATAGCATAATATCATCGACACGTTTTCAACCAACTAGAGTCCCAGACCGTTTAGACATGCAGAATTTGGATGGGCTAAAATCCTTGCTTTTGCATCATAGTGATCATTTTAACTTTTACCCCAATATTGTGTTTTCGGGACCATCTATTCGTCGACTCTACTTTGAACTGGAGAATGCCACATTACTATCCACGCAGAGCCAAAGAATTTCTGCGAAGCAAATCAATGCAGCCAGGAAAAGGATATATGGTGAAAACATAAAGGATGGAGTGCCTACAAACTATTCTGAAGAATATCAACGTCTTAGAAATTATAGAATAGAAGTAAGTGAATATCTGACTGGCGTCGAGAAATTGCTACAGCAATCCGAAGCATTTGGGGAAGTGTATCCAACAGAGGCGGTTAAAACTACCATCTCTAACTTCTTTAAGAGTGTTCCGGAACTAGAGTTAAAATACGAAAATTCCGCACTTATCTGTGCCCGGGAACTTATTGATCAGTCTCAGACATCGTTTATTAGTCACGCACGTGTTAGTGAAGCACCGCAAGAGG
>RCMY010005570.1_pt1 | contig 10669 bp, 8 predicted proteins | sample 2041341 | NCBI WGS metagenome assembly RCMY01 (sample SAMN09708234, study PRJNA481090) | Marine sediment metagenome, whole genome shotgun sequencing project.
CGCGAGCGCTTCATTGCCCAGGCCGCACTCGCCGCAAAGGGTGACCACGAGGCGATGCCGCTCGATGAGGAGTTCCTGACGGCGCTCGAACACGGGATGCCGCCGAGCGGTGGCATGGGCATGGGCATCGACCGATTGCTCATGGCGATCACCGGTCTCGGCATCCGCGAAACGATTTTGTTCCCACTAGTGAAGTAGCCTAGAACCGTGCTGGAAGACTACTGGGCCAACGCGATTTACTCGGTTGTGCCAACCATTCTCGTCGGGCTCGTTTTCTGGCTCGTGATGAGGGCGATCGTGCGCGCAGACCGCACCGAACGCAAGGCGTACGCGAAGATCGAGGCCGAAGAGCGGGCCAAGCTCGGACTCCCCGCCTCCCCAAAAAGCTGACTGCAGGCGTTCGCCTCGTTAGCCGCAGACGAGAATCAAAAATTCGGCGAACCTGAACAATGGTCGCTCATATATGGGACAAGTCCGCCGACTTTGCTCATACGAGCAAAGGGTGAACCAATTCCAGGTGGGAGCTAGTAGTCCACCCCCCGTTCGAGTACTGTCAGCGCAACTGCAGTCACTGTCGACTGCTAAATCAGGAGCACTAATGTCGTCTTCCCCGCGTCGCAATCTAAAGCTCTCTCTCGCTGCACTTCTCGGAATGGTCCTGGTGGCCGCGCCACTTGCCGCTATCCCAGCGCAGGCGAACCCCTTAGGCACTGCGGTTGTGATCAATGAGCTGTATCTGAACGGCGGTAGCTCCGGCGCGACATACAAGAACAAGTTCATTGAGCTCTACAATCCGACCGGCGCGGACATCGCGCTCACTGGGCTGACATTGCAGTACCGGCCGGCGACCGGCGGAGCTTCAGGAAACACTTCCGGGGTCATCACCCTCACCGGCGTCATTCCCGCGGGAGGAACCTATTTGGTGAGTGGCGCATCCAACGGCGCCAATGGTGCGAGTCTTCCGACTCCGGATCAAGACGGGTCCGCGCTCAACGCGGGAGGCTCGGGCGGTCAGATCTTCCTCACCACTCAAACAGTTGTCTTCAACCCGGGGACCGGAAATCTTGCCGGCGGAGCCGGAATTGTTGACATGGTCGGCTACGGCACGGCCACGAGTTTCGAGACGGCGGCGACGACAGCGGCGTCCCTCACAACTTCGCTCAACCGCACCGCAGGGGCAGACACCGACAGCAACTCGGCCGACTTCAGCACAGCTGCGCCGACCCCGGTTGCGTCCGGTTACGTACCGCCGGGACCGACGGACCACGGCCTCCAGACGATCGCCGCAATTCAAGGCACCGGTACCGCGAGCCCCTGGGTCGGCGACCTTGCCACAACTAAGGGCATCGTTACCGCAACATATCCGACGGGCGGGTTCAACGGCTTCTACATCCAGACGTCTGGCACCGGCGGCGCCGTCGACCTGGGCAGCCACTTGTCATCTGATGGTCTGTTCGTCTACTCGGGTACGACTAACGCGGTCGACGCGGTCGCCGTCGGTAACTACGTTGAGGTGACCGGTACGATCGACGAATTCTTCGGACTGACTCAAATCAAGCCGGCCGCTGGGTCGGATGTCACGGTCCTGACCGAAGTCGTTGACCCGGTTCTTCCGGCGACGGTCGCCTGGCAGACCAGCGAGACTATCCGCGAGACGCTCGAAGGCATGCTCGTTGCCCCACAGGGTAGCTATACGGTGACGGACACGTATTCAACCAACCAGTACGGAGAGATCCTTCTCGCCTCCGGAACCTCACCGCTGCTTCAGCCGACCGAGGTCGCGGCACCGGGAGTGGCCGCCTACGCGGCAGCACTGGCTGCGAACGTGAACATTTCGGTAGCGCTCGATGACGGTGCGACAACCAACTTCTTGAGCGCTCTGAACCAGAGCACTCCCGTGCCATACGTGTCGAATGACAACCCGGTACGTGTTGGTGCTGCAGTCTCGTTCACTGCTCCCATGATCTTCGACTTCCGGAACAGCAAGTGGAAGTTCCAGCCCACAATGCAGTTGACCGTCGCGAATGCCGGAACTGTGCAGACTGCGACGTTCGTGAACACGAGAGAGGCTGCACCGCAGGGTGTCGGCGGCGAACTAAAGCTCGCCACGTTCAACGTCCTCAACTACTTCACGACTCTCGGAGCGGATGTTGCGGGATGCATCGCGTACAACGACCGCGCAGGCAACCCCATCACGGTGAAATCGTGCTCGGTCAGCAACGGTCCGCGCGGGGCGTGGAACCAGGCAAACCTGACGCGTCAGCAGGACAAGATCGTAGAGGCGATCACCGCCCTGAACGCTGACGTGGTCGGTCTCGAAGAGATTGAGGCTTCGACTTCCGTTTCCGGTGGTGGAACCGATCGTGATGCTGCACTCAACTCGCTCGTTGCAGCGCTCAACGTCAAGGCCGGTAGCGCCGTGTGGTCTGCGGTGCCGTCGCCAGCAACGTACCCGGCAGCGGAAGATGTCATCCGGACCGCGTTCATCTACAAGAACGCAAGGGCAGAGACCGTCGGCGGTTCGACGATCCTGATCGACGATCCCGCATTCGTCAATGCACGTGAGCCGCTTGCTCAGGCCTTCAAGGTCAAGGGCGCGCCGGACTCACACAAGTTCTTGGCCATTGTGAACCACTTCAAGTCGAAGGGCTCAGCGGGACCGTTGGCCGGCGACGCCGATGCGAACGACGGCCAAGGTGCATCGAACGCGTCACGCGTGGCACAGGCCACCGCACTCGTTGACTTCGCCACCGCGCAGTCAACGGCAGCCAGCACCGACCGCGTGTTCCTGATGGGTGACTTCAACGCCTACCGGATGGAAGACCCGATCACGGTTCTCACCAACGCGGGATACGTCGATCAGGGCTCGAAAACGGGCGAACACACGTACTCGTTCGGCGGGGCGGTCGGATCCCTCGACCACGTGCTCGCTTCTCCGGCAGCTGACCAGACAGTCAACGATGTCGACATCTGGAACATCAACTCGCCAGAGTCTGTCGCGTTGGAGTACAGCCGATACAACAGCAACGTCACTGACTTCTACGTTGCGAACCAGTACCGTGCATCAGATCACGACCCGCTCATCCTTGGGTTGAACTTGACGCCGGACACCGAGGTCGACCTCAACCTGTTGAACATCAACGACTTCCATGGTCGGATCGACAACAACACGGTGAAGTTCGCGGGAACCATTGAGCAGTTGCGCGCAGAATACGGCGACGCAAACACGCTGTTGGGTTCAGCCGGTGACAACATCGGGGCCTCTCTGTTCGCGTCATCCAGCCAGCGGGACAAGCCGACCATCGACGTGCTGAACGCACTCGAGTTGCGCTCCTCGGTGGGTAACCACGAGTTCGACACCGGGTATCCAGATCTGATCGGCGACATTGCGTCCTGGACCGACTGGGACTACCTCGGTGCGAACGTCTACTTCAAGGGCACGACTTCTCCCGCACTCAAGGAGTACGCGATCGTTGACCTCAACGGTGTCAAGGTGGGGATCATCGGCGCTGTCACGAAGGACACGCCGACCCTGGTTACGCCGAGCGGCATCGGGATGCTCGACTTCGGTGACCCGGTGGCGGCAGTCAACCGCGTGGCAGCTCAACTCACCGACGGAAACCCGGCAAACGGTGAAGCCGATGTCGTCGTCGCCGAATACCACGAGGGAGCAGGCTCCGGTAGCGGCACTCTGGCTAGCCAGCTCATCCTCGGCGGCGCCTTCGCCCAGATCGTGAACGGTACATCCGCGAACGTAGACGTGATCTTCACCGGTCACACTCACCAGGCGTACGTATGGGACGGCGCGATCCCGGGCAGCGCGACGGCTACTCGCCCGGTGCTGCAGACCGGTAGCTATGGTTCCAACATCGGCCAGGTCGTGTTGAAGTTCGACACGGCAACCGGTGAAGTAATCAGCTACACGGCTCGCAACGTGCCACGCACAACAGTCGCTGATGCGACTCTGGCTTCCACGTACCCGCGGGTTGCCACGGTGAAGAACATCGTTGACGCCGCTATCGCGGAGGCTGCCGTGATCGGCAACGTGCAGGTCGGTTCGGTAACTGGCGACATCTCGCGCGCGTTCCTTGCAGGGACGTCTACGGAGGACCGTGGTTCTGAATCAACCGTCGGAAACCTGGTTGCCAACTCCGTCGTCGCCTCGCTGGCAAGCGCGGACCGTGGTGGTGCCGAAATCGGGATGGTCAACCCAGGAGGGTTGCGTGCTGACCTTCTGTACGCACCGGATGGGGTCATCAGCTACGCGGAAGCGAATGCGGTTCTGCCGTTCCTGAACAACCTGTGGACGACAACGGTCACCGGGGCACAGTTCAAGACGGTTCTCGAGCAGCAGTGGCAACGCACTCTGGGGGGGGTGCCACTCACCTCCGGGCGCACCTTCCTGAAGCTGGGCCTCAGCTCGAACGTCACCTACACCTTTGACCCGGCGCGGGCCATCGATGACCGGGTGACGGCGATCTACATCGATGGACAACTCATCGACATGGCTCGGGACTATCGGATCGGTTCGTTCAGCTTCCTTCTTCAAGGTGGTGACAACTTCTGGGAGTTCAAGAACGCATCGGACACCCGGGACTCGGGCCTTGTGGATCGGGATGCCTGGATCGCCTACATCACCGCTAATAGCCCGCTGACGCCGTCGTTTGCGCGTCACGCAGTTCAGGTGACGGATGTTACGGCTGGTCCGGTCGCACCCGGTGACACGGTGTCACTGAACGTGTCCAAGCTGAACCTCACTTCCCTTGGGAGCCCAGCCAACACTGGCCTCACTCTCACGTGGGAGGGCATCGCCGGAACGATCGGTACTGCGACCGTCACTGGCGGAGCGGCGGCGGTCACGTTCACAGTTCCGGCCGGTGCGACCGGTGAGGGAACGCTCATCCTGACTGCCGCGCCCTCCGGCACCGTGGTGCGGGTTCCGATCGAGTTGGCCACTATTGCCGGAATGGCGAACACGGTGCCACCGACGATCACGGGAACAGCGAAGATCGGCGAAACTCTCACCGCACTTCCTGGCGAGTGGAACGAGACCGGACTGACCTTCAGCTACCAGTGGAAGGCAAATGGTTCGCCAATCTCCGGTGCCGAGGCGTCGACCCACCTGTTGACTCTTGCCGAACTGGGCAAGACGATCTCTGTGACGGTCACGGCCGAGAAGACCGGATACACCAGTGCGATGGCGACGTCGCTCGGAACCGCTGAGGTCATGAACGACCACATCGACGTGTACCGTCTCGCGGGCGGCAACAGGTATGAGACTGCTGTTGCGATCTCGCAGAAGTGGGCGGACGGATTCGGAGGCCGCGTGTACATTGCCAACGGCCTCGGATATGCGGACGCACTCAGCGCGGGACCGGCTGCAGCTCACTTCGGATCGCCACTGCTGCTGACCGACGCGAGCTCGCTTCCGGGCGTTCTGGTTACGGAGCTCAACCGGCTTCAGCCGAGCGAGATTGTGATCGTCGGCGGCACCGGAGTCGTCAGTGCCGGAGTGCAGTCCGCGCTGAGTGGCCTTTCATTCCACCCGACGGTGACACGTGTTTCCGGGGCAAACCGGTACGCGACATCTCGTGCCATAGCAGTGGATGCCTTCGGTCCAGGAAGTGTTGATACGGCGTACATTGCAAACGGGATGAACTTCCCCGATGCTCTGTCTGCTGGCCCAGCTGCCGCGCACTTCGACGGACCGGTCATCCTGGTTCCGGGATCTGCGTCCACAGTTGATGCTGCAACCCTCTCTCTACTGTCGACGCTTGGCGTTACCGACGTCAAGATCGCCGGTGGGACAGGCGCAGTTACCGCGGGTATCGAAGCGCAGCTGAAGGTAGCGTTCGGATCATCGAATGTAAAGCGCAATGGTGGCGCAAACCGGTACCTCACCTCGGTGGCGATCAACGCCGACGAGTTCACCGGAAACATCACCGTCTACCTCGCTCAGGGCTCCAACTTCCCTGACGCTCTGGCTGGCGCGGCGCTTGCCGGTTGGGAAGGTGCTCCGCTCTTCCTCAGCACCACGAGCTGCGTGCCGCAGGCGGTGCTGAACGCGATCAACGCCCTCGGTGCTGACCGAGTGATCCTGCTCGGTGGAACCGGTGTACTCGGATCCGGAGTTGGGAGCCTGACGAGCTGCGGGCCGTAGTCCCGATCTGATCAGCGAATGCGTGGGGCCAGCCGAAGGGCTGGTCCCACGTTTTGCGTCTACTCCCGAGTTTTGAGTCGCACTCCGGGGAGATTTGGAGCGCGAAGGGGGCGCCCGTCGTAGCCTTCGACCGTGCCAAAACGACCGGCGGCATTCGTGTCGTCGACCACCTCGTCCTGCCACTGTGTGCGATAGGCGACCACTTCGTCGTGGTCGCGGCCGATGAAGTTCCACCACATGAGGATTGCCTCGCCAAACGGGGTGCCACCGAGCAGCAGCACTCTGGCGGCTTCTTCGCCGGTCGTGAGCGTAAGAGCACCCGCTCCGACGCCAACATATCCGATATGGGCTGGTGGCACGGCCGTGCTTTTGACGCTTGCGGTGTGGCCGACCCGCACCGTCCCGGAATCCACCAGAACGCCATGCTCAAAAGTTTGATTGATCGGAATAGTGAGGCTCGAGTTCGCTGGGATATCGATCTGGGCACCGAGGATCGGGCTGAATGCGGTCGCGGTGGACGTGCGTTCGAGCAGGCGCCCAAGAAAGACGCTGACGATAGCACCTTCGTGCTCGAATGGTTCTGGAACATAGCGTTCGAAAAACGGAGCGTGTTGGCGGTCGGCGTCAGGAAGTGCAGTCCACAGCTGAACGCCGTGCAGAACGCTGGTGCTCGGGGTCGACACTTCGGAGTGCTGGATGCCTCGGCCAGCGGTCATGATGTTGAGCTCGCCCGGCCTCACCATGGCGTGTGCCCCCGTCGAGTCGCGATGCTCGATCTCGCCGGCGAAGAGCCAGCTCACGGTTTGCAAGCCGGTGTGCGGATGCGGAGGCACTACCATCCCGCCGGTCGTTGCGACGTTGTCCGGGCCGTAGTGGTCAGCAAAACACCAAGCACCAATAAGCGATCGCCCACGCTGGGGAAGGGTGCGCCGAACCGTCATCGCGCGGGGGCCACCGAGCGGAACGTCTCGAGGTTCGAGGAGTTCGACGTCACTGTGGCCGGACGAGTCGTCTTCGCAGACAAGTTCTTGAGGCTCCACTTCGAGGTTGCTCATATCGGCATAGTAGCCGGTGCCCCACAACGGCTTGCGGGTAGCGTGGGCGGTACCTCGTTGACCGAGGACGCGACTCGAACTACGATACGAGCGGCTGGAAGCCGTCCTCGAAGAACTCAAGGAGTCCTGAATGACCAGTAAGCGCGTAGTCACCGCCCTCCCGGGTGAGCAGACCATTTCCTTCACTCGCGAATTTGAGGCACCAGCTGCGGTCGTATTCCGGGCGCACATCGACCCGGGGCTCGTCTCGAAATGGACGGGTCCGGCCGGCACAGAGGTGTGGATGCGGGAATGGGATGCGCGCACCGGCGGAGCGTGGAGCTACGTGGTTGCGGGTGACGACGGCGAGTGGGGGTTCCATGGCGCGTTCCACGAAGTGACCGAGCCGAGCCGCATCGTCATGACGTTCGAGTTTGACGGCAATCCGGGGCATCCGAATCTCGAGATTCTGACCTTCGCCGACCTGGATGGCGGGCGTTGCCGACTCGAGGGCCTTTCGCTGTTTCCGACGCTCGAAGACCGTGACGACATGCTTTCCGGTATGGACAGCGGAATGGATGAAAACTTCAACCGACTTGATTCGCTGATTGCGGCGGGCGAACTGACCTAGTGGCTTTCGGCCCCGTCGTCGCCCACAGTGATGACGTCGCAGTATGCGGCAGCGGCGTGGGCGAGCCGGCGATCTGCGGTCATGAGTGGAACCTCAAGTGCTTCGGCGAGCGCAACATAGGTAGCGTCGTACGGCGTGATGTTGTTGCGGAGAGCCCAAACTCGAGTCAGCAGCATCGTGTGGTTGCATCGGATGAGTGAGTTCGCAGACCAGTCTTCGATGTACTGGCTCGCCTCGCTTGCCTCCAAGGTTCCCCGCATCACTAGCTTTCGGAGCGCGCTCGCATACTCAATATCGATGAGCTCGGGAGCGTAATGGGGGGCACCATCACGTGGGAACGCTGCTTTCGCCGAGAGCAGCACAGCCGCCGAATTATCGATAACGACCCCACTCACCGGGTATCCCGATCCTCACGTGTCAGCGCGACAATTTCTTCGGCGCTCAGGCCTTGGAGCCCAGGGAACGGGCCGCCGAGTGGATTGCGTGGTGGTTTTGCGTTCAGACGGTCGGCGCGCTCTCTCACTTCGAGGCTGCGGGCGAGTGAGGTCAGTTCACGGCGCAGGAATGAGGAAAGGGAAAGCCCTTCCTTGGCGGCAGATTTAATCAATTGCTCTTGAACGCCAGCGTCGAGATTGCGAACTTGCACGGTGACTCCCATGGCTCAAGTGTACGTATTTGCATGCGTCAGTGGCAATGTGCATGCAAACAAAGATTCCACATCAACCATGACTTTTCTGACGTGCAACGGCGTGAGCGAATCTGCTAGCGGTGGAGAAGCGACGAGATCCGTCCGTGTGGGGGACTAGTCGCCAGGCGCGAGCACGAGGAGGTCGCCGACCTCACACTCGAGTGCCTCGCAAATTGCCCGCAGCGTAGAGAACCGGATGGCGCGAGCCCGATCGTTTTTGAGAACGGACAGGTTCACGATGCTCAAATCCACGAGCTCGGCGAGCCGCGTCAGCGTCATCCCGCGCTCCTCGAGCAGCTCGTCGAGCCGGCAGTGGACTCCCGTGACCTCGACATCCTCCACCACTAAACGAGCCCTTCCGTGTCGCGCTGAAGACGCTCGCCGAATTGGAACGCGCCCGCGACAAGCAGAAGTGCGAATCCGACAAAGACGGGCAAGAGGTCGAAGTGCATTTCGAGGGGGAACTGCACAGGGTCGAGTCGGAGTTCGTCGAGGGCAAGCCAGGTAGAGAACCCCAGCATCCCCTGGCTGAGTAGGCTACCGATGGTCAGTGCCCCTGCCGCAAACCAGAACGTGCGGGTGACGCTCGTGCCGAACGGGTTCCCTTTATATAGCCGCCAACACAGGTAGGCAACAGACAGCGCGAGGGCAACGAAGACGAGCGAACCTATCCCTGCGCCAATGGCAAATAGCGCGCGCACCCCTGTGCTGAGCCCAGCCACGGATGCTGTGGCGGCCGTGAACTCGCCGTTCAGGATCCGAGGGACGCCAGTCGCCTCCGGGTCGCCGATTACGCCGCCTGGCAGCGACGCTGCCGCAGGCAAGACCATGTCGAAGCCTTCACTTGTGAGTGCGGTGGCTGCGGTGATCGCGCCGGCGCCGAGAGCGACCGCCGCGAGCATGAGTGCGATGAACTGAATGGTGAGGAGACCTACGCGGTCTGGTCGAGAAACCTCGGTCATGATGAACCTAACGATAAACGATAACAACGATAATCGTTAACATAGCGACGACGCTCCTGCCTCGCAACCCCATACCGATCTAGAGGGCGCAGGCAGGGGCGAAAGCTATAACGCCCATGGCGAACAGGGGCAGTATCCACAGGGCCCAGTCGTTACGCTCATTACAAGGCACCACACCTGCACGGTGTCCGAGGAGATGTGACATGTTCGAACGGTTTACGGATCGCGCCCGCCGCGTGGTTGTTTTGGCTCAAGAAGAAGCCAAGATGCTCAACCACAACTACATTGGCACGGAGCACATCCTGCTTGGCCTCATCCACGAGGGTGAAGGCGTGGCAGCGAAAGCACTTGAGTCGCTTGGCATCTCTCTGGATGCCGTGCGTGAGCAAGTGCAAGACATCATCGGTCAGGGGCAGCAGCAGCCGACCGGTCACATCCCGTTCACTCCGCGCGCCAAAAAGGTGCTCGAGCTGAGCCTGCGCGAAGCACTGCAGCTCGGCCACAACTACATCGGCACGGAGCACATCCTGCTCGGGCTCATCCGCGAGGGCGAAGGAGTCGCCGCCCAGGTGCTCGTGAAGCTTGGTGCGGACCTCAACCGCGTACGCCAGCAGGTCATCCAGTTGCTCTCCGGATACCAGGGCAAAGAGCAGGTGCAGGTTGGCGGTCAAAACGACCAGCAGGGCGCACAAGCCGGCAGCCAGATTCTTGACCAGTTCGGCCGCAACCTTACGCAGGCTGCCCGCGACGGCAAGCTCGACCCGGTAATCGGGCGCGAGAAGGAGATGGAGCGGGTCATGCAGATCCTGTCCCGCCGCTCCAAGAACAACCCAGTACTTATTGGTGAGCCCGGCGTCGGCAAGACCGCCGTCGTCGAAGGACTCGCACAGGCGATCGTGCGCGGCGACGTGCCCGAAACCCTTAAAGACAAGCAGCTCTACACGCTTGACCTAGGCAGCCTCATCGCCGGTAGTCGTTACCGCGGTGACTTCGAAGAGCGCCTCAAGAAGGTCACGAAAGAGATCCGCACCCGCGGGGACATCATCACGTTCATCGACGAGATCCACACGCTCGTGGGCGCTGGTGCCGCTGAGGGCGCGATCGACGCAGCCAGCATCCTGAAGCCGCTGCTTGCCCGCGGTGAACTGCAAACGATCGGCGCCACAACGCTCGACGAGTACCGCAAGCACTTCG